>JAEIGA010006312.1_pt1 | contig 18055 bp, 24 predicted proteins | sample 9270691 | NCBI WGS metagenome assembly JAEIGA01 (sample SAMN17057246, study PRJNA624740) | gut metagenome | biome: biome; isolation source: fecal sample | host: Bos grunniens | place: China: Xizang | collected 2019
AGTGAACGTGTTGTAGTAGTCCAGCACTTTCATCCACGAATTCGACCGGCTCAGATGCGCTTCATCCGTGATGATCAGCGCGGGGCGTGGGTACTGACCAAGGCGTTTAGCCTCAGTCAGCACCATCGACACCCTTGCGTTGATACCAAGATTCGCCAGCAGATCGTTATGTTGCGATAGCAATTCTCTGCGATGCGTCAGAATCAGCACGTCGCCATGCGTATTCTTTGCCATTTCAGCGAACAGGTAACTCTTACCGCCGCCACATGGCAGGCAGACCAGAGGGCGTTTATAGCCCTGCCGGAATGCGTCAACCGTTTTTCTGTATACGTCCTGCTGATAATCTCGGAGCATGGCTTACGCGAACGGCAGTTCTTCGTCAGTCGGAGCATAGCCCACAGAGGACGGAGCGGCGACACCAGCCTTGCCCTGCCACGGAGGAAGCTGATCCTGTTTCTTCTTATTAAGAAGGTACTGCACCTTCGCGGACATATTTCCCTGATATTCCTCATGCTTCACGCGGCATGCACCGACCTTGCCGATCCACTGCTTGCCGTTGCCCATGGTGTAGTTCGTAATGCCGAAGCACTCAAAGAACGCACCAAGGTTCTGATTGGTCTGCTTCTGATCGGCCTTGTTCAGCACCAGATAGAACCAGAGCTTGCTGCTGTGACCGGACACGTCGAAGGTGATCTCATAACCCTCGTTGCCGCTCTTGAATGTCTTCTCCACCACGTCCGCAATGCGGACACGATGATCACCGGCAGGGATGATAGTAAAGTCGCGCTCCTCATAATCCGAGGGATTGAACGTCCACTGAATAGCCATTATTTGTTACCTCCATTGTTATTAAAAATATTCTCAGGCATGCAGCTCTTGCGGCAAGCCAGTTGATCCTTAACCATCAGCGCCGCATTACCCTCAGTGACGTAATACCAGCGCTTCTTTCCTTCCTTGTCAGTCGCCGTCGTGACGTAGGCGATGACGTTGCACAGTCCGCATACCTGCTGCTTGATCTTGGCAGGGAGCATGGGGGAGATGCGATTGACGATCTCACCGCTCGGCAGGGAGATTTCGTCGATGTCCTCCCAGCAGTTCAGAATCACATTGCTGTTGCAGTGTGCCGACTTGCGGACAAGGAATTTCACCTTGTTATAGACAGCCATGTAAGCTTGTCTGATATCGTTGAACGTATTGCTCTCGCGGCATTCTACGATGAATCCGTCGATAATGTCCGTCAGGCAGTCAACGATGATCGTGTCATACTGATGCGACTGCGTTGCCGCTTCAAACTCTGCGATGAAGTTCTTGAACGTGCCGACTTCCTTCACCGTCAGGTTAGGGCGATCAAAGTTCTTAAGCACTACCGCTGAGTTGTCACTACTAATAAGTAGTGTTTTGCCGGGGACGAGCGTCGAATTACAGGTCTTGCCTGATCCCGGCGCTCCGAAGACGATTGCTGTTGCCATTTATTCGGCCTCCTTTTTGTTTGCAATCTCAAGGTACTTGTCTAGATACCACTTGGCTTTCTTGATATCTTCATCGCCGTTCTTGGCGTTATGGCGGTAAAGGTACTTCATGGCGTTGCACAGGCAGAAGCCCTTGGTGTATTCAACGCCCTGCGTCATGAGCAGTACGTCGATGCACTCAACACTGGCCTGCTTATAGTGAGACGGGTTAATAGGATCGGAAGCGGGTCTTCTTACGGTTGGCATTTTTCGGCCTCCTTCATTCGCTTATAGTTGCGTTCAATTTCTTCATCAGTGGCAGAAGCATGACAGCTTCTAGCGTGCTTCCACAGAGGACAACCATCGATGCAGTCTTCGTAGGATTCGCACATGTTCTTAATCGCTAGGCGCTTATCGTCGATGTTCATAGCAACTCACCCCTCACACTTGCTATCTGCGCAGCGCTCATACCGAAGTAGTCAGTATCGATTGCTTGCGTAATGATTTTTGTTGTGGTACAGTAATCGCAATCATACGATTCACAGCGAGGAGCTTCGATCTCGCCGTTTCTCATGGCCTGATAGCGCTTGATGTCTTTGCGGACAACTTCCAGCGCATCGTCCATGTTAAACTGGCTGATCTCGCCAACCGCAAGGTGGGCAGGCTTTTCTTTGGTTGCGACCACAAAATAGAACGGAAGCGTTTCGCCGGTATTCTGTCGGACGATCTCCTGATAGCAGGCCGCTTGAATGTCATAGCCCCAATACTTAATCATTGGCGTGAACAGGTTGGGGCTTCGCAGGCTTGCCATGTACTTGAGATCAGCGATGTACTCACCGGGCTTATAGCTGTCCATTTTGATCTTGAACGGCACGCCCTCAATCTCGCCGGTCATAATCCGCTGATGCTCACCGGACAGGTAGTGCATCATGAGCGGTTGCTCTTTGATGCGATCAATCGTTTCCTCGGCCTGTACGAACTCTGCGTACTTGCCGCCGCCCTTCTTGAATATCTCCTTCTCGTTCTCAAACAAGAACTGCCGCATGGATTCTTCCGTGCCGGTCAGCGCTTCATCAACGAAACTCCCCAGCAGCAGAGCCTTGCTCTTTTCCTGTTTGAAATCGGATACGGCGCATGCCGGACATTTCTGGAAGCGCTTAAACAGCGAAACGCTGAAATGCTCTTTATCGAGGTAGTAGTTCTCAGGTGTCAGCATTCCTCGTCCTCCTCAACAAGCACTTTCGGTGAACTGGGTTTGCAGCCGATAAAGATTTCAACATCTGCGTTGATCTCTCGATACTCGTTGTCGCCTAAGCCCAATACTTCTTTGAGGATTTCTGAAATGGTCTGATTGCCAAGCCATACAGAGCTAGAGGTAACGCCGACTTTGCCGTCATACGAAATCTTAATATTCATTGACAGCCACCACCTTTTCGACCTCAAGGTTTTCGCATGCCTCTAAGATGATCGCGTTGGCGAGCTTCCGCATGCTGATGTTGTGCTTTGCGGACAGGGCAAGCAGTTTGTCGTAAGCTTCCTGACACAAGCTCACTGCCGGTTGCACCGGTCGTGGTCGCGGTCGGCAAGCAATGTCTTCCGCAATGTGGATTTTCATTTGCCACACTCCTTTTTTAATACATTGACAGCCGCAGCCTTGAGCAAGGCGATACGCCTGTTTTGTTCTTCATCGCTCAGATCAGGGATTCGCACCCTGACTATCGCATTCGGATATTCGTATACCCGCGTCTCCTTATATACGTCCATGGAATCAGCCCCTTTGATTCAGCCTATGTAGGGAATAACTTGTCTTATGACGCGGATATCCATCACGACAAATCCTCTAAAAGGGGATTATCCTGCAAAAAAATAATGTCATTATACTGGACATTATAAAGATCGCAGATATCCATAATCTTATCCGCTTTTGGAAAAGACTTGCCGGACTCCCAACTAGACAAGGTTTTATTGCTGACCTTTAAGCCTTTTGCCGCATCCTTCTGGCTTAGACCGACGTTCACTCTTGCGGCACGCATAGTCATCTTTGCCACGAACAAACCTCCTTTCAAATCCCCTTTAGGGGGAACGTCTGGGACTATATTACTACATGGCAAAGCGAAAGTCAACCCCTAAAAGGAGATTTTTTTCTAAAAGTATTTCCTTTTGCGGGGATTTGGTGTATAATGCATATGTACATTAAATAATAACCGGGAAGGAGGCACAACATGGTATCCAGTATTGGCAATAAGGAAATCTTCGCAAGGAATTTGAGTTTTTATATTGAACGTTCTGGGAAGAATCAAAAGGAAATAGCAGAGGAACTAGGCTTCTCAACATCAACGTTCAACAATTGGGTGATGGGGAACAAGTATCCGCGCATCGACAAGATTGAAATGCTTGCTAATTACTTTGGAATCCAGAAGTCTGATTTGATCGAAGAGAAACTTACAGAAGAAAAAGAAAAGGACAATGAAATCTTAGCAGATATCATCGTCCGTGCTAGAATGGATAAAGATTTTTACGCCGCATTGGAATCTCTCTATTCTCTTGATTCCAGCGAAATCAAAGGCGTAACGGGGCTGTTACAGGCTTTTAAGAAGTAATTTAACAATAAGATCAAGAAGCGGAATGTCGTTGCATTCGCTGATCAAATAGTTAATTTTCTGAATATACTGTTCTTTGGTCATAAAAGTCACCTCGTCGAACCTTTGTTCTATTTAATATGAATATTGTAAGGGCGCGGAGTGAGGAATTTACGTTGTATTTGTGACAATTTAATGACTATTTAGAATCGCGTGAGGATGCCGCAGCACCACCATTGACACCCTCACGCTTGGAAGATAGGCCGTTCCCGACCTTGGATATAGCCTATCATATAATATGCTGATAATACAGCCAAATATAACCGGAAATTTCGGAAAAATAACAGACTGTCAACCCTAATATTTTAGGGTAAAACAGCAAAATGGAGGCTATATGAAAACTAAGCCAGAACTAGCGGTAAAACCGTATGCTAACTGCTTGTCATGCAAGTATCGAAAGATACGTTGCGACGGCCTGCGCACTGCTCCAATGGATCTTTTGACATGGTGTGCCTACATGCGCGATATGAAGGAAGCCAATAAGCTGACCAACGCATACATCGCAGAGAAGTCCGGCGTATCCATTAAAACCATTGAGCGCATTATGGCACTCAACTGCGAACAGGATATTATGCGTGATACAGCGCGACGGATTGAGAACGCCATTGTCGGCTCGTCGAATCAGCATCCGTGCTATCTGATGCTGGAGGAGAATGCGCCTGCCGAATCAACGAAACTGGTTGATTCTTTCGTGAATGAAATACAGACCATCCGTGAAGAAGCGAAAATACAGATTGAAAGATTGCGTGCAGAGATTGATTATCTGCGACTTGAGAACGATAGAAAGGCTAGGGTTATTGACAGATTTTTAGATAGATAGAAAAGGGGAATGAAGAATGTATTATAGACTGGAAGAATTACGCCTATCACCAGAAGAAACAATAGATTACCTACGAAAATCACAGTCGGACGATCCGCTGCTGACTGTTGAAGAAGTGCTTGCAAAGCATGAGAAAATCCTAGATAGCTGGTCAGAAAAACACCTTGGCGGCAAAACGCCAGAGAATCAGAAGTTCCGTGAAGTCGTTTCCGGCGAGACATTAAAGGAACGCCCGGAAATTCAGAAGGTGCTTCGCATGATCGAATCGCCGAAAATCCGTGCTATTAAAATCGTCGAACCGCAGCGTTTAACGCGAGGCGATCTTGAGGATATCGGTCGTATCATGAAGCTTCTTAAGCTGACGAATACGCTGGTGATCACGCCGGATGAATGGGGCGGCGAACGCATCTATGATCTAAACGACGAGTACGACTGGAATGCGTTTGAGGGCGAACTCAAGAAGGGTAACGACTACCTCAACTATTACAAGAAAATTCAGAAACGTGGACGTTACCTATCCGTTGCTGCTGGGAACTTTATCGGGAATCGCGCACCATATGGTTACAACAAAATAGCAATCCCGGACGGCAAGAAGAAATGCCATACGCTTGAAATCAATCCGAATGAAGCGCCAGTCGTGAAGTTGATCTTCGACCTGTACTTGCAAGGATATGGTACATTCAAGATCATGGATCGCCTGCATGAATTGGGCATCAGATCGCCTAGAGGAAAAAGCTGGGCGCAGACCACAATTGGCACGATATTGGCAAATGAGCATTACATCGGCAAAGTACGATGGGATCATAAAAAAACCGTAAAAACGGTCAAGGATGGAGAAATCATCACCAGCCGACCGACAGCAGAGAATTATCTGCTCTATCCCGGCAAGCATCCTGCGATCATTGATGAAGAAGTCTTCTATGCCGTTCAAAAGAAAAAAGGCTCACTGCCAAAGCACAAGCAAGGGACGAAGCTTGTCAACCCGCTTGCGGGACTGATGTATTGCAGTTGCGGCATGGCGATGAAGTACAACAAATACATCAAGAACGGCAAGCAATATGCAGAGCCGCGATATACATGCACTTATCCTACTCGCTGCGACAATGCTTCATGTGTGGCAAAAGAGTTGCTTGATGTGCTGAAAGATAATCTGCGTGAAGTGCTGTTTGACTTTGAGGTTCGCGTTGAGGCGGGAGAAGACGAAAGCATTGAGATTCACCGTCAGCTTATAGCAAGGCTGGAACGTCGTCTGAAAGAACTGGAAGACCTTGAGCTTGAGCAGTGGGACAAGTATACAAAAAAAGAAATGCCGAAGCGTATTTTTGATAAGCTGAACGCTCAAGTCGTTGAAGAGATCGAAGAAGTACAGCAAGCTCTTTGCACCGCAAAGGATTCCGAACCAGAGCCGATCAACCTGAAAGACAAGGCATCTACGCTCCGCGAGATTATTGCGAGAATGGATGATCCGGACGCGCCGATTGAAGAACTGAATGCGATGCTCAAAACGTGTATTGAGCGAATCACATACCGCAGACCTAAAGCGCAGGGCATAAGCTCCCGCTGGGCAACAGGCAATAAAATCGAGCTAGGCATTGATTTGAAGCTGCGGGTATAATTTTTTACCCGCATTGTCATCATATACATACTGACTCATCTGTTAGTATATGATGCACATGCAAAAAGAACCCGGTAGGCGTTGACCTACCGGGCTTTTTGTTTACTTAACGGCCTGCTCCATCTTCTTGATCTCAGCATCTACCATAGCTCTGAGCGCAGAAGTGTCCAGCTTAATCTTATGCTCGGCAAGGAACTGCTCGGCATACGCAAGCTTCTGATCGCCATGACCAGCGCCGTACATCTTCTCGGCGGCGTACACGGCAATCTGCACCCAACTCTTAGCCTTTTCAAGCTGCTCGTTATTGTAACGCGCACGCAGAGCCGGTACAATGACCACCGTAATCACGGAAGTCAGCAGAAGAATCAAAGCCTCAATCAGCGGAGTAAAATCAATCATGATACATCCTCCTTAACGATTTGTAATGTATTCCTGCAACTCATCGCGAGTCGCTTTCAACTTGTCCACACCATTGCCGTCAATGTCGTGGTTCATCAGGACGAGCATGCACTTGAGCATCATTTGCATGTCGTTTTCCTGCTGGGTAATTCGCTTGTCATCGTTGGTCAGCTTCGTTTCGTGTTCGTCCACCTTGTCAACGACCTTCTTGAGCGGGTTAATCCATCCACCCAAGGTCTTGATCATGTTGCCAAGCAGGACGATTGCCGCAGCGAGAACGAGTAGCTTGTCCCAGCCGGTAGCAAGAAATTCCGTCGTACCCAAGGGCATTACCTCCGTAAAATATTGGCGCTGCTAACTAGGCCATAACCTTGCAACCTCGCGCCGATGGTTTCTTAGTTCGCTTTAGCGTCCTTTAGCTTACTCAGGCTGCACAGCGTCCCTGATCCAGTACGCCGGATAGCCCTCCGGAGACCATACGCACACATGACCTTCCGGCACGTTGGCGACCGTGTAGTTTACGCCATTCCAACTCCAATGATCGCCGTTGTTAGTCGGCGTACCGACAACGTACTCAGGGTACAGCGTGACCTCCGTCTCGCCGCCCTCGGTTTCGCCGCCCTCCGCAAGTCGGGCTTCCAGCGCACGCAGACGGGCTTCATGATCAAGCAGCAGCTTGCGCACGTCGATCTCGTTCGCCGCATCAGCATGGGCGCGAGCCATGCCAAGCAATTGTTCCTTCTGCTCCGGCGTGATGTCGCCATGAGCGGCGAGGTTTTCAAGGCGGGTCTTCATGGTGTCAAGCTGGAAGTTGCCGTTGTTAATGATGTTCTTCAGGCTATTAAACATAGGTGTTTACCTCCTTAACCGTTCAGCGCCAGTGCAACCGCCGCCGCAATCTGGCTGTCAATATAGTGCTTGGTATCGTGCGGATAGCTGACTTCCGTCTCGCTGCTGCCCGTGACCGTGACAGGCATGATGCCCGTGGGCTTTCGCAGAGCGAGCGGGTCGGTCATGTAGACTTCGGGCGTGGCAAGCGGATAAAAAATGGTCACAGGGTTTTCACTAAGCCACGTATTCCACTCACCAGCTGTGGTAGCTTTCGAAGTAATAAAACGGATACCCGTTCCTGCGCTGTTGTACCACCAAGATTCCGCTGGGCCGACCGTGCTACCACCAGCGGCATTCCACACAAACTTGTCACAAGTTGCCGGCGCATCTGCGGCGAATGGGGTTGATTTGATGATGTTGTTACATTGGAACGTTATACAGCCCGGGGTTGGGTGAGACATGTCAAGCTTACTCCATGCCTCACTACCATCCAGCGTCAGCGTCTTCCACTTCCGCACCACCTTGCACACATTCAAATCCTTTTCAGGCGTGTATTCGGTGCTGCGGTAGAAGACAGTCAGCGGGTTAGCGGCAAAGTAAGCGTTGACTCCGGCTTGATCGACGGATTCAAGTTTGCTCTTTTCAATCCAGATAAACACTTGCCCATCCGCAGCAATATAGAAATGCTCGTTATCCGCACTCCAATTAGCATTCGGCGTAAACTTGTCGCTGTAAAATACTGCTGCCTGCGAAGAGGAAGTCGAACTGACAGCGGCATCCGTAGCGACATAGCGGTATCCGGCACGGACGGTATTTGTGAGCACGGTAAGGTGCGAAGCGGAGTGCGTTCCGGCAACAGTCACGCACTTATCACACCCACTCAGCACATCGTTCTCGACCGTGTCGCCCTCCATCAGCGGCGCACCGTCCGGGATCAGCGGCAGATTGATGACGTTGGCGTTGTAGGGTTCATATGGAACGTCTGCGCCGTATGCCGCAAACATCTCAGAAGCCGTCAGCGTAGTCCAGTCCGCAACTGAGCTATTTGACGAAAAACCAATGCCGAAAACGACATATGCCGCATTTTTATTTGTGATTGTAAAGTTCCCATCGAATGCCCCGGTGGTCGAATTCTTTTGCCAGAATCCCAAATAGTAGGTATTGTACGTGCCGCTGCATCCCGTGGTCAGAATGTTTTTGTCTTTATCAAGGATTCTGACGATAAAACGAGCGTCCGCTGCAACGTTTGCTTTGACGTGAGTAGAGAATGTAACAGGCGGTGCAATCGGCAACATTACATCACGGAAGAAAAAAGACTGTCCACCCGCTTGAATTGTAAGTGTGAGTGTTCCATCTTCGTTGACAGCATAGGGTTTTACGCCTTTTTCCGAAAAATAATCACTCACACTCACGCCCGGATCAAACAGGTTCTTACCACCCGCTTGCACTCTTGCTACATCCACACCGCTGATCACATACGGGTTGTCCGGGGACTTATCGCCGCTGCCCGTTTCTGTCGTTTTACCGTACAGCGTGACAGCAAGTCTGCTGCCGTCCTGCGGATATACCACATGAGAAGCCGCCCTTGCAGATTCGTCCATGATCGCGTCGGCCTTTACATCTTTGAGTCGCTTGACGCTTGCATCCAGTGTAGCGTAGTCTTCCGGGATAGATTCCAGCGCATTTTCAGCCTTACTGTCAATAGCGGTAAGCTGACTCATGCCGACTCTGTTGATCTCGTTGACCAACGCATTTTTTGCCGCTTCTGCCTCTTCGGTAACAGATACACCACTGTCATAGTCATCGAACCACCAGTTACCATTTGCGCCGACATGCGGGATCGCAGTCTTATTGACCTTATCAAGCAACTGCGCGTACAGGTCAGGCGTAGGCGGGATAGGCATTTCACCATCACCAACAAAGCCAGACTTGTCAACCGTTTTCTTTACCGCAATCGACGTGATACGAACGCCGGTAGTCGGATGTTCACCGAATGCAGAGATTTCTACCGTACCGGCTACAATCTCGTTCGGCAGGATAACGGTATTCGTTACCGCATCAACCACTTTGTTATAGGTATGCCCGTTCTGCGTAAACTGGGCAGTGATGACCATGCCATCCCAGCGCTCACAGAACTCAAAGTGTACGGTATTTGCGTTGATGTATTTGTCCGCAATGCGTTCATCCACCTCAACGCGCATCACTTGTCCTTCACATTTTAAGTAAAGCATGTTGTTCGTCCTCCTTCCTTACATCGCCAATATCACAGCGCGAAGCTGTTCGATTACATCAGCCCGTGGGCAATTCACGTCGAACGAAATCCATGCGGCGTGATCCGTACTGATTTCATCCACCGCTGCACGAATCTCGTTCACATGCGCCGTCCAGTTCTTAAGGTCTGATTCGCCACCGGTAATCGTACTGAACTCATATGCGGACAGACCGAAGAACCCGCGCAGCGCATTCGCCCTGTCTTGAAGCTCCTGCATATGTAAGGCTTTTACATACGTCTCGCCGACAACCAGCGGAGAGTCCGTGAATCCTTCAAGCTCTGCGTGTCCACGATAGGTAGAACCGGGAGATTCCGTGCCGGTTTCAGAGCGCCATTCAGATCCGGCTGCACCAAGCGTCCATACCTTGTATTTACGGTAAGTGTTGTCAGCAGGCATGGCGACTTCGGCGCTGGTCACATTGCCTACGGTCTTAAGCTCTTTCCACGCGCTCCACGTTTTGTTATCCGCGCTGTCTGCATACTGGATGAAGTAACCGGAAACCGCGTTATTCGTACCAGCGCCGCCAGCTTCCCACATCAGCGTGTTCGTTGCTTTCGGCGTGACGGAATCCTTGATGCTGACCGAATTCGGAGGAGTACAGCGGGTGTACTTGTGATTGTAGCCGATGATCAACGTACACTGAGAGGAATCAAAGCATCGAATATCCTTGCCGCCTGCATAGGTGGACTGTCCAACGTCTACTCGCTCAATCTGAGCAGTAGCAAGCTTAGCCAGTACGCTGGAGGATACATCCAGATAGCCGCTGATCTGCACACCGCTGGAGCTACTAGACGCAGGGAAGGTATAGCCCTTAATCTCGCCAAGATCGTAGTCGCCGTCAGCAGTGATAAGCTGAATCGGCACATCACCAGTGAACTGACCAGAAGCCGACTTAAGACCAGAGATTCGTACATAAACCCATTCGACTACATATTCAGAGCCGAGCGAGAACGATTCACTGAATGGATACCACAGCCATCCATCGCTTGCCGTTGAGCCTGCGCTTGTTCTGGATGCGATTTTTTCAAGCTGGAATGTTGCCATTAAGCATACACCGCCCCGATGATCTTATTTGCTGTGACCGTGTTGAATACCGGATCGTCGCCGATCTTGCCTACATCGCTGCACCGATGACTACCCTTGCCAATCGTGCCATCCTCACGGATGACGGCAAGGTGGCAGTTATCGTCGGATGCGGGGACAGTCCAGTTGCCGCCAGAGATCGAGAAACCGCTGAAATTGCTCACGCCGTCAAACGCGGCAATCATTCTTCCGTTCACGTCAAGCAGATGGATGTAGTTTGCGCCCTTGAGCGCGACGGAACATTCGTAGCTTTCGCCAAGGTAAGTAACTGTTGCCATACTGAATCACGCTCCTTTAATATTGCGGAATAGCAATCTGTGCGCCACTGTAAATACGACCGCCAGCCAAAGCGGAAGACTGTACAGCAGAAGTCAGTGCCAGAGAATTGTAGGCAATCTTTGCACCGTATACGGACAGAAGACCACTTGCGGCATTGTTATTGCCTGTAATATTGATTGCGAAAAAACGAGATGTATTTACAGCGTAAACGGCAGCATACGTCGTATTGCTTACGGAAAGGTCTGCAAACATGGCATACGCATTATGATTCAGATATACGCCGTTTGATACTGAGCCGGTCGTAAATACACGACCAAGGCACATCAGTTTCGCATTCGTAACGGAAATAGCATTTCCATCAGCCATGCCCGTGATAGACAGATCGATATTCACGACCTGAACGACGGCATTGTGCCAAACTCTAAGCGAACGAATTTGAACCGCTGCTCGTTCAGCACCGCTGAGGATAATCATGCCGCCAAACGACCACGAGACAATAACGTCTTCGTTGTATGTTCCAGCTGCAATATTGATCGTGACATTGTAACCGTTCAAATTCTTGGGGACAGAATCGAGCGCCTTAGTAATCGTCGCATACGGATTCGCCGCCGTACCATCACCAAGCGCATCGCTGCCAGCAGTGGAAACATACACGGTCGTATTCTTGTTGAGGCCGATATCCTCTACAATACTGTCAAACAGCGCCTTGTTAATCGGCGTACCCGGCACAGTAGGCTCGTCGGCTCGCTCCCAAGTAACGTACTCGCTTGTACCGTCAGACTTCGTGACCTTGATCCGGTTGGGGTATGTCGGTACTCGGTCAACCACGTTAATCATTACACTTCACCTCCATAAATTTCGCCAGAGAACGGGAACGTCTGAATCTTACTCTCCACATATTGCATGGCATAGGAGAGAATTTCTTCAATCGCGTTTGCGCCCTCATAGGTCAGGTTCACCATCGACGCAGGCGCTTGCGGCATGATATGGTGAAGTTCGGGCAGGGCATTGCGAATCTTCTGCACATTGGCGATATACCGCTGCATGTCCGTTGGCGTAGGAACATCGCTTGCCGTCCATCTGCGTGTAGGGTAGAGGCCATCGCCTCGATCCAGCGCAATTAGATAGGACGTAAGCTTTGCTACCGCTTCTTCTACACGATTCAGATCGGTATAGTTGTATGCGCCCTTGCTTGGAGCAAGCCACTCGGCAAGCTCCTCATCTGTCATATTTGCAATGCCCTTGCGTGCCAGTTCAGCGCGGCGTGTAACGTCGCCTTGTGTTCTGTTTGTGATAAAGGCCATACGTTACACCTCCCCGCTGATCAGTTCGCCGGAATACCAGACTTCCTTATCGAAATCGGTAATTCTGCCCGTGTACACACCACGGAACGCGCCGTTATATGTGTACTTGATATCCGTGATATACAGCGCATTCTGCGAACCATACTTGCTCTCAGCAGCAACCTTGTCCAGCACATCCAGCGACGGGTCTGCGCGGTATTCGCCGGAGATCGTCTTGCGTCCAGCAAGCGTCTTGCGTGTCCACTCCGCAACGCGCCTTGCCGCTGTTTCGTTGGTGATCAAATCGTTCTGAATCGACTGAATCTCACCCGTGGACGAATTGCTCAGAACCGCCATGCCGTTATTCACGTCCACAGACTTGAGTGGCTTAGACAGTGTGAACTCCGGATGCGTATAGCAGTTATACTTCGCGATTCGGTATCCGCTTGCACCCTCGCGTAGTGGTTCGATACGCAGTACGCCCTCTCTGTCCTGATGCATCACACAGCAGGCAGCATTCGCGCAAAGTTGTGCAATTTCTGCACAAGTATAGCTGGGACGATTCTCCTCGGATACGTTAGCTCGGTATTCCTTGAGGTTATCGCTGATCATATAACGCGGCTTGCCGTTATCCAGCGTAGGGATATCGGACTGCTCAAACGCCGCCAGCGCGATATCGTAAAGCGTACCATTGAGCGTGCCGGTATATGGATCGCTCATAAATTCCAGTGCGTCACGCGCCGTGAACCTCGCCTCAATACCGTTGCTAGGCGTATCCCATTCGGAAATCCAGAACGTACCAGCCTTGATCCATTCGGTAACGCCGTCAAGCTTAATGCCGTAGCGAACCTTGATCTCCTGCCGTTCGGCAAGATATCGGACGTTGCCCGTAGGGTTATCCGGATTCCACTTGCCGTCTACGTTGTTCAGGCTGAATATCGTCGCGTTCTTCGGCAACGCCGCACTGAGCAAGTCTGCTGTCTGTTCATGTTCGTAACTGACAAGATCGCTTTTCGTGAACATCTGTTGAATGCCAAGGAAAATCCTCTGTATCCTTGCGCGGCGATGTGGCAAGCTCCAACCGAGGATTTCAAGCGTGATCCTGTTGTAATTCGCAACCACAAAATCGCATTCAGTCTGCGTTGCCGTACCGTTAAACGTGCGGGATGCTACCACGCTGCCGTTTCGATACGCTGTTAGCTTAAACTGCGTCGCGTAATCATCGAACTCGTTACCCCAAGTGATCGTCACGCCGGGAATCGACAGCACATGTACCTTATCAAAATCAATCGTGATCAGCGGATTTGCAGCGAACTTGCCGTTTGCATTGCTGATCGCTTCGCTTACATAGCCCGTGTCGCTGTCATCCTCAAGGAACTGCGTGCTGCCATCCAGCGCCCATGCGTTATGTTCAAGCATCGCGTATCGCACCTGATCGCTTACCGTCGTTTCAACGATTCGATCATGATCGGAGTACGCCGCTGCGCCATTGTTTTTTTCGCTTGCGCTTTCATGCAAGTCCGGGTCTGTGATCTTATAGGCGATCTCTATGAACGCCTCCGGCACGATCACGCCCGACTGTGCGATTCTCCATTTCTCGGAAGTCGCAATCATGCTTTAGACCTCGACGAGCGACAGCTTGCAATCCGTCCAGCCCATTACTGCGCCGGTTTCCGGATGCCTGCGCCACATGCCAGCCGATCTATCGCCAACGTACATCTGCCGTGTAATGTACGTTCCTGCCGACTGATCAAAGAATGTTACCGAATTGATGAACGCGCCGCCTGCCGACTGCTTGAACAGTTTATTGATGCCTGCCCATTGCGCGACAGTCAGATAGCGCCATTGCAATTCCACCTTTGCCACATCGTCACGGATAACACTGCCAATCATCACGCCGTCCACGTTACGCGCGGAATCGACGAGCGTTGACGTGTTGCCCGTGTAAGAAGAAGGTTCGGGGAGTGCAACCCCTGCAACCATTACCAATGCGTTAATAGCCAAACGTTACACCCCCCGTCATAATATTTGCACCGCGCTCACGCTGGTGCTTTTCGACAGCAGCAGTGATCTGCTTGCCGTCAAGATATACGTTGATGCTGGACTTGTTATTGCCGTTCGTCTGAGACATGGCAGCAAGCACAGCGCTGTAAACGCCAGCGGAGATACCCTCAACGATCTGGTCATTGTTCGCAACCGTCGTACGGTTGTTCATAGAGCCGACCATCTCAGCGCCAGCCTCGCGTGCGATGAACAACTGTCCTTCGTCCACGAAACCACCAGTCGCCATGCGCGGAATGCTGATCTTGGCGAGCTTTCTTACGCTGACACCGGGCAGCTTGTTGATTGCGCCAATCGCACCGTTGATCAGTCCAATTGCAGAGTTAATGGTGCTTTCGATCTTAGACAACACGCCATTGATCGCCGTTTTCACAGCGCCGCCGATTGCGTTACCCAGCGACGTGCCAAGCCCGGAGAACGTGTTCTTGATCTTCGTCCACAGGCCACTAAAGAAGCTTGTCCAGCCGGAGAACACGTTTTTAATGTTCGTCCAAGCAGTAGAGAAGATTGACTTGAACCATGTGCCGACGGACGAGAACTTATTCTTGATTCCCGTCCATACCGTCCCGAACCACGCCGTTACGCCAGACCAAGAATTTTTGATGCCCGTCCATGCGTTCTTGAAAAAGTTGATTACGCCATTCACGAACGATTGCAGGCCACTGTATACCTTTCCGGGCAACGACTTAAACCAGTCGACGATTGCATTGATCGTATCCGGTACGATGGAGTGACCGACGAGCGTATCCCACAAAGATTTGAACCAGCCAACTACGCCGTCTACAAATCCCTTCACCGCTCCGGAAACTGCATTCCACAGACCGCCAAATACATCTTTGATGCCAGTGCCGATCTTCTTCACACTCTCGCTGACCTTTTCAAGATCACCAGTGAAGATACCGACGATGAACGAGCCAAGGCCGGACAGAATGTCGATCACACCGCCAACCGCTTGAATTAGCGGAGGAATGGCAGAGAGAACGGCATTGAACACGCCTGCGACAATACCCATTGCCGTAGCAAGAACGCCAGCGCCGATTGTGCCGATTACCGTAAACAGATCTTTCAGGCCAGAAAGCTTTTCCATCATGGGAGAAAGCGCCGTCATGATCGCATCGAACTTGCCAGCGAGGTCAATATTCTCGATGAAGTTCTTGAAGACCTGAATAACCTTATCCCAGTTCTCCCAAAGCACCATAGCCGTAGAAGCAACAGCAACCACGATCAGAGATAGGGGGGAGAACACTGTGCTGATCACCGAAGACAAGATACTGCCCAGCGCAGCGAACACACCGCCGATACCGCCACCGCTTGCACCAAAGATGACTGCAAGCGACTGTCCGCGAATAAGCAGATTTCCGATAAATCCCGTCAAGCCGCTTACTGCCGTACTTACGCCACCAATAGCAGTCAACGCACCGGAAATCCATGTCACAGCCTTAAACGCAAGGAAGAACGCGGCGACGTATCCAGCGACAGTAAAGATGGAACTCTTATTCTTATCCACCCAAGCACCGAATCGTTCCATCAGTGGAACAGCTTTTTCAAGTCCGGCTGCGACCAGATTGATGAAATCCGGAAGGATATTCTCAATCGTGAATCCTGCCAGTGGGAACAGCACGTTCATCAAGAACCAGTACAGACCTTCGCCAATCTTCGCTGCGAACGGCTTGAATGCTTTCCACAAACGCTTAAGGCTATCTGTCAGAGGCTTGAAGTCAATCGAGTCGATAGCTTCCTTAATCGGCTTGAGCGCATTAAGAATGTTCTCGGTGATCTGCTTCGCTTTAGCATCAGCAGAGGCGATCATCGCGTCTGTCCAGATACTATTCATATCCAGACCAAGATCGCCGCCAATACCGCCACCGATACCGCCACCACCGCCACCCTTAGGCTCTTCCTGCGGCTTAATGACGTTCAGTTCATCAAAGCCCATCGTGTAATCTTTGAGCTTCTTTGCGGCCTTTGCTGCACCGCCTAGCGCGTCCGTCGTTTTATCCACCGATTCAGCCGCACCGCCTGCGCTTGCAGCAAAGTCATCCATGCCCCAAGTGGGTGCTTTGATACTGATGCCGAAGAACGCGCCTACTGCGCGAATCGCCATCGTAATCAGCGATACGAACGCTTGGATGTATGGTAGGACTGCGGAGATAACAGGCAGAAGCAGACCGCCTAGTGCCTGCGCCAGACCTTTAACTTGCTGTCCTAGTGCGCGATAAGCACCCTCGGCAGTGTTGATCTCCTTGATATATGTGCCAACCGTACCGGACGCATACGCCTGATCGACCATGACTTTGTAACGGAGTTGCATCTTCTGCGCTTCCGTCATCTTCTCGACGCTCATGGTCAGGCCGTAGTTCGCCGCAGCTTCTTTCAGTGTTGCTTCCGTAATGGAAATACCCGCCTTACGGATCGGCTCGATTTCGCCAAGATACGCAGAACGAACAGCATCCAAAGATTCTTCAATCGAATAGAAGTCGTTGTTCTTCGCAAAAATATCATAGGCCAACTCAGTCAGGCCGATTGATACATCCTTGATCGCTCTAGCCGGTACGCCCATACCTTTGCCAAGTGTGGCGAAGTTGGATGCGTACTGCATGAACATCTGGTCGTTGACTGCCAGCGCATCTTGCAGCTTCAGCACATGCGCATAAGCTTCGTCAGCCTGCGCACCAAAGCCCTCGCCGAATCGTGCGGAAATACCTTCCCATTCCATCGCCTCTTGGCTTACGGCTGCAATTCCTTCGGCGACACTGTTGATGCCGATTGCGTTACCGACAAACTGTACCAGACCGCCAACGGCTTCGCCCAACGCGCTGCCAAGGCCACCAACATTTCCCGTCGCATCCTTCACGGAGGAAGAGAACTTATCAGCAGCTTTTGCCGCCTTGTTGAACGTGGCAGGGACATTCTTAAGTCCCTTATTCGTCGCGTCAGAAATCTTCTTGAGACTTTTTTCTATTTCCTTAAAATTGCCAGCCGCTTTCAGTCTTTCAAAGGATTGAATGAGCGCGTCGATTGCAGCAGTTGCATCACGCGAAGTCGATTCAATCCGTATATCTAGGCTGTCAATCTGAGTTGAACTCATTCCATATCACCCCTTTGAATCAAGCATCAGGGTGCATTTGCTTGTTGAAACGTCCCATGAATGCCATCATCTGTGCCTTGGCCTTTTCCTGCTTGGCGCTCATGTTGTCCATCGAGAACGGCTTCTTCGGGTACGGCGACTTTCTGCCGTTAAGCACAGAAGCTACCGCATGCTGGATGTATGCGCCCTGCAACCATGCCTCATTGTTTTTACGCTGCTGCATGATTTTATCGGCC
>JAEIGA010006313.1_pt1 | contig 18054 bp, 20 predicted proteins | sample 9270691 | NCBI WGS metagenome assembly JAEIGA01 (sample SAMN17057246, study PRJNA624740) | gut metagenome | biome: biome; isolation source: fecal sample | host: Bos grunniens | place: China: Xizang | collected 2019
CGCCTACCCCCTATCATTCCAACACAAATTTCCCCATTTGTCAAGTTTATGGTATCGTATCCGGTTTTACACAACCTGTGGAAAACCCTGTGCAATTGTGGAAAACTAAAATGATCACAAAATGTAGAAAAAACTATTTACAAAAGCCAAAATATGCACTATACTAGATTCAGAAATAAGCAAGGAAAGGAATGGAATGAACACAACATTAACACTAACTCAGGATGAACTAGAAGAACTCATCTCAGCCGAATCCCATATGTATATGGATTATGATGAGACTCGCTCGGAAGCCTATAATGCCAGCATCAGGCGTTATAATGATAGTGTAGAAGCATTACTCAACAAAATGAAACTAGCTCTACAACAAGCAAAGGAGAAAGATGGACAAGAATAAAGACACCAAACTAGACCTCAAAGAAGCCTTCCGCAAGTATGCCAAGAAGGAACTAGAATTCTATCAGAACGCTGAAAAGGATAAGCTCTACCAGCGTGTTCTTCCAAACATGGCAGACAAAACCAAAGGCATGATTGACTTCTTCTACAATGGAATCATTGTTGGTGGATACATTGATAACAACACCAAAACCCTTGTTCTTAACAAGCTCAAGGTTACTAAGTTTGGCAAGGAGGAAGAAGTGCCAGCGACGATCAAACTGATTGAAGACAAATTCAAAGAATCTGAGATGGTTTGCGACAACCAACTCAAGTAGTATAATTAACATTGTCGGATGCCTGAGGGCTTGAAAATCATGAGTATGAGTCCGACAATACCATATGTCCAGAAGAGCCTAAAGCTTGGATGGACACCATATTAAGCGTTAATCCTAAGAAAGGACAACACCATGAAGACAAGTGCTTCACAACCACCCAATACCAACTCTGAGCTTAAGGAAGCTTTTGCTCTATGGGAGAAAAAGAAAGGGGATACTCTTTACTATTCAGGTAAGACCTCTGGGGATTCTCCAATCAGCATTGTTGCCTTCGTTGCAACTGTTAAGAAGAATCCGAATCAACCAGATATTCAAGTTTATGAATCAAAAGAAAAGGGTGAGGAACGCAATGAGATTGCAAGTTTGTGGCAACACAAGAGCAAAGCTGGAAAGTTTTATTACTCTGGTAATACTAATGAAAAAGAGAAGCTCATTGCATTTATTAACGGTGATACAAAGGGTGGCAAGTATCCGTCCATCCGAGTTTACTTCAAGCAAGAAGCTTAAGTCTTGGAACTGTTACATTGAATATTAGGAGAAGTGATATAATACAATCAGAGAGGTTACCTGAGCCTCTCTGAAAAGGTAGTTGTCCTTTTCCTTGCAAAGCCACCTTGAGCAGTAGGTGGCTTTTATGATGTTTATGCTATAATAAAATCAGAGCAGGGATAAGCCCACCCTCCCTGCTCTAGCCAAGAGTGGGATGTTCATTAAAAGGAGAAGACCTCCCTCGCATTTAAGCGAATAAAATAAACATTGAATCTTTATAGGACAGCTGGCATACTCCACAGCTGTCTTTTGTTATATAATGGACTTATAAGCCCTCTGCTTTGAACCTTTGGAAGGATGGTGTTATTATGGTATATCTGAATGTCACGATTAACGGAAAAATTGACAGCAAAGAACTCTGGGAAGATGTTAAGGGATATGATGTTAATGTTACGGATATGGAGCTGTTCACAGCTGTCTATGGTAAGGTATCCATGTATGACTCTATGTTCATCATTGACATCTGTCGCAAGTACGGAGACATTAAGTCTGAAGTAACTTCCATCTAATCAAAAAATCCCCTCTTCGGAGGGGATTCTTTTATTTCTTCTTTTTCTTCTTACCACCACAGCCCATGAGGTACTCCTTTCTATAACTCATATTTGCACTTATCAGGGAATCTTTCTCTTATCTGTTTGCCAACAATTCCACTAGTAAAAGCATTGTCTTCTGTGGATAGATAATCCGAACCTTTCCATTCTTTCTCTTTGGATACAATCTTGCAGTCATTCGTCCACTCAGCCTTCACATTAGCAAAATTGCCATATAAGCTTCTGAACATTGGATTATCTGTAATATTAAGAAGCTCCAGAGCTTTCTTCCTGTTGATTAGCATTGGGTAATGTACAGCATAATTCTTAGATGCACATCCAAGAGCTTCAAGTTCTTGACACATTTTACGAAGCTCATAAGAATATTGGGTTATTCCACCATGTTTATCTTCAAGTTGGACAATCCTCTTGTATAAGTCACCAGAGAAGTAATTAACAGGATGCAAAACCTTATTCATAATGAAGAAGTCATCATTGAACAGCCAGAAGTTCTTGGTAATTAGATCGCTATGGCAAGCACTTCTGAGCATCTTATTTACATTCTCCCACTTGGTTCTACCATCCTGTTTGAACTCAAAGTGTATGTCTGGATTCAATCCTTTTGGACAGCCACCATAAAAACACACCTTTCTATGAGGGAAGTTAGACAAACTCCTAAGAGAGTATCTAAGTTCCTCATTAACTGGTGTGTCTTTAACAAAATAAACTATATCCCACATACTAATATATTAGCATGAAGAGTTCTTCTATCCGAGGGTCGTGGATAATCATCTGCTCAATATTGAGAATGGTCTCACGGTACTTTAGGATAAGGTCTTGAGCTGACACAACACCAAAGTTACCTTTAGTTGTCTCAACAATGCCTTCTTTCTCATTACCAATCACGGAGTTAGAACCATTGGTCTGAGAGCTTCCATTGGTAGTGTTAGAACCAGAGGTCGTACCACTAGACTTACCCCAGCTGGCATCATCAGCATAATCTACACTATCAATATCTTCGCCAGAGATACCGAGCTGGTTCTGAGGCGTCTTAGAATTGACAGACTTAGTGTACTCAGTATTGCTGGAGCTGTCTTGTCCAGATGCTTGAGTGTTCGTAGTACTGGACTGAGAACCAATATTGGTATCACTCTTATTACGCTGAGTATTACGGATGTAATCCACATTGTAGATTGGATTGAAGTCTTGATCAGCAGAATAGAAGAGCTGGTTGTACTTTGGCATAATCTCATTAAGAGCTGTTTCAAGCTCAAAGAGCCATCTGCCGACAGTCTCCTGTCCAATCTCACGGAAGCGATAGTAACTCAGAATCTTGGTATTAAGTTCTTGGCGAGTTGGAACTTTGTAAGCTGTACCATATTCACGGACTTTGTTTGGGTCAGTCTCGTATAGAGGATATTTGCTCATAGCTGTTGCAATAGCACTAGCTGTGTCTTCATATTTTAGAAGGTTATCCAAAACTTCTGTGTATTTAGCTGGAATCATATTTGCACGGTCTAAGAAGTCCGGCATTTGATAGTGGTCTTCCATTAGGCTTCCTCCTTATCTTCCTCTTCGATTATATCCTTATACTCAGGAATTTGATCAAGCTCTCTTCGTTTAACAGAGATGTTAAGACCAAAGATTTCGTTGATACGCTTGCAAGCCTCCTCACGAGAGCGAAGAAGAACATCCTCACAAGCCTTAACTTGCTCATTGTTGGCTTCAACTTCATTGGCAACCATTCGCTCTTTCTTGTCCATATTGGCATTGTTCACACCAATGTCTGTGAAGAACTCATTGAGAATCATATGCTTCTGCACTTGAAGGTCTTTGAAGACCATTGGTGGGTGCAAGTCCATTGTCTCCACCATGCTATTGATGTCTGAACCACTATCTGTCCAGATGACAGGTTCGTTGTCCTTCCTTTGACTAATAGCTTGTTTCAAGCTTGTTCTTTGTCTCTCTGTACATTTAACAACAATTGGAGTCTTGACGGCTTCAATATTGACATCAATTGCTCTATCAAGATTGCAAAGCTTAAAAGCGTAATAGCGAATCACAGCGAACTCTGGAAGTCTTAGGATGTTGTTACGGATAAGATAACAGTCCTTACCATTCGTAAGTGGGTTGCCTTCATATACATAGTTTGTAGCAACTGGTGAGATAGTTGTTGGGTCATTGTAACAGTTTACTCCAACATCTTGGGCAACACCAGCAACCATGAATCCCAATGTAGGGTCTTTGAAGAAGATACATTGTCCATCAGAGAAGAGGTAGTTTTCAATCCACCTTCCTTCCATGTCGTTTGGCAACCCTTCCCACTCAAACAAGTTACAAGCAACAAGCATTAGCTTGTAATAGTAATAACTGAAGGTGATATTGTTACTAATCTGAGCCACACTCTTGTAGCTCAGTAATTGATATGCATCTAGTTTACATTTGTCCATCTTTTATCCTTATACTATTCCATTACTTACGCTGTAATCAAGGAAGTTACTTGGATTCCTCCAGAAGGTGACTCCGTTGTTGTAAGCACCCTTAATTTGATTCATATAATCATTTGGAACATTACCAGTAATGTTGGCATCTATGGTTTTAGTGTACCACCAGTTCTGTCTGTGGGCTTTGTTTGGTACTTTTACCCTGTGAGTAGCATATCCGAACATATCCATATAATCATCAGCGATTCTAGCATATTCTGGTTTGATGCTCATGTTCTTAAGGAAGATGCCCGTCATGGAGTAAGCGAAGTTCACATCACCATTACAAACATTACCTTCAGCCTGAGGTGGTTGAAGAGAATGTTGGTATATTTGATCAACCGTGCTTGTGATTCCCTTGAGTCCACCAACAACAGCACTAGCAACTCCAACACCACTTGTAGCACCAGCAACACCAATGGCTGTGTCTGCAATACTTCCAACAATAGAAGTAGGAATGTTGATAGCGTTCTGAGTCATCCAGTTCGTGAACATATCATTCTGCCAAGAACCAACAGGAAGTTTACCATAGTTGATACCTTCATCATAGTTCTTGTCCATTCCCTTATATCCAATAGGGAATACTCTACCATTGCCACCACAGCTAAGAGCAAACCTTAACTGGAACTGGAATGTAGAACCAGATGCAAAGTCCTCAATCTTGTAGTTGGTAACCTGACCAGCGTTGTTGGATGCTTGGATATAACGATAAGGATATGTAAGTAGCTTCTTGTTGCGAGGTACATATGACAAGATGGATTCAGCTGGCTTGTCTATTGTTTCAGTTTCAGAGAATGTCATTGATGGATGCAGATTAACCTTGTATCCTTGTGGGCTTGGGTTAAAAGCGTATGGGAAGCACTTATTAGGTGCGACAAAGATAGCAACAATAGCATCTTTGGCTGAGTTTCCATCATAAAACTTAACAAACTGTTTGACAGCATCTAAGCTCTCAAAAGCAACATAATAACATCCATCAGGCACACAGGCATTGTCTACAACATATGGATAAGTAGACGGAGTAGGCTGAGTAGCACCATCAAAGAGCTTAGTTACAGCAACAACATAATAACAGTAGATGATATTGTACACAAACATCTGATGAGTGCCACCACAGACATACTCACCAATCTCAAGTGGTTCTGGAACGGTATTGTGTCCAATAGTGTCATCATTGGTATGCTCACGCTCAACAAAAGAAGGTTTAACAGTAATGTCAAACATGAAGGTTTGTAATGGGTCAACAGCGAACTCCACATCCGTGAAGTTGTCATTAACATAGGTCATCTTCTTGATGAAGCCATAGAACCACTTATTAGAGTAAGCTGTGTTTTGGAACATTATATAGTTACAGTTCCTGATCGTGTCAATCTGAGCTGGACAGCGAAAAGTAGATGTATCCCTCTGATATGACACATTCGTATAACTCTTGATGATGTTGTTATTCATGTATGCTTGCTGTGCCGAAGCGTTGGCAAAATACAAAGTGTTCTTCATATCATCTTCAAGAGGAGTGTTGAGTAGATATACTTTTGATATATTAGCCATAATCTTTTCCTATTATAACTATAACATATTCACAAAATATCCACAGGGTGTGGATAACCCTGTGGATAATTCTGTTAGCGATAGATTGCCCTGTTACCGACTAATCCACCTTTGCCATTAACTTCATGCCAACAGCGTAGACAGAAGATACCACACATCTGATAATGATCCCATCCACCACCAACATATGATTCATACTGAGTAGTAGAGGTTGCATTGCGAGAGTAGAAGGCATCTGCAAAGTATTTGTCAGCTCCACCACCATTTGAAGTTCCACATAGTGTTGGAAGGTTGAGGTTGTGATTATTATTGTCATAACCCTCGGTCACAATGTAACCAGCGCCACCTTCACCATATTGGTCTTGCAAAGGTGCTTTGTAGCCTACCTTGTCATACAAACTGGTAGAACTGATGGATTCATTGTAGTTAGGAATGTTGCTAATATAGTAATCAAGATTCATGATTCTGAGACCAGCAATCTGTTCCCACATATTGCCATACAAGTTCTCAATCCAGCGATACCTCATAGGGTTCACATAGTTTTCATAAGTGTTTCCACTTGCAAAGGTTGTACGACCAGTATGATACTCAAGGTCATCAGTTAGACCGTTAACCTGAGGACATCCACCAAAGCCATCACCAACGCTTAGAACTCCACTTAGGTCAGAACCACTATAAGTGATGGTTGTAGTAGTGCCATCTACCTCAAGATTAGTAATGATTCTAGCATATTGCTCACTACCTTCTGAAGTACCAGCAGGGATGAACTTGATACGCTCACCAATCCATAGTGCAGTCTTTCTGCCACCATCATCATTGTTGGTAATATCTACCGTATTTTCACCAACACCTGTGATTAACTCAACAGGAGTTGCTGTGTAGTAATAAGGAAGATAGCTAACACCACCCATGTAGGATTGAATGTTACGATCACCAAACTCAATGGTAACTAGCTTCTGCATCATCTGGAAGACAGTAATGTCATAGGATTGAAGACCCTTAGCAGAAAAGTCTGTAATGAACTCTGCAATAGTCTTGGAAGTGGTTGGAACAGTTCCAGTAGAACTGAAAGCATTGTTATGCAAAGCTGAAGCTTCATAACAGGAGACATAGATGTAATCCTTCTCTTCTCCGTTCACGATAAACGCTGGTTCAACTTCAAACTCTGCTTTTGGTTCGCCAGAGATTGCCCAAGTTTCCTTGTCACCAATACGCTTGCGATAGGAGTAGAACTTTGGAATCTCCACCATCACTTCACCATTAGTGCCATCAAGAGCAAAGTCATCTTCATCATCATAAGTGACAACTTTAACACCATCCACGAACTTGACATTGCACCTTCGCATATCACACCACGGATAGATTTCATCAAAGTCATTCATACCGTTGTTAAGCTGGTAATCACTACCAATTACATAATCATTGAAGAGACCTTCAGCATTTCCAACACGCTTGCCCTTCGTAGAGTTAGAAGTTAGGTCAAACTCTACACCAAAGATGCCACTTCGTGATTGAAGCCTACCAATCTTATTGAGAGAGCTTCTAATTTCCGGACTTAGTTTGCTGGATGTAACAGCTCCATCATCAAGGTTAGCAGTTGTGACTTCAACAATCTTGCCATAAGGAATGTAGGATTGAATGTCATCAGTACCTTCACATACTACAATGCTATTACGAATCTCCTCTTCAGTTACATCAACATCAGAAGCTTGGCGATAATAGTAAACAACTAGGTAATGATCATTAGCACCACTTCTAGTCTTAATCTGAGTACCACTATTATTGTTAATACGGTTGGTGTAATCTACCTCATTGGCAGGAGCTTCAGTAAGGAAGAATGTTGAAAACCTAGAACTCTGCATCTTACGAACAACATAGTTGGTGTTAGGTTCTACCTCAATGTAAGCACACTTAGCATTTCCACCAGAATAGAGCTTACCAGCATCAGGATAACCCGTGAAAATTCCTTCACCCTTAGGGTTGTACAAGTTGCTTGACTGTTTACCAAAAGTGGTTTTGTTCGGAGTGACAGATTCATCAGCAATGTTTTCCTCACTAATAGCAACAATGTAGCTAGGAAGAACACTATCACGGTTGCCCTCTACAACACTCAAGTCTTGGAGAGCTTCATTCAAAGTGTTTGCACTTTGATTGGTGTTCCAGAAGTAAACACACAGATAGTGGACAGAACCATTAGTAGTAATAGTAAGCTTGTTAGAAGTATGTCCGTCACTCTTTTGGTAAGTGGTTACACCAACAGCTGGCTCATCAACAGTTGTAAACACAGCGAAGCGACCAGTTGTAACACTTCTATTAACTGTGTAAGTGGTGTTTGGTTCAACTTCAACCCAAGTGGTTGCAGTACCATTTCCACTTACAATCCTACCACCTTCAGAATAACCAGTAATGATAGGAGCATTTACAATGTCTATAAGGTTGCTGGAACGCTTAGAGAAGGAAGTCTTGTAAGGCTCAATGGAGAAGTCAGCAACAGCAGTAGATTGGTAAACACCACCACGCTCCCAACTATCACCATCATAGTAATACCAATAACCATCAGTTGTAAGAACATAGATTTTGCTCTCATCTGTCATATCAGAAGTATTACCAACAGCAATTGGCGTACCACCAACAGCACTATCAACCTCTTGACGGATTGAAGTCAAAGCTTGATTGAACTCGGTCAAGAATGGATCAACATAATCTTCAATGATTTCAGTCAACGAACCATCTCTGGTCATCTCATCAAGCTTGTTGTTGATTTCTTCTTGAACATCAAGGTTCTCAAAGTAATCTTCAACAAAGTCTTTAAGTTGAACGAACTTGACAATGTAATCAGCAATAGTTGCATATTGTTCATTAGCAATACGAACAAGCTGATTGACTTTTGCATACATCCTAGCAGTTTGCTGGAGACAAGTACCAGACTGTTTATCATAGAAAGCTGGTTGAATATTCGTTTCTACCCACGGAGGTAGAAAGTTGATAAAGTTTTTCATAATTTATCATCCTTAAAATAGGTGGTGGTTTTACCCACCACCTAGATTAGTAGTTATTATTGTTAAGCTACGGTAATGGTAATGTTACCAGTTACGGTATCAATCTTAACGACACCAGTTTCTGAGTCGTAAGCATCAGCGAGGGTTGAACCACCCATAGCAACCGTTACGGTATCACCATCTTTAACACCCTTGAGGGTGGTCTTGTAGCTCATACCTTCATTAACTTTGCCACGCTTGTTGGTGGAAGTTACACCAGTCTTAAGCGTATAGGTAACAGTATACTCATCAGCAATATCACCATCAGAGTTCTGATCGCTGGCAACAACGAAGGCGATTGCATTTGTCAGACAGGAATAACCGATTGTCTGCCACACATGCAATAGATGATTTCTGTACAATCCCTCTGGGTTATCAAACTCACGGAAGGTGAAGAGGTCATCATAGACTTGGAAGAAGTTCTTATCAACCAAAGCACCAATCATACCATCAACAGGGAAGGTGTCAATAAGCTGTTTGACTTCCGTGTTGAAGGTCAATAGGTCACGACCAAATGCATAAGCGAGAACATCAACATTACATGCAGTATCCGTTGGAACATCCAAGATGAGAATCTGCTCATTTTTCTTAGAGAAAGTAGTAATAGGCTTATTGTCTGTACTCTGGGCAGTCAGATAGCCGTTGTATTCCGTTGAAGGATATTCCATAAGACCAGAGAGGGTTTTGATGGTCTTGATGAAGGCTTTAGCATTAGCTTCACTTGCCTGTGGGTCAGCAACAGGAACAACAACCATTGCATTGTTTTCATAAGCCTGAGCGAAGAGCTGACGCATCAAGATATATTCATCATACTCAGCAGAGTTTCGGATAGTGGTGTAAAGGTTCTGGATGAAAGCACCAACACCTTCATAACTCTTGAAGGCTTTTGCAAGCATTTCAGGAGAGTCGGTTAGTTTGTACTTATCCTTCCTATTCATACGGTGGAAGATGGTCTTGGTATCAGGAAGATTGCGAGAAAGCAGACCTGCACCAGTCTGATCATAAGTCTGAGCTTTGATGAAGTTGTTGTAGATCTCTTCAACAGTATCACCAAAGGTTTTCTTACCCTTCTTGAACTTGCCAAGTGGGTTGCTCCAGCTCTTGTCGATAAGTTCAGGAGCATAAATCATATTGGCAAGTGTGCCAATAAATTCGTTGTACACAACAGCATCACTAAGGTCGGTGATTGCTTCACCAACACTCTCAATGTTGTTGCGAGTTGCTTCAGGAACACGGTCTTGATAAGCCTGTGAAGCGTTATCACGGATGGTGTTCAACAACTCAATCACATCATTTGCGTTCATTGTTGATAATTCCTTATAGTTTAATTTTTTGTAGTAAATCGTCAAACGATCTACGAGGCTTAGACTCTTCCTGTTTCAGACCAGTCTGCTCTTCGATAGTTTGCTGTGGAGTTTTCTGTGAACCGAGCTGTGTAAACAACTTCATGTTTGCACTTCGGATTTTCTCCATCTCTATTACATCAGATTCATGTTGGGTGGTCAAGTTAGCATTAGCTTCAAAGATAGGATTGACTCCCTCTGATAGCTCTGCTAGTCCAGCCCTCATTTCCTCTGCTGATTCAAGCGAACCTAATTCTTTTATCTTCGCTTCAAAAGTTTCTTTGTCCATTTCTCTTGCCTCTTTCTTCTATTAAATAGTACAAAATTGTACCTATTTCTATTATATACCGAACTTGGTGTAGGTGATGGAGAAGAACCATCCCACTCTGTGTTTCTAAATATTCCTAAGAATCCACCAAGATTCAAATCATCAAGTGTTGCTGGGTAACCACTTCCGTTTCCCCTCTGGTTCTGTCCGAGACATGGAAGTCTTCTGATACCCTGTGCATCAATGTATGAGTCAGAATAATCTGCATCAGCAAAACAGATATGACCAGCATAACCCCAACCAAACACCAAAATATCCCCACGCTTAATATTCTGTACACCATCAATTGCTTGAAAAGGTGGTCTTGAGTTTATTGATCTGGATATATTCCAGCAATCCTTAGCTACACCTCCACCTGCTTTTGTGATAAGCGGTAATCCGTACTGATAGTAACACAATGCACAGTAGTCCCAGCATTGTCCTGAGTAAAAACCATCCACATCATACATATTGCCAATGGTGGCATCCCTCCACTCATCATAGCTTCCGTGTGGAATACTCCTGTATCCGTAATATGTTGCCATTATTCCAAAATAATTGGGATATTCCCACTTAAAGTTGTTAGTGTGATATTAGATGAAGACAAGTTGTATGCCCTAAAGATACCACTTGTGAAAGCTGACACTTTGAGCATACCAGCATCTGTGATTAGGAATCCCTCCATTGGGTACTTAGGTTTTAAGTCATCATCTGTAATCTCAAGAATGTTCTCATAAGAACCACCATTGATTGTAAGAGAGCCTTCAAGGTCAAAGTTCACAAAAGCAATTCTGCCACTTCCAGAGATAGTTACATTTCCAGCTGTCCAATAATTAGCAATATCTGAGTAACCAATGGTTTCATTCACATAAGCTGAAAGTTCATCAACTAATGCACCCATAGCACCAACGGTGTTACCTAAATCTGTAATGTCACCCTCACAACCACCAACCCTAGTGCCAAGAGATGTAATATTACCCTGAATGGTAGATATATCGTTACCTTGATTCGTAACCGTTCCAGACAAGTTTGTCACAGTTGTTCCTAAGTCTCCTACACTTGTGGATAAGTTTCCCACAGTTGTGGATAAACCACCAACAGTTCCGTTCAGAGTTGTAATATCTCCATCTAGTTCTTGAAGCTCTAGGCTTACAACAGAGTTTTGCACAGGGTGTGTAGAAGTTGTGGATAACTCATCATCAACATACACACCACCAAGAGTAGTCTTGGTTGCTTCTGGTAGCTCATAAGTTCCAGTTGCACTTAATGTTCCATCAGAAGCAATAGCAAGACCAGTACCAGCTTTGACAAGCCCAACACTAGACTGACTAGCAATAGGTACAGATATATGCCCAGTAGAATCAATGTCAATATTATCCCCAATCTTAACACCACCAAGAGTGTCTGATGTTGCTGTCGGAAGAATGTAATCTGCAACCAAAGGTGTTTCAACCGTGACTTCATCTTGTAGCAATGTAATTTCAACTTCTTCATTCATGTTACTTAACCCTTATTGTTTGTCCTGCATATATAATATTAGGATTGCTTATATTATTCCATGCACAAAGAGTGGATATCGGAGTTCCAAACCTTGCACTAATTCCAGACAAAGTATCACCAGAACGAATGGTATAATATTCATTCTTCGGAGCAAGCTTCTGGTTCACAATTGCTTGAACAGCATTGTAATCATAACCAGCATCCGTGAGCCTTCGCTTTCTCTCTTCACCATTACCCCACTTGCCAGCTATTACTTCATCAGCAATCTGCTCATTGCTTTTCTTTGCTGGTTCTGGAGATGGTTGTGGTTTTGGTTCACTCTTCGGATTGGCATACTTATCCCATTGCTCTTTGGTAAGAGTTGAAGTGTTGCGATCTAGCTGTCCACCAGAAGAGGTGTACTGCCAGATGCAATAGCATTGCCACGGAGAAACAGAGTAAGGGAAGTTAGGAACATCCCAGCTTGCTCTGTTGTCTGGATACCCAGCTATCCACAAGCCACAATCCTTAGCAATGCTACCCCAATTGGATAGCTGAAGAACATAAGCACTCATGTAGATAAGACACCAGACTCCTGTCTTCTCATGTACTCTGTCTACAAACCTTCTTACCCAAGAAGAATGTTCACCAAACCTTGAGTTCTCACCCTGTTCCCAGTCCAATACAAGGATTGCTTCATGGATATATCCCTCAATGTTTCGGAGGAAGAAGTCTGCTTCAGCAACAGGGTCTCCACCACTTGCATAATGATAGACACCAAGCTTCTTACCTTGACTCTTTGCTCTTTGATATTGTGCATCACACTTAGGTGATACATATCCAGTTCCTTGAGTTGCTTTGATGATTACAAAGTCTGGAGCTAGGTCAACAGCTTCAACTGTTTGCCAAGCACTAATGTCTATACCCTTCATACTTAACTCTCCTGATTATTAAATACGCTATCGTTTACAATTACATATCCAGATAGAGGGATTGCTGGTGTATCCCCAATTGTGTAACGAAGGTCATAAACATACATACCAGCTTCAAGATTCAATATATCTGTATATGAGAAGTCTACCTTGTACTTATTGTCATCAATCTTGGCGATTCCATTACCAAGTGTTTTCTCAATTAGCATGGCTTTGTCGTAGTCTTCTTTAAGACCAAAAGTCATAGAAGCAACATCTTGATTCAGATTCTTGAATGTAACAATGAAGCTGAATGTTGCACCACGCTTGACCTGAAAAACTTTGAGCATCACTTATTCTCCTTCTTCAAGGCTTTCAAAGCCTTCTTAATACTCTGAGGGATTGGCACTCCAGCCTGACCAAGATTCTCAATGATGGAGAGTCCTTCGTTTGCGACAAAATAATAAATGACCAGAGTCCTTATAGCTCCAGTCTCACCAGTAACTCTATCCACAAGTACAGCCAGCATCACGATCATCAAGACTGCAACCTTCTTCACAATACCCTTAAATCCTGTTTGTGAAGACAGTTGCTTAGTAACATAAGCCTTAATGATACCACTTAAATAATCAAGAACTATTGCTACAAGAAGAGCAATCATAGCAACATCTAAACCACCCACTAAATAGACGAAGGCTGTTAGGAGAGTTGCAACTATTCCATTATATATTTCCTTCATAATTTCAGTATATCACAAGCAAAATAGACAGCCCTCGCATAGCTGTCTATATATTCATTGTCATCTTTAATATCTCATAACATATTGACTTAATCAAGATTGATTCAAACCTCACACATCCATCCTTATAAGCTTGAATGAACTTATTGAAGTGGATTGCATGATTCCTGTTCTTCAGGAACAGAGTGTTAGGTCTGTGGTCTTTCATGGTGATGGAGTAGGTAATTGGATAGCTAGGGTCAACTGCTTCGCTCACCCACATCAAACCCTGCAATACATCAACCCATACACCATACTTCCTATTTTTATAGATGAAGGTAAAGTAGAACTTGGCTGTTGAGGAACGCTTCTCAACAAAGGTTTCATCATCATTCACGAACTCATTGTGGATTGCAAAGTCATCATAACCTGTACCCTTAATGATTCCATAGAACTCATTCTGCATCTTCGCATCTACCATCTCCTGCTTAACAGCGTTCTCCACAATCATTGGTCTGGTGGGGTGATGCCAGATATACTTTCCGTTGCCATCTGGCTTGTCCATACTTGGCATCTTCAAATCCCAGAATAAGAAGAATGGATTATTGATACTCACAGAGTTGGAGAGCATAAATAATACACATCTAGGATGTTCAGTTCCGGGTCTTGCAACAGTTTCATAGAGATTGAGCAAGGTCTTTGGTTCGTTTCGGAGATACCTCTGACTTGAGGATTCTTTGTCCAACATGAACTCATCATAAATAATCATGGTGACAGAAGGGTAAGAGATAGACTTCTTGTTGTCTGCTGTGGAGAGGATTAGACCATAACCACAGACATCTTCTTCCTTCCAAGTAACCTTAGCATCTTCCTCTGTCTTGAGCCTGCAATACAACTTAGTACCATCTACCTTGAACTCATATTCAGGGAACTCATTGTTTTTCACAATATCTTTGAAGAAGTTCGGAAGGGAGTCCTTGAGGTCATCTGTATAACGGCGAACATAAGCGAATTGCTCACCCTTCTTGATGAAGTTTGTGATAGCTCTCTTCTTGCATCCATAGGACTTACCTGCTGAACGGTTTCCAACAATCACATAAAAGAGGGCATTGTGAGTCAATGTCCTATCAATATCCCAATACTTATTCTTAGTAACTGTCATGTTTTCCTTTGCTTAAAAGAGGCTCTGGACTCAGACAAGATGGGTAACCAACCCACCAGCTCTCGGTAGCTCTTCACTATGGTTCTTCAAGCTGTTTCCAATCCGAGCAACCCAGATACCTCTTAACCTAAGTATATCACTTCTTGATTGTGAATGTTCCATCTATGAGTACTGTACCACCATCTACAACCTTTGGCATCTTCTTGCCAAAGTATGTTGCACCAATGTAGAAGTTGTCAAAAGTCACTTGATCATAACAGGTGTCTGGCATACCAGCAACGGTAATCTTGAGAGAGTAATCCGTTGCATTAGGGTTGTCCACATCTTCAGTAAGATTCTCAATGTAACACTTCTGTCGGAGATACTTAGCACCATATCCCTTCTTTTGTCCATAGTCTGAGAACTTACTCTCAAGCTTCCAAGCACCAAGCCTATAAGGGTCAATGTCTAGTCCTTCAGGAATCTCATCATCTGGGGAGTAGACATGGAGGGAATCTGTATCAGCATATACAAAGCGATTCTTACTCTTGCCAGCATGGAAGTCATCTTCAATTCTTTGAGCTGAGGTAATTGTTACTCTCCTAGCATAGCTTGTAATGAATGAAGCAACAGCAATGTATAATCCCTTCTTAGGTTTTGGGTCACTCAGATAATAGTGAACCGAACCATCTTCACCCATATATGGTACTTTGTTGACATTCTGAATATCCTGACCAAACTTGCCATAGAGGGAGTTTAGGCAGAGTTTTGCTATTGTCCTCTTACCCTTATTGCCTTCCTTGCCAGCCTTAATCTTCTGCTCAGTCCAGTAATCAATATATTGATCAAACATACCAACCGAAGCCTTGAACATCCACCCAGAGTGGTAAGTGATGTTGTAGACATCATATTGCTGGAAGAACAATTCCATGTCTACCGAGTTGAGACAAAGCACCACTTCTTCTCCATGACTTGAAGTCAGATACTCATTGCCAACAAAGCTTAAACTATGCTTAATCTGAATGGTTGGAATCTTGTTCTTCTTAATCTCAAATTGACAGCTAAACATCTGAGTGTACAAGGGATAGATTGGATTGGGCTGGTACTTACCTTGAAAGAAGATTGGTGTACCGAATGGAAGGGGATTGTTGTGACTCCTCATGACACTAGGATAAAGCGAGTTGACATCATAAGTTTGACCTTTGCTGACAATCTTGCTGGCAAACTCTGGATTGAGGTAAGTGAACCCTCCTCTATAACTCTTCTTAACATCATTGTGATACTCAGGTGTTGGATACCAACGCTCAAAGGTTCGCTTACCAATGGTGTGCTTATAATTTTCCAATGCACAAGCTCCAATGGTCATCTTGGTGAATCCTTCATCAAACATGAACTTCAGAGCTTTTGCAACGATCTGGACATCCTTCTTGATGTAATCTTGCTCTTCATCTGATATTGGAGAACCTTCTGGAAGCTGGTTGTGCAGAGTGTAATCTATGCTTCCTTTGGCTTCTTCCAAACCAAAAGCCTTTGGGATTGCTTTTACAGGAAGTGGAATCAACTTCAGGGAATCTCTGAGAGTAACCTTCCTTACATTCTTACCCTTGCGATAGAAGATAATCTCACATTGATACACAGCACCCTTGTCACTAATCATGGTGTTAAAGGTCTTAGTTTGTCGGTCTTCTGGCTCAGTAGTGTGTTTGAATCCCAGCTTGAACAGTCTATCTATTACGAAGCTCAAGTCAAAACGAAGGTTGTGGAAGAAGATTCTTGGGCTTCCTTTCTGCTCCGAACACCAATCAAGGAAGTCATCCAATCTTGTGCCAATGATGACCTCATCTGGATCATCAATGTCACAGATGGCGTAAGCCCAGACCCTACAATCTTCAGGATTCGTAGTGGTCTCAAAATCAGCCATGTATTGTTTCATCCCTTTTCCTTGCTTAGTTTTACATTCCAACAATGACACTTGCCAGAGTTGGACTCATGTCTAGAAGAGAACCTTTCTGCCAGTAACCTCTTAGCTCCGAGACATAATCATTATATTCTTGAGTTCCCTTCTTTGGAGGGTATGCCCATTCAAAAGCATCACCTTTAGCTTCAAACTTCAGATAAAACTCATCTGAAGACATTGAGCGAATGTTTGCAATAACATCCTTAATGTCATCTGCATCAAAGTTTTCTGTAAGTGCTTTGATGTAATTTTCTTTGAGCATCTCATCACGCTCATTGTAATAGGTGTCCTTAACTTCAGTTTGCAACGCTCTCCACTTCCACTTGATGTCCTTCTGAGTTTGACCTCTAGTGAAGGCTTGGGTTGGTTTGAGTTTATTCTGCTCAGCCAATCCCATGCCGAACATCTGACCAAGAGTGTAACCAAGTTTGCCTGAAGCGTTCATCACTTCAATAGCATTGAGTGTGTCTAACCTTGCCTTCCTTCGTCTGTTAATGGTCTGCACGAGTCTTTTCTGTTCCTGCTCCTGCCACTTCGTTGTTCTTGCTCCATATTCTGAACCAGTTTCCACAATTCTTTCAGCTCCCCTTCTGCTGAAGCGTTTGAGCATATTGATCTGACGGTTGTAATCTTGCCTTGTGTCAATCAAGTCCTTAATCTGCTCAATTGTGATTCTGTTTTCAAACTCCTGTGTCTTCTCATTCCAAAACTGAGGTAGTATGTTTGAGTTGGCTGGATTCTTCTTGACTAATCTTCTGAGCTTGTCATTGAAGTTTCGGACAACTCTCCTGAGTTCCTTTTCGTCTTGCTCTCGCCACTTAATGTTATATTGTCTAGGCATCTAAATATCTTCCCATCATAGTTAATATAACAACCTCTGTTCTCTATCTTCCTGTATAGATTGAAGTCTGATAGGAACACACAGTCTATTCCGAACTTGTAACGCTTATAAATATCATTATAAATCATGGTAAAGTTCTTACGGCGATTCTTTGTAAAATTATCCAAGTGCAACCTTGAGCTAAAGTTGAATGTTACGCATTTTCCATCATGAAAGTAAGTGAAGTTGTAAGGACTGTTTTCTAGCTTCCAGCATACTCCATTCCTAGTCAGCAACTTTTTCATTGAGTTCCTCCAAATTATCTGCTATTCGTTCCAAAGCTTCAGCAATCCTGCCTAAGCTTCTGATTGCATCAATGTTCATTAGTTGTCCTCCAATTGTGCAATTAGGCTCTGTACAAAGTTGCAGGCAGTAGTAATACTTTTGGTTTCTTTGTAGTGAAGCAATTGGTTAAATTGTTCGTCTGATAGTGTAAGAGTGATTTTCATTATCCTTC
>JAEIGA010006314.1_pt1 | contig 18049 bp, 11 predicted proteins | sample 9270691 | NCBI WGS metagenome assembly JAEIGA01 (sample SAMN17057246, study PRJNA624740) | gut metagenome | biome: biome; isolation source: fecal sample | host: Bos grunniens | place: China: Xizang | collected 2019
AATTTTCACTCGTATAAAGGATGTAGATTACACTGGTGATATTAGAAATAGAATAGTTCTAACGCCATCTGATAGATATTATCAAATATGGGCTTCAGATTATGCAAATATGCAATCGAGTATGATTTATGAAAAATCAATTTCTTTTGATAGATTGCTAGAAAGAATGCATGAGTTAGAAAATAGATTTAAAAATAGATTGAAATAAAATAATTACTCCGCTTGTTTTGAAGTGTCAGAGCAAGCGGATTATTTTATGCTTAAAAACATAAAAAAATAATCAACAAAAATTTTGTTTTATTAAGAAATAAGTATTACATTTGCCGTTGCCGATTCCATGCCGGGGGCGTCTGCCTCTAATTGGGTGGGATTGGCAGACATATAAAAATGGCGTTTACTATAACGCTTTGATATTCGACACCTTAGAACTTCGCAACTTCTATAAAGTTAAGTTGGATACAAAGCAATGGTAGATGTTCATGGGTGTATTGTATATAACCAATATTGCATCCAAAATTGGAAAAATTCGAATTTTTTGGTTCTATTTTGATTATTTTGATACCAAATCAAGATAAGGAGGTAGGCAAAAAACAAGAATTATCCATATTGGATTAGCAGTTGGGACAATATATCGGCGTGGACTTCTGCATTGCTCGTTTAACTTAACTGGGCAATGCGAAGGCCTTAAGGTGTGAAACGAGTAATAGACGAAGTTTCACGCTTTTTTTGTGTCTAGAATTTAGTTTTTGGTAAAAGTAAAATTTTATTGTATATGAGAAAATTATTGTTGCTTTTTTGTTCTTTAGTAGTTATTAATGTGTTTGCTTTTGATTGTTCTAGTTGGTCTGCAAATATAGTAGGTAATTCTACTAGTTGTTTTAATGGGAAAATATTACTGACTTGTGAAGTCGCTAATTTGGCAGAAGGGGATTCATGTTTATTTGTATGGCAAAGATTAAAAGGAACAGAATATGAAACTATAGCTTCAGCTAAGAATGCAAATACGTTGTCTTTGTCATCTACTAATAGTGGGACATTTTCATATCGTTGTATTGTATATCCTAATGTTTGTGAACCAGATACAAGCAATATTTTTAATGTTATGGTTCGCCCAGACATTACCGCTGCAGAAATTCAAGGTCAGGTAGATACAATATGTTATAATACACGTCCAATTGAATTTAGCGTAAAGACTAGTCCAATATGTGGAATTGATGATAGTTTTTTATATCAATGGGAAGAATCAACAGATGGTATTACATATGTTGATATTAACGGAGCTGTTTCAGACAAGTATCAACCAGAGGCATTGACATCAAATAAATATTATCGTTTGCGCACGACATCAGTTCAAGGATGTGGTGAAAGATATTCAAATGCCATAAAAGTTTGTGTATATTCAGATTTGAATATTACCACTCAAGGCATAGACCCATTGTGTTATATGTCGCAAGGTGATATAAGTGTATCTGCAATAGGTCAAGGAGGATTATATACATATCAATGGTATTATTCTACTAATAATACAAATTTTGAAGAGATTTCAGGAGCAACGAATTCAATATATAAAACAGAATCTAAAGTAGGTGGTGTATATTATTACAAATGTAGAGTCACTCCAATAAAAGGGTGTATGTCAAAAGAGAGTGACGTTATAGTAGTTAATGTGTATGGAGATTTAATGCCAGGAAGCATTATTGGTTCAGATACAATTTGTTACAATACCCAACCTCAAATGTTGACGCAAGCAATTTTACCAATAGGCGGAGATGGTGTTTATAATTATCAATGGCAGAAGCGAACAGTTGGTAGTTCATCATGGCAAGATATACCTACAGCACAGACTAATAGTTATCAACCAACAATATTAATAGAGACAACAGACTACCGATTAAAAGTAATCAATAAGTGTAATGAGGTTTATACAGATAGTGTACGTATTATAGTTCGCCCAGATATTACCGCAGCTGTTATTCAAGGTCAAGTAGATACAATATGTTATAATACACGTCCAGTAGAGTTTAGTATCAATACTAGTCCAATATGTGGAGTAGGAGATAGTTTTGCATATCAGTGGCAAGAATCAACAGATGGAGTTGTCTATGTTGATATTAACGGAGCTGTTTCAGAAAAGTATCAACCAGAGGCATTGACATCAGATAAATATTATCGTTTGCGTACTACATCAGTTCAAGGATGTGGTGAAAGATATTCAAATGCCATAAAAGTTTGTGTATATTCAGATTTGAATATTAGCACTCATGGTATAGATCCATTGTGTTATATGTCGCAAGGTGATATAAGTGTATCCGCAGCAGGACAAGGAGGATTATATACATATCAATGGTATTATTCTACTAATAATACAAATTTTGAAGAGATTTCAGGCGCAACGAATTCAATATATAAAACAGAATCTAAAGTAGGTGGTGTATATTATTACAAATGTAGAGTCACTCCAATAAAAGGGTGTATGTCAAAAGAGAGTGACGTTATAGTAGTTAATGTGTATGCAGATGTAGAACCGGCAATAATAGGTGTAGAGGAACAAGAAGTTTGTTATGGAGACGATGCCATAACTTTGAATATAGAGAAACTGCCACAAGGAGGAGATGGAAAATATATTTATGTATGGCAAAAATCAATAGATAGAGAGAAATGGGTTGATTTAGATATTGCATCATCCTATCAACCTAAAGCAATGATTCAAACTACATATTATAGATTGAAAGTAGAAACATCATGTGGGGAAGAATATTCTAATATTGTAGTAGTTAAAGTAAATCCATTACCAGAAGAACAAAGCATTAAAGGTAGTTCTGATGTCTGCTATAATCAGTATGAATATTATTATGTAGATGAACTAAAGGATGGTTTTACTTATAAATGGTATTTGAGTAATTCTAATGGTGAAATTGTTTCAGCAGATACAGATGTAGATGTTATTGAGGTATTATGGAGTGAGCAAAATGTAACCAATACGATTGTTCTTGAAATAAAGAATAACATTACTGGTTGTATTATAGAAAATAAGTTTAAGGTTAACGTGTGTGGAGAAAAAGCACCAAATAGGACTATTATTGTAAGAAAACCAAATAGTGATATTTTAGTTGCAGAAGAGAGTCAAGATATATATTATGCTTGGGGGTATACAGTAAAAACGACTGGAGAAAGTGTATATATTGAAGATTCTAATCGTAGATATGTCTTATTGCCATATGCTTATGATATTGGTAAATATGATTATTGGTTGAGGTTGCAACCGACAGAAACATCAAGGTGTTATAGTATGAGTTATTATGCTCCAGAAAATGATGATGAGTATGTTCATCCAAAGTCAGATGTAAAGGTTGCGTATGTAAAAGAAAATATCTCTATAGAAATTAATAACCCAGAGAAATATAGAGTTAAATGTTATTTATATTCTATAATGGGACAGATGGTAAATTACATTGATTTGGGAGAAGATGTAATGATTAATAAAAATATTTTTATTGGTTTAAATAAAGCAATGTATATTTTAAGAGTTGAGTTAGGCTCAGAAGTATTAACCTTTAAATTGATTGCAGAATGAAAAAGATAAGATTAATAGTTGTAATCAACATGTTATTGGTTATTACTAATATTTTAGCGCAAGGTATAACTCCAATTCAATTAAAAGAAGCACGTATGGCTGTTTATGATTGGGTAAAATTGTATAAACGGAATTCTAGTTTGCGGTATGAACTTAATGCAGATGCCTTTTTATCTTTGTTTAGTTCAGAAAACGTTAGGATTGTAGATGATTTCTTACCAAGGACAATAGATGGTGATATTGCAGTAATTGATTATGTTACAAACATAAGAGATGAGAATAATCCGTATAAAACTATTCTTAAAATAGAGAGTATAAAGGTTAAAAGTGAGAAAGTTATAGATGAAATGTATCTTTGTTATTTAGAAGTAAATAAAAGTATATCTTTTAAGAGGAATGAGAAAGGATGTTTTTATCCACCAAAGGAATATGTTTCAAATATTACTTTGATGTATGATTTTGATGAAAAGAAAATATTCAGTGATGGAATAACAACAGAAGACTCGTTAGAGGTAGAATTAATCCTTTATGATGGACAAACAATTGATAATAATAGATATATTCTAAACGCAGATACTATCAGTTTATTAAATGAGGATTCTTTCGTTTTAATTGATAAATATTTATTTCATAATTCAGAAGATAATAAAATAGTTGTTATTAAAGAGGATACTATAAAAAATAAATTTTCGATTGGAGGGTCAATAGGATTGAATTCTTATAATAAAAAGTTTAAAGAATTTGTGTTGTTTGATAATTATAGTTCAAGTGGACGATTGTCTTGTGATGTTGTTTTGAGTTATTATAAACAATTATCTTTAACTGGAAAAAAAGCATGGGGATTTTGTGTACAACCTAGTTTTTTAATGAGAAGAGGAGTTTTAAGTATGGATTATTATGCTTCATACAGTGATGTAGATATTGATGGAGGAGAGTATCAACGAAATATAGATGTGACTAATTATAATGAAAGATTTAATCGGTATGCTTTAGATTTGCCGGTTTCGATGCGTTATGATTATTATTTTAAATTAAAAGATAATAATTATATGTCATTTTTTACCGATTTTGGAGTTGGAATTTCTTGTTATATTGTTCAGCAATCTGAGTTTGAAACTGATGTAGAATATTCGGGTTATTATGATTGGATTTTTCCTAATAGTGGAGGTGTTATATTAAATCAAAACGGTATTTATGATTTTGGGACTTACCATATAGTTGGTGAATGTGACAAGTTAGGTTTGGGGAATTTAGCACTTAATGCATTCGCATCTGTGGGTATTCAGTATTTCTTTAATAATAAATATTCCGTAGAGGCTTTTATTCAGTATAAAAACACATTTTGTACGTTATTAAATAATAGCAATAATCTTTTATTGACGTCGGATAAAAATAATTGGTTTTCTGCAACAAATCTATTTAAGTATTATTTAGATCATAATTGTAGTGTAGGTGTAAAATTGAATTATAATTTTTAATTAATAAAAAAAGATAAATTTATGAAAAAGTACAAATGCCGTAATTGTGGACACATTTTCGATGGAGACAGTAGTTTTAATTGTCCTGGATGTGGAAGTGATAATCTAGAAATTGTAAAAAATGTTTGGAAAAAACCTCTAATAGTAATTGGAGTTATACTTGCAATTTATATTTTGTGGCTAATTATCCACGATCCTGATCCAAGATTTAATTTAATCTTAAAAGATGATTTTCCAACCATAGGAAAAATATCTTTAGAAGTGGAATCTGATGATATATCAGAAAAAGAGTTGAAAAAATATTATGTAAACGAATATGGATTAGGTTTGCGTGAGTTTAATGGTAAATATAGATATGTTACCTATGATAAAAATTCTATGCAAGGCGGAGAAATATATGTTTTTGAATTTATAGAAAAGAAAACGAAAAAAACGTTGGATAAACGAGTTTATAATTGTCCTATGCCACCAACTCCACCTAAAATAAAAGTTAATTCTACCGCAGATTGTAACACTGGAACTTATACAATTGAGATAGAAGTAGAAGATGGTAATCCTGATGTGTATTATTTGGATGATAAGGAATACACATCTAATACTATCACAGAAGTTCAACCTAAAAGAGGTGTTTATACGATTAAAGCTTATGATTCAGTTAATAAGTTATATTCTGAAGAGCACAGAATTACTTGTAGTCATAATGGTGTTTTGTCTTATTCTCTCTCTTCAGATAAGATACAACAAGCATTTAGAGATATTAGTCAAAGGAAAATATATGTTGGTGATGCAATGCTTAAGATAACAGGTAATGGAAAAAATATTCAATTATCTCGTTCAATAGATGGATGTAGAACATTAGAAGAGGCATTAAATTATGCTCGTACTCATGAAATTTTGTATCAAGTTGATGTCGAGATAGATTCTGATGGATGTTTTGATAGAATAACACGCATAACACTTTCTAAATAATGAAGAATAAGTTTATAATATTGATTTTGTGTCTATTTTCATTTTCTGCTATTGCTGAGAATCGAATAGTTTATCTTTTTTATGATTTTAGTGTAGTTGGAAATAAACCAAAGTTGAAAAAAAAGATAAAAGAGATTTGCAGTATATATGATGATGTTATTTTGTTTTATAATGGGAATAGATATGAAGGGGCTGATTTGACAGAATTGTTGAATGAAAATATGTTTTTAGAACATAGAACTCAGTCTCTTACAATAAAAGATGAAAATGATTTTAACCAGTTGTTAGTTGAGCAATTGGATGAAGTTGTTAATCGCTCGCGATTATCTTTATCTGGAGATGAAGATTATGATTGGGAGTTTTGGGTACTTTCACATGAAGAGTCATCGTCTTTGGAATCTATATGTCGTTTGATAGATATTAATCAATTAAAATATAGAATCGATGTTAACTTTTTGCTGTATGACGATAAAGGAGATTTCTCTGATGATGTTAAATCTTATGATCAAGTTGTGAGTGAATATAAATTTGATATACTTAATTTTTAAATGTTTTAATATGAAAAATAAATTCTTGTTTTTAGGATTAGTACTATTGTTGTTTTGTATTAATAGTGTTTATGCAATTGAATGGCCAAGTAAAATGTATGGTCAACCAGAAATATTTACAAAATTAGATGAATCAGAAAAATGGGATAAAGCTGTAAGAAATCGTAATTTTGGAGAATTAACGCAAAATCCATGGATTGTTTATGTCGTTAATGAAGGTGCGAAGGCTTATGATAATCCAACAAATGCGTCTAAAATAGTTGTTAACGATATTAGATTCATGGATAATTTTTATGTGGCAGATATATCTGGTGATTTTGCTTTGTTGTTTTATTGTGATAATAAAGATTTACTTTATGGACTTCAAATACCAAGTGAAATTAAGAGTGATAAATCTAAATATAAGCAATCTAATCGTACGAATGGGTATATTGGTTGGGTGCATTTAGATGATTTACTTTTATGGACAATATGTCCTAAAACGACAGATGGTATCTTTAAAAAAATTGCTATAGTGAAAGATGTTGATGAAATGACAAGAGAGAATGTGAATAAAGCACCAAAAATGTATAAAAATTCAAGTTGTAGTGAGTATGCTGGTCGTAACCTTAATGCTCTAGATTTTTATTTTGCTATAAAAAAAGATGCAGTTGGGAATGTGTTGGTTTATAGAAATTATAAGTTGCTAGGAGATATGCGACATGAAGCTATTGGGTGGGTAGAGAAAGGACAATTTATTGATTGGAATACAAGGATTTGTTGGGAACCTGCATTTGGAAGAGGTATTGCTGAGTATGCATATAGTTTTCAATCAGCAGGAGATCCAGAGGATATTTTTAGTGATAGAGCTGAGTTTGCAAAAGAATATTATGATGGAGAATTGTCTCAGTCGATTGATAAAGTAAAAGTTGCTAAAATTAAATTGACGGAAAAACGTAAATCAATAGAAAACACACCTCGTTCTCCAGTAATTGAATATGAAGATAATGTTGCTCAATTGTCAGTATTGGCAAATTCATTAAATGGAGCAACAGAAGGTCCAGATCCAGAGGAGATTCTTAATAAAATACGTATATTAGAACAGTCTTTGTCTAAAATTAATATTGTTTTTGTTATGGATGCAACAAATAGTATGAAAGACTGTTTTTCTGCGATGAGTAAGTCGGTTATTAATATCTCAAAAACATCAATTTACGAGGAAGATAAGGTTAATTTTGGTGTTGTAGTATTTCGTAATTATGAAGATGAAAGAAATGGTCTTTTACTTGAATCGTGTCCATTAACAAGTAATGTCCAAACTATATCTAATTTTTTGAATAATGTAAAATGTACATCTGTTTCTCCCGAACCTCAAGAAGCGATGTTTTATGGATTGAATTATGCAGCTGATAATATGGGATTAGATAAAGATAATTCTAATTTTGTTATTTTAATAAGTGATGTGACGACTAAAGACCCAGATAAGAAAGGTTTTACTTCTAAAAAAATTGTGGAAAAATTCAAACAAAAGGGTATAAATTTGGTTGCATTTCAAGCTCGCTCTCAAAGAGAACGAGAATATCAGAATTTTAGTTCTCAAATTATGGATATGGTAACTGATTTATTGAAAAGTCAAGGGTATTCAACTTCAGATGTGACAACAACAAATGGAATCAGTATTTATGAACAAAAGGGGAGCAATGTAAAATGGCCTCTTCGTCCGATGGGATATAAGTTCAAAGCCTCTGATGACCAAAATATTAATTCAAAGGAGTTGGAAGATATGGCTGTTACTATGATTAAAGAGTTTATTGTTGTAACAGAAGAAAACATTAGTAAATTAAGAGCATCTATAAGTGGAGGAGATGGAGGAGGTGTTGAGGTTGATCATTCTGTTTGTGAAGAACTTATTCGTCGTAAGATTATAAAGGATTGTAAAGATTTGGCAAATATAGGACTTAAGGTTACAGGATATTCATCTCAATATAATGATAATGGGGAAAAGATGTTTGTTCCTTGTGTGTTTTTTGCGGATGAAGAGTTGAACCAATTGATAAGTGATATAGAAAGAGTTACAAGAAATACAGTAGTGAATAAGAGAAAAGAGTTGCAAGTGATTTGTAAAAAACTTATCTTGTCTTATACAGGACAACGTTTTGACCCCGAATTATTGGATAGAGATTTTGTTAGAATTGCGAAAGAGATAAGAAAAGAATGTGGATATAAATTTTATCCAGATGCACTTGATCATATATCTAATCCAAATTTATTAGAAGATGATGCTGTAGAATCTTTGATTAATCAACTTAGGTCTGATTTGGATAGATTAAAAAATGTGCAGGTTGATAATAAGAATTATAAAGTGCAAGAAGGAGGATTGGGAGGTAAAGAAAAAATGAAGTATTATTATGTATTGCTTAAAGATATGCCTTTGGTAATTGATATTAATAAATAAATGATATGGAAGAAATTTTATATAAAATAAATAAGTTAAAATGTGCATATGATGGGGAATCTATAGTTTTGGAGATAGATGAATTGGAGATACCTCAAAATAAGGTTGTTTTCATTGTTGGGTCTTCGGGTGTTGGAAAAAGTACGATTCTCGAGACTTTAGGTTTGATGAATAATACTATTGTATCTGTTGATAAATTTTGTTATAAAGGGCAAGACTTGAGTCAATCATGGAAGTGGAGTGATGCAGAGATGTCGAATTTTAGGAATAAAGAGTTTTCTTTTGTTTTTCAGCAGAATAATCTTATGCCTAATTTTTCAGCACATGACAATATCATTACTGCTGCTCTTTTTCAAGGAGAGGATGAGCGTATAGCTAGAAAAAAAACAATGGAACTTTTGAGGGTTCTTGAGTTTGAGGACGTAGAAGATCGTTCTATCGTAGAGTATTCTGGTGGGCAAAAGCAAAGACTTGCTTTAGCTCGAGCGGTATTACCGTCTTTTACCGTTTTGTTTGGAGATGAACCAACAGGTAATCTTGATCCAAAAACAGCTAGAAGTATTATGAAGATGATGGTTAATTTGACAAGAGAAAAAGGCGCAACAGTTATTTTGGTTTCTCATGATATGAATTTAGCTGTAGAGTTTGCAGATGAAATTATTCAAATAAAGAAGAAAATAAGTCCTAATGATGAAAAGAAAAAGTGCCCAAAGATTGGTTATATAGATGAACAATGTAAATATAAAAGAAAAGGTAATTCTTGGTATAATAATGAATTTGAATTTACAAAAGAAGAGTTATCGTTAAAATTAGTAGAAGATTTATGAAAAATAGACAGGCATTTTCTCTGTTTTTAAAGAGAGAGCGTAAACAATTATTTGGTAACAAATGTGCAAATTTATTTGTATTGTGGGGAATTTCATTGATTGCGGTTTTGAGTATTTCTTTTGCTTCGGCAAGTTTATCTTTTTTGGAAGAAAAGATGAAAGACCCTTTTGTTTCATGTGTGAATATTATTGTTGGGCAGCAGACAGGAAGAGGGTATGAGGAGCTTAGAGATTCGTTGACTGTTTATAATGAACAAGATAGATTCGGTTTTTCATATCCACCAGAGACGGTGTATTTTTTGTCGGAAAAGTTTTTAAATTCTAATAGCAAGCCAAGACAATTAGATGGTCAGACTTTTTCGGTTTCGAGTCCGTTGGCGAGGATTGCTTTTGATCCTACAAATGTGATAGAAATGCGCACAGATTCTATTGAAGATAGTGATTTTGGTGTTGTAATAACAGAAAAAGCACTAGATGATTTGGATTTGCCAAAAGCAGCCTTTTTGACACAAAGTACAATAATTAGTGGTAAAGAGTATAGGTTTGCAGTGCCAATTTTAGCAATTGTAAAGCAACTGCCTAATATGTGTGATATTATATATACAAAAAGCTATGCATCTCATGAAATAGAGAAGGAGGCTGATCATTTTGATGTCTCAAAACCAGAGTATAATAAGGGTCTTGTTATTGGGAGTTTGAATGACACATTAGTAGATTTGATTATTGCGTTAATTGATAAAACTGAGTATGACGTAGATTTAAGACCATGTTTGTCAACTTGGAAAAATGAGGATTATATTGAAATAGTTATAAAATCTAAGTTTACTACACATTCAGATTCAATATATCCTTATGATTCAATATATAATGTTCTTAGTTCTAGTTTTTCTAATATTTATAGGATATATGATTTCTCATTTGAGTCAATGAAACCTGTGGCAAGAGATCCTGAGTATTATTATTGTTATTTTGACAAAGATTCATTGCAATATCGCGTAGAGAACTTTGCGAAAGAGTTGGATTCTTCTTTAGATTATAAGTTGGATATGGATAAGGTTAATAATTTGAAGAACCTTGCATATGTAAATCAAATGGGTACAACTTTGTCAATTTGTGTAATGATAATAGCAATAATATTTATTTGTGTTTTTGTCTATTTTTTGTTAAATATGCACTTTAAGAAAATACAAAGAAATTTGGGTACATTTAAAGCTTTTGGAGTAGATAATAAAATGTTGCTATTGATTTATTTGAGAATTATAGTTGAATTAGTTATTGCTTCTTTTGTTATGGCATTTTTGTTGGTCGGTTTGATTAGTATGATATTGAGTGTGTTTATTGAAACTCAATGGTTAGATGTATTTGCATGGCAAAATCTATTACTTCTCTTTTCGACTTTATTGTTGTCATTCATTGCAACTTATAAAGTTTCTTTTGATTTGTTGAGACATACACCAGGTGATTTAATATATAATCGGAAATAATTTTAATTTTTAAATTCTTAATATTATGGATTTTATTTTGCAATTTTTTGAATTTAATGGGGCTGATGTAGCATCATTATTTGCTCGATTTGGCATTTTGCTCTTATTGAGTTTTGTAGTTTTCTTTGTTGTTACTTTTATTGTGATGCAAATTACAAAAGTAAAACCAACAGAGATAGGAGTTAGTAACCTTTTGAAAGTAGCGTGTATGTATGGATGTGTATTTGCTATTTTTACAATTGCAATTACAATTATTTTGACCATCCGAGGTAATGGCTTGTACTATTTTGCTACTGAAAATTTAGGATGGTCGTTACTTTGTGGTTATATTTTATTATTGCCAGAAATAACGTTAATAGTAATTTGGTTAATTAGTTATTTCGTACTTCAAATAAATGTTAAACAATCTTTAAAATAATATATTATGGCTTCAGTTATAGTTATAGGTGTTGGTTCTACAGGTTTACATGTAATGGAACAAGCACAAAGATTCTATTATCAATTTACAAAACAAGATGCTCCAAATCCCAATAATGCCGCTTTCCTTTTTATAGAGACAGATGATGCAAAAGAGGTAGAAAAAACACCTAATGGAACAACATCAATAAAATCTACAAATCTTTCATTTGAAAATATAGATGCTACTTTAGGTAATTGGCATAAAGCAGAAAATAAAGATTGGAAAGATTGGATGCCTACAACGGCAAAAGTATTAGCTTCGGCACAAGGAGCAGCCAATCAACCTGCTTATGGTCGTATTGCTTTGTGGGCTAACGAACAGTCTATTGCAGAGCAAATAGACTTTGCATATCAGCAAGTTGACGGGAATCTTTCGACGAATATTTATATTGTTGGTTCATTGACTGGAGGTACAGGTACAGGTGTATTTTTAGATTTGGCATATATGGTAAAAAAAATAACAAATAATGATAAGATTTATGGATTATTTTTATTGCCAGATAGGAATGGTATAGGTAATCAATCAGTAATGCCGCTTTATGAGAATGCTTATTCTTCTTTAAGGACATTGGATTATTATTCTAAGCCAAACGAAGAAAATAATACAAATTTTAAATGTACATATCCCAGTGGAAGTACTATAGAAGAACTTAGAGCTCCATTTTATAATGTTCAATTTTTTTCAAAAGATTTTAGTAATGCACAGGCATCTTTACCTTCTTTAGCTAATTTAGAGCGCTCTGTTGGTTTCAATTTAGTTTTACGTTTATTGGATGTTACTAATCAAGCTGCGCCATTTCAAAGTATCATAAATGCTAGATTAATAGATTATAATGGAAAATTAGATGGTAAAGGTGTTTTTACGACAATAGGATTTAATATGTTTCAATATCCTGAAGCATTATTAGAAGAGTATTTTTCTGCAGACTTATTGAAAACCGAGTTGTTGGATCGTTGGGTTGATGCGGATGCTTTCATTGATAAAAATGGAGTAGAGCAACCTATTACTAGTGTTGAAGGGAAAATAAAAGTAGAAACAGTTAAGCTTATTGAGACAACTATTGCTGATATTATTTCAACATCGATGAATAATCCGATTTTAGCAAGTTCTACAACAAAGCGTGAGATTGAGAGAGAAGTAAATAATATTTTGAATGGAGATATTGTTGGAACGAAGGAAAACTACATATATAGTTTGTTTAATCCAGAAGCAAATAAAGCTAATTTTTATTCGGCTATAAATGGAGGACAAAGTTTTAGTTTGCGTGATTATCTAATCGATGCTATTGTGAAAAAAATTGAAAGTATTTCAACTGAATATCAGAATATCAATATAGTGAGAACTTATATTAGTTCTCTTGCAGAAGCAATAGATAAGTTGTTGTTGGATTGGAAAACTCGTTTGAAATTAGACGGAACTTCAATGATGTGGAAGAAATTTTGGACAGAAACAGCAAAAACACTTACAGATTCAGATGTGTTTTATGTAATTGTTAATGCTAAAAAAGAATATTATGTCGATTTGTTAGTAGAAATGGTTAAAATGTGTTATATCAATGCATTTATTCCAGTGCTTGAAAAGGTCTCGGTATCTTTGTTAACTGGAGATATTTTGAAAACTACAAGTGGAACAAAATTAGCGACATTGAAAGATGCTAATAATATTATTACAACACTTAGGAACTTATTAGATCCTCAAAAAAGTGATTCTCTTGTTGCTCGTAAGAACAATATAGGAGGTGAATTGTCGCAAAATTCAAATCCACAATTGAATTTCTTATTTAGTGGGGATGGTTATGAAACAGATATAAAAAATGCGCAACAACTTTATAATAATAATGCTAATCGTTTGAATTTTGATGTTGTAAGGAATGGTTTGTCTTTGTGGAAATATTTATTGGATAGAAGCGCTTTGGAAGTTCGAACTGATATGATTAAAGCAGGATTGTCGTTTATTCAAGGGTTAAACTTGTTTGTTAAGACCGATATTGTTTCTTTAATGGAAAATATTCAACCACAGCATCCCTCGTATAATAAAGTGAAAAAAATATTAAAAGAACAACCAAAGGTTATTCGTCAAATAATTCCTGCGATGGTAAGTTTAGTAAATGGTGAGGCTTTTGATGATAATGATAGTTTGAAATTAATTGTAGTATCTTCTTTGTCGGATATAGATGTTGCTGGTATTGTTAATAAAATGGTTTATAAAACAAGTTCAGCGCAAAGTAATTTTGTGCAATTGCCATCAATGAAAAATACTGTGGTTGTATATCAAGAGTATGGGAATTTATTAAATGCTGGAGACAAAGTTAAGGTCTTTAATCCATTGTTGCATTTGTCTTATCAATCACAAGTGTTAGATGGGTTGAAGAAGAAAATTGAAAATAATCAATTTAATTCTTCAATGAGACTTGCTTACATTGATACAAAAACATTATTAGATACAAATAATATTAAAATTAAATAATTATGAAAAAGTTTTATATAGGTTATTATAATCGTATTGATTTGAATAATGCGATAAAAAAAACACTAGGAATACCTAATTTGATTCTTGTGGTAGGAGTTTTATTGTTTGTTTTAATTCCTGTTTTATTGAGAGATAAAATTATTCCAGTACAAACGGATATGAGTAATGTAGTTTTAGTTAAAACAGATTTTGGAACAGGTTCCGCTGTATATGTTGGAAATGGCAACTCTTATTTGATTACAGCGGCACATGTGGTTTCCGATATGGAAGTTGGAGGTGTTTGCAGTATAGAATTTCAAGATCCTAATGATATGGATAATAAAATTTATGCTCAAGCTAACTTGTTGTATAAAGGAAATTGGAATCAAAATATTTTGAGTGTCGAATATTGGAAGGAGGACTATGCATTACTTGCGGTTGTTAATTTGAATGTCAAGAACTATTCTGATCCTTGTCAGATAGCTACTAATTTATCTTCTGTGAAAGTTTCTGATAAAATTAGTGTAGAAGGTTATCCTAATGGAGTTTATTCTAAAAATGAAGGAACTATAAATAATGTTAATGGTGGTTTTTTAAAAGATAAAGATTTCTTTATAGTTGATGCTGGCGTTTGGCCTGGAAATAGTGGTGGTGCATTGTTAGATGTAAATAAACAGTTATTAGGTATAGTAACGAATAGAGGTCCTGCAAGTTCTGATTTTAATGGACAAGTCATTGTGTTGAAGATAGATTATGTATTGAAAGAATTAGCAAAACATGGTTTTGTCATTAATTAAAATATAGATAAATAAATTTGCTTTGTTATCTGCGAGAATGAAAGTATTAAAAAAGGTTGACCAATAGTGATTTGGTCAACCTTTTTGTTTAATATAGAAATCTGAATAGTTATAGTGGGTGTTTGTTGATATAGACGAAATTGATGTTGTATATGAAGTTTATCGTATGTTGATAAGAGTGGAGAGGAATTGTATTGGTTGTAGAAGTGTTTATTGCGAATGAATGATTTTTGGGGGAAGGGTGTTTTTTGTCTGGATAGTTAGATATTCTAGAGATGACTGATATCCCGGATATACTTGATATTCCGGATATACTTGATATTCTAGATTTTTCGAGGAGCATGTTTTGGGGGATGTTTAGGGGGGGAGCTTGTTCGACCCATTTAAGGTCGTGGTGAGAGGGGTTGTGTTTGTCCGCAGGTGGCTCGTTGATAACGAGACCACACAGCGGTTACTGCTTCGTGAGACCTCTCCGAGGTCTATCAAAAAAGGTTGACCATTGGTGATGTGGTCAACCTTTTTTGATTGGGATAATTTTGTGTTATATTATATTACTGTCCGCTAAAACTTTTATAAATAATAAAAATTTGTTATATTATTACTTTTTGTGATTGGTTGTTTATGTGAACAACATAAATGCCTTTAGGGAGATTGATGTCTATATTGCCATTTGCTCTTTTCTTATAGATGATTTGTCCGCTTATGTTGTATATAACCACTTGTGTGCGTTGCTCTAATTCTATTCGGATGCCATTAGGTGTATTGAATATAGGTAGCGCTTCAGTTCTGATTGTTGACACCGACGTAGGCTCTTCTGCTTCTTCTGTTTGCAATTTTGCACCTGGATATACATTGCCATAGCGGTCTATTATTTTTACAACCCATATTTTGCCTTCATAACAGTCGTTATATGGTAAGGTGTTGAACGAAGGTGAATATGTTACTCCAAGCAGATTTTCGGCCTTACAGCCTTGTGTTTGTGAGAGTATTGTGTCGTAGCAATATATTGCAAAGCGATAGTTCTCCTTTGAACAGTCCCATGATAGTAGGTTTTGCTCTTTGTTGAGTGTGAAATTGGTGATTTCTGGTGCCACTGGAGCGCGACGCCATGTGATAGATGGCCAAAGGGCAATGTGTTGGAAATGGTGTTCGGGTAGGTATGTGTGATAACCTTCGTCGCTATTGTCGAAATATGTATTTGCGCCACCTCTATTTTGCCAATAGGTGTTGTTGTAGAATATAGTACCTGAGGCTTTATTGTCTTCGCGGTTGACATTGATTTGGTTGGTGATGTCGGCAGGAGGATTGAAGCGACCACCACTATTTTGAGCTACATCGTTGCTTGTAAATAGTGGGCGTTTGTATTTGTCTGCCAAGTTGCTCCACCAATTGCAGAGTGTTTCGTAGTCTTGTCCTTTGTTATATTTAGGGCTTGAAGATAGCGATGGCCAATAGAGTTGTGGCGATATGTAGTCGATATAGTCACGTTTGAGCCAAGCTGCGGCATCGCAATATAGTACAGAATAGGCATCTTGCCCTGTGATGCCTGATGCTGGTGAGATTTTGTCGTAAGAGGTGTAGTCTTCGTTGTAAACGTAGCGTGTTTTGGTGCTATAAATGCCAAAAGGACCGATGCCGAAGCGAAGATAAGGTTTATGTGTTTTCACACTATCGAGAACGGATTTTACTAGAATATTGACATTCTCGCGACGCCAATCGTTTATGTCGAGGTCGTAAGGGTTGTTTGAGGTAGTTTGGTGAGTTTCGTTTTCGGCATATTCGTTGTCGGGCATAGATTTGTAGAAATAGTCGTCGAAAATGATGCCATCAATGTCGTATTTGGTGATGATTTCGGTGATGACGTCGAGGGTATATTTTCGCACATCGGGATTGCCAGGGTCGAGGAATGCAGTTGAACCAGAGCCTATGCGCCAAGAATCTTTGACTTGTGGGGCGTTGATGGAATATTCGCCTATGCGATAGGGGTTGATCCATGCGTGGAGTTCGATGCCGCGTTTGTGGGCCTCTTCGATAGCAAAAGCGAGTGGGTCGTAGCCAGGATTGGTGCCACGAGTGCCTGTGAGCGAACTCATCCATGGCTCGAAAGACGATTGGTAGAGAGCATCGCCATGCGAGCGCACTTGGAGCATTATGGCATTGAGGTTGCCTTGTTTAGCACGTTCGATGATAGTTACTAATTCGGCTTTTTGTGCTGCTATTTGAGTCGCATTGCCCTCTTTAGTGATTTGAGTTGTAGGCCAATCGATATTCCACACTGTGGCTACCCATGATGCACGAAACTCTTTTTCTTGTGCGTTTAGATTGATGCATACTGCATAATTCACAATGCATAGTAGAATGGTTATGAGTTTTTTCATATTTTAGTAGAGAGAATTGATATTAATTGAGTTCGTCAAGTTCGAGCCAACGGAGTTCTTTCTCGTCGAGAAGGTCAGTTATTTCTTGGAATCGTTGTGATTTTTGGATTAAATCATCGTTGGATAGAGAGCCAGAGGCAAGAGCCGATGATAATTCGGATTTCTCTTTTTCGAGAGATTCGATATCCTTTGTAAGTTGTTCGTACTCGCGTTTTTCGTTGAAAGAGAGTTTGCGTTTTTTGTTTGAGGATGAGTCGGACTTGTCGGACCTGTCAGACTTTTCGGACGACTGTTGACTGTTGACTGTTGACTGTTGACTTTTCTGCTCGCGTTCTTCCTCTTCTTTAAGTTCGCGCCATTGGCGATAGTCGGTGTAGTTGCCTGGGAAGTCTTTGATTTTGCAGTCGCCTTGGAAGACGAGTAGGTGGTCGATGACCTTATCCATAAAGAAGCGGTCGTGACTAACTACAATAACGCAACCTTTGAAGTTGATAAGGTAATCTTCTAACACATTGAGGGTAGCTATGTCGAGATCGTTAGTCGGCTCGTCGAGGATGATGAAGTTAGGACTGCGCATCAGTACGGTGCAAAGGTAGAGTCGACGACGCTCTCCACCTGAGAGTTTGGCTATATAGTCGTGTTGTTTTTCAGG
>JAEIGA010006315.1_pt1 | contig 18045 bp, 18 predicted proteins | sample 9270691 | NCBI WGS metagenome assembly JAEIGA01 (sample SAMN17057246, study PRJNA624740) | gut metagenome | biome: biome; isolation source: fecal sample | host: Bos grunniens | place: China: Xizang | collected 2019
GAAGGACAATTGGTCAGCGGTCTCCATTTCACATTCTCCCATTCGCTGGTGATGGCAAGATGTATTCCTACATCCAGTCCTGGATTCTCCTTCAGCATCTTTACAGCTTCAGGGAACCAGGCTCCTACCGCCAGTACCTCCACTGCTCCGGCAATACCGTTCCTATAGGTGTCGATGCTTGCTGTATTGACCGAATGAAGGGCTCCCATATCGTCGATCCTGATGACAAGTTCTTGAGCATTCACCGAGACTCCGGCCATAAGTATGGCGGCGGCAGAGATGATTTTCAGATATTTCATAAATATTCAGTTTAGTGTTTCAACAATGGTTTGATTCTCCAAATATAGTGAATAGTTTTCATTGTTCTTTTTGAAGGGTCACTTTCTGCTACCTTTTTCTCTGTGATGAACAAATAGAAAACATTAATGAACGCTAATGCAATGCGTTTGATGCAATATTCTATTAATTTTGTAATCACACTCGGAAATAACATTAAAAACTGATAAGATATGAAGAAATTTATTCTGTCATTTACCGCCCTTGTATCATTTGCAGCAGCCTCACAGGCTCAAGGCTGGTTCCGTCAGCCCACTCCGAACGATACGCTTCGGAGACATCTGTTCTGCTGCCAGGCTTAAGCTCACATGCTTTTTGCATAGCTTGTGCCCTCACAGACACAAGTTTTAGGGCAGATTCAAAATCCAATGTACCACAAGTGCGGAACCCTCGCCCAACGAATGACCAGCGACCATATATGGCGAGAAATTCTCTATACATTTTGCCATTACAACTGAATGTAAGAAGACTGCTGGTTGGGTAACCTTTATGCAGCTGTTCTATGATTCGATCAAGAATCTCCTTTCTAGATATATCTTCATCAGTATCAAAAGACCTTATACTCCAACCGATACACGTATAATCTGCTTAACTTATCGCATCTGCAATCAGTGGATTTGTTACGCCAAACGGAGGACGAAACAAAGACATTCTTTTACCTATTCGGTTGTGTGCTAAATATTACGTTTAATAAATTCTCTAACTAGAGACATAATCTTGTTTTTATCAGTATTCATAAAGTGCCCCTCATCATCCAATAAATATAGTTCACTATCGGAATACAAGTCGTGGTATTTTTCGCTATATGAATATGGAACAATTTTATCACGTTTACCATGAATCAGGCAAACCTTTCCTGTATACTTGCAAGACATTTCGTAAACTGGAAGCTTTTGAGCTGCAAGAATAAACTTACGTCCAAGCTTATGAAACATCACATTGACATACTCAGGTGGGTTAGAAGCGTCATATTTCTTACCCATGCACTGACCAGCTATGGCATCATCTTTAAGAACAGCTGCGGGTGCAAGTAGTATCAGACATTTAGGCTTCTTTTCCTCTGATTCCAATTCGCCAGCTAGCATACCGGAAATTACACCTCCTTGAGAATGACCAATAAATATTGTGTCTGTTACATATGGAAGATTATTGACATATCTGAAAACCGCTTTTGCATCTTCGATTTCATTAGCTATTGTCATGTCAATAAACTCACCTTCACTTTTGCCGTGAGCATTAAAGTCAAAACATATAGATGCAATCCCCTCTTTTGCTAATGTCTCAGCAAGCATTGGAACTGGATGCCTCTTCTTGCTTGACATAAAACCATGCATAAGAATAGCCATCGGGCATTTGTCTTTCTTAGGATTAAATCCTTTGGGCAGAGTAATCTTTGTAGAAATCCCTCCTTGTGTTCCGAAGACGATAAACTCTTCTTTTCGGAGAGCAAGAATTACTTTAAGTTTACCTAAAAGTTTTTTCATAATGCAACAATTATTTATTCGTTTTATAAAATTTCCTGTCTAGTTTTCCATTATAGGTGTTTTCAGCACGTTATCCCATTTCTCGACAAGTTTCAAGAAGCAGTCCGGAGTGCCGCAGAGCGAATACATCAAGTATATTCTGTAAAAGGGCTATAGAGCGGCAAGGAGCTGGCTCATAGCCTTTTTCAGTACTGTGCGCGATGTACCGACATTCAGCCTCATAAAGCCTTCGCCGCCGGGATTGAACATTTCCCCGTCATTCAGAGCCAGACCGGCATTATTCACGAACAGGTCGTTCAACTCATCGTGAGACAGCCCCAGGCTCCGACAGTCCAGCCATACCAGAAATGAGGCCTGAGGCCTTAAAGGCTTGATCTGCGGGATATTCTCTTTGCAGAAGTCCTCGATGTATCTGATGTTGCCCTCTACATATTCAAGCATCTGCTGTCTCCATTGTTCACCGTTCTTGAAGGCGGCCATAGTCGCAATGGGAGCAAAGAGGTGTGGGGCGTTCATCTCGCTGGCTTCCAGCCAGCCGAAGAATCTTTCGCGCAGTTCCTGATTCGGTACTATCGCGTACGAACTTACTATGCCTGCTATGTTGAATGTCTTCGAAGGGGCTCCGAAGGTGATGCTGCAGGCTGCAGCCTTTGGCGATACACTGGCGAACGGTATGTGTTTGTTTCCGAAAAGAGCCATATCGCAATGAATCTCGTCAGAAATAACTATGATTCCGCGGCTGTGGCAGAAATCGGCAAGTCGTTCCAGAGGTTCTCTCTGCCATACTATGCCTGCCGGGTTGTGCGGATTGGACAGGATCAGCATGCGGCATTTCTCGTCACATACAGCCTCCAGATTCTCGAAATCCATTTCGTATGAACCGTCTGGCATTTCGCGCAAAGGGTTGAATATCACCTTTCTGCCGTTCTTTTGCGGTATGAGTCTGAACGGATGGTATACCGGTGGCTGTATGATTACCTTATCATCCTTCTCAAGCAAGGCGTTGATGGCCATTCCTATGCCTTTCACGATTCCGGGTATGAAGGTCATCCATTCGCACTCCGTACTCCATCCGTGGCGGTCTTCAATCCATTTCCTGACTGTCTGCCAATAATCTTCCGGTATTACAGTGTAGCCGAATATCGGATGTTCCAGCCTTTCCCGTAATGCCTCGGTGATGAAGTCAGGAGTTTCAAAATCCATATCAGCCACCCAGAGGGGAATCAGTTCGTCTTTTCCATAGACCTTCTTCAGGGCATCGGTCTTCACTGCACCGCTGCCTCTTCGATCTGTCACCTTGTCGAAATCGTATCTTTTCATAATCTGTTTCAGTGTTATCTGGTACAAAGATAATCAACGGGATGATTTTGAGCACGAATTTCTAAAAAACGTGCGCAGTTCGGAGCTTTTGTACTATTTTAAGCACGTTTTCAGTGTTTTTGTGCTCGATTTATTACCTTTGTCATCTAATTTGAAGTCTATGAAAAAGATAATCCTCACTTTTGCTGCCATTGCCATATCAGTTCTCGTATCCGCTCAGGAAACCCGTTATTACAATGCTGCCGAACTCAATGTCATCGGAAAGCCTATTCCTACAACAAAGGATTTTACCAGGATCGATACATCGGCATACAGATTCAATGATGAGGTGATAGATGAATATGCCTGCCATTCGACCGGTCTGGCTGTGCTTTTTACCACTGACAGCCCCTTCATCAAGGCAAAATGGCAGACATCCCCTAAGAATGCATCGGAAAATATGACGGCGATAGCCCAGAAGGGTCTTGATCTATATATAAAGCAAGACGGAGAGTGGGTGTTTGCTGGCGTCGGAAGACCTAAGATGGAGAAAGGACCCGATTATGACCAGCACTCTGGTACAATAGTAAAATCAATGGCTCCGGGACGTAAGGAATGCCTTATGTATCTTCCTCTTTATGACCGACTTGACTCCCTCTTCATAGGAGTGGCTGAGGACTCATCTATCGAGCCTCTGGAGAATCCTTTCAAATATCGTATAGTGGTGAAGGGATCAAGTGTGACTCATGGTCTGGCTGCATCCCGTCCAGGAATGACCTATGGAGCGCGCTTTGGCCGCGATAACGGCTTCTATACATTCAATCTCGGCTTCAGCGGACAGTCAAAACTCCAGAAGGAGTATGCCGAGTATCTGGCTGACATTGAGGCTGATGCGTTCATCTTTGATACCTTCTCCAATCCGTCAGCCGAGCTGATTCACGAGAATTTCGATACCTTCGTGGATATCATCCGTGCCTCTCATCCGGATACTCCTCTCATATTTATGCAGACAGAGCGACGCGAAAGCCGCAACTTCGATACCTGGCGTGAGGACTTCGAGACCAAGAAGCAGGCTGCTGCCGAACAGGAAATCCGTGAACGTATGAAGACTGATAAGCACATCTATTTCATTCCGTCAGACGATTTCCTCGGCCATGATCACATCGCCACATCCGACGGTTCGCATCCGACCGATCTCGGCTTCACCCGAATGCTCGATTCCATCGAACCGAAAATCCTTAAGATCCTCAGAAAGTACGGCATAAAGTAGTCAGTAAATTCTCAAAACATTCAGAACTCTGCTGCTGCCTCCATCTTAGTGCGGATCTGTGCGGTGCAGAGATTGCCGAGGCTGCCGAGAGAGGTGTGATGAAGGTCTGCAGGAGTGAGTTGACCGTTGGTCTTGTCCGGTGCCCCCTGATATGAGAAACGGCCTTCATTAACTTCTATGCCGACTGTCTTGTAGGCGTCACGGAAAGGCATTCCTGCCAGTGTGCGGCGGTTCACTTCCTCCACTGTGAACAGATAATCATAAATCGGAGCATCGAGGATGCCTTCATTGATGCTGATGTGCTGGAGCATATAGTCGGCCATATAGAGACACTTATGCATAAGCTCGAGGGCAGGGAATAGAATGTCCTTGAGGAGCTGGAACTCGCGGTGGTAGCCGTGAGGCATATTGCTGCAGAGCATCGAGATCTGACTTTCAGTTGCCATAATCCTGTTGCAGTTGCCCCTCATAATCTCCCAAACATCCGGATTCTTCTTATGAGGCATAATGCTCGAGCCGGTGGTGAGTTCGTCAGGGAACCTTATGAAGCCGTAGTTAGGACTCATATACATACAGCAGTCGGCTGCGAACTTATTGATAGTCAGTGCAATGGCTCCTATTGCTGATGCTAATGCCCGTTCTGATTTTCCGCGACTCAGCTGAGCCGCAACAACATTGTAGTCCAGACTTCCGAAGTTCAGAAGGTCGGTGGTCATCTGACGGTCGAGAGGGAATGAACTTCCGTAGCCGGCAGCGGATCCGAGCGGATTCTGATCGGTTACATTATATGCTCCGCGAAGCATATACATATCGTCTGCAAGTGATTCTGCGTATGCGCCGAACCATAGTCCGAAAGATGATGGCATTGCCACCTGTCCGTGAGTATAGCCCGGAAGAAGCACATCCTTATGCTTTTCGCTGAGGTTCTGGAGGGTGTAGAAGAGCTGGAGTACCTCGTTCCTGAGAGTCAGCACCTCATCCTTGAGGAACAGCTTCACATCGACCAGCACCTGGTCATTGCGTGAGCGTCCTGAGTGGATCTTTTTTCCGATATCGCCAAGACGACGTGTCAGGAGCAGCTCCACCTGTGAATGAATATCCTCGACATCATCTTCAAGTACAAATTCTCCCGCATTGATTTCACCGAGAATCTGATCCAGGGCGGCTGTCAATGTCTCGAGTTCCTCAGCGGTAAGAAGACCGATGGACTCCAGCATCTTTATATGTGCCTTCGATCCGATAACGTCATACTTTGCCAGACGCATATCCAGAATGCGGTCATTTCCCACTGTAAAATCTTCCACCAGGTCAGTCGCCTGTGTGCCTTTGCTCCATAGTGTGCTCATAATATCCGGTTGTCAGCAGGCAGGGTATTAAGCCTGCATCATTAACTTGTTTATAAATTCAATATATGTCCTTATCCCGTTTCTGATCTCCTCCACAAATACGAACTCGTCCTTTCTGTGTGAGCGTGAAGAGTCCCCCGGACCCATTTTCACTGCATCGCAGCTGATCCTCATCCAGTCGGATGTCGTTGGGGATGAGAATGTTCCGATTCCAAGGGATTCCGCTGTCCTCTGAAGAAGGGAGCCCTCGAAGGTTGCGCTTGAACGGTTTGACAGATTCCTTGCTTTAAGCTCGCTCTTGCAGATGGACTGAAGCTCTTCAAGAATATCTTCATTGCGATATTGTTCGGTAGGACGTATGTCAATTACAAAGTCACAACGGTCAGGAATCACATTGTGCGCGCTTCCCGCATTGATCTGTGTCACGTTCAGATTGACCATGCCCATCCTTGGCGATATCTTCCCGAACACGTGATTGCGAAGCTTCTGAATATCTTCCAATGCAATGTATAATGCATTCCTTCCTTCATTACGTGCAGCGTGACCGCTGATTCCGTGTGCCGTGGCGTCGATTACAAGGAGCCCTCTCTCTGCAGTGGCAGCCTTCATCCCTGTCGGTTCCCCAACAATCGCAAGTCCTACCTTAGACTCCAGTTCCGCCCATAGGCCTGTCATTCCATTCTTTCCGGATCTTTCTTCCTCACAGGTCAACACCAATATAAGGTTGATGTTTTCAAACCCGCTACCACAGCAGCAAAGGTATCTGTAAGCTGCAATCATTGCAACTGCCGATGCACCGTCGTCATTGCTTCCAAGACCGGCAACTATGTCCTCAGGAGAGCATTCCTTGCCTGATGCCTTTCCGATCACTTCAGCAGCAGTATGATAGTCAGGCTTATATGGATCGAAGCTGTATTCCGGACTTGGACTCACTGTATCTATGTGAGCGCATAACATAAGAGCAGATTCCGACTCGTTGCATATATGCTCCGCAATGATGTTGTTACCCGCTCTTCTGTGCTCGATGCCCTTGGATGACATCCATTCGCAGATATGACTGCACACCGCATCCTCTTCGAAAGAAGGTGAAGGTATTGCAATCATTTCCTTCAGCAGCTCCACAGCCTCAGCCGTCAGCCTGTCTATCTGCTTGTTCTGAATCATTATTTCAGTATTGTTCCTGTATTATTCGAAAGATTACGTGCGTGCTTGATCACAACTCTTGCCACTCCGCTGTCAATCGCCTTGAATGAATTAGTCAGCTTAGGTATCATACCGTCTGCGACAATCCCTTTGGCCTTCAGTTCGGCAAAGCTTTCCTTGTCGATTTCCGCGATGACGCTCGAATCGTCATCCTTATCGAAAAGTACTCCGTCCTTCTCGAAGCAATATATCAGCTCTGTCAAGTGAGTCAGCCTTCCGTCATCGCTGCAGAAAGTACATTCCTCACATCGGCTGCATACCTCTCGAGGAGTACGGTATCTGTAATTAGCCATCGCTACAGCCACTGAAGACGCTATGGTATCTGCGTTGGTATTCAGCAAGTTACCGTTTCCGTCATGATTGATGGCATTGAATACCGGAACGATTCCCTTCTCGAGGAGAGAGTATATGAACTTTGCATTCACACTTTCCGCATTCACATCACCAACATATCCGTAATCCACTTCCTCACCTATACTCTCCACATGTACAGGGGGCCTCTTTCTGGCCTTGATGGCATTGCCGTCAGCACCGCTAAGTCCAATGGCATTACAGCCTTCAGCCTGAAGCAGAGCCGCTATGTTCTTATTGCACCATCCCGCATAGACCATAGTCACGACCTTCAGCGTCTGCTCATCGGTAACTCGTCTGCCTTCAATCATCTGAGGTACCATACCCATCTCCTTCTGAAGCTGGCTTGCCATTACGCCTCCGCCGTGTATAAGGATCTTCATTCCGGGCATAGCCGCAAAATCACGGACAAACTCCCTTAGAAGTTCCGGATTGTCAACAACATTTCCTCCAATTTTTACTACTTTGATCATAAGTTGTAGCTTAACCTCTTGATTTTCAGTGTTTTGCTTGTTATGCCTGCTGTAGTTGTGCAGCAGGCATAATCGTTAAATTGTTGATTGTCAGCCTGTTATAGGTCACGGAGAATCTGCTTCAGAATAGTCTGGGCTGAAACAACACGATTAGCGGCCTCTGGAATAACGAGCGACTGAGAACTTTCAATCACGTCATCGGTCACAATCATATTCCTTCTTACTGGCAGACAGTGCATAAAGAAAGCATTGTTGGTAAGAGCCATCTTCTCAGCGTCAACAGTCCAGTCACGGTCTGTACATAGAATCTTGCCGTAATTGTCTCCTGAATATGCAGACCAGTTCTTTGCATATATGAAATCTGCTCCTTCGAATGCCTTTCTCTGATCATATTCGATGCGTGCGCGTCCGACGAATGCAGGATCAAGCTCGTACCCCTTAGGGTGAGTGATCACAAATTCATAATCTGTCATATTGATTCCTTCTGCAAAAGAATTCGGAACCGCCTGAGGAAGAGCCTTTGGGTGCGGTGCCCAGGTCATAACGATCTTCGGCTTATCCACCTTCTTGTATTCCTCGATGGTGATCAGGTCGGCAAATGTCTGGAGCGGGTGCCTTGTTGCGGCTTCCATGCTGAATACAGGCTTGCCGGAATACTTGATGAATTGATTGATTATCACTTCATTATAGTCATCTTCCTTGCTCTCGAACTTTGCGAATGCACGTACTCCGATCACGTCGCAGTAACTTCCCATTACCGGAATCGCCTCAAGAAGATGCTCCGGCTTGTCACTGTCCATGATGACTCCGCGCTCGGTTTCAAGCTTCCACGCTCCCTGATTCACATCAAGCACGATCACATTCATTCCCAGATTCATAGCCGCCTTCTGTGTGCTGAGCCTGGTACGCAGACTGGAGTTGAAGAATATCATCAGAAGCGTCTTGTTCATGCCGAGATTCTGATCTGCGAAAGGATTTTCCTTTACGTATCTTGCTTCCTCAAGGGCCTTTGCGAGGTCAGGAAGCTGGGTTATTGATGTGAAATGTCTCATATTGTCAATTCTCTCCAAGCGTTAACGAATGATTCTGCTGTTTCCTGCGAAACGGTAAGTGAAGGAAGCAGGCGGATGACCTGTGCTCCGGCTGCTCCAGTGAAGAAATGCTTCTCAAAAAGCAGTCTGTTGCGAAGGCCTATATATTCCTCCTTCAGTTCAAGTCCTATCATAAGTCCCTTTCCTCGGTATTCCTTCACTGCCTTGTCATGGGACAAAGCCTGGCGGAAATATTCACCTATCTTGGCTGCATTCTCTACAAGGTGCTCATTTTCAATGATATCGATCACGGCTAATGCTGCTGTGCAGGCAAGATGGTTTCCTCCGAATGTCGTGCCGAGCATTCCGTACGAAGGCTTGATCGAAGGACTGATGAGCACGCCTCCGATAGGGAAACCGTTACCCATTCCCTTTGCTGTAGTGATGATGTCGGCGCGTACTCCATAGTGCTGGTGTGCGAAGAACTTTCCCGTACGCCCGTATCCTGACTGGATCTCGTCCAGAATGAGGAGGCATCCGTATTTGTCGCAGAGGGTGCGAAGACCATTGATGAACTCGACGGTAGGCTCATATATTCCGGCAACACCCTGGATACCCTCAATGATCACGGCAGCGAATCCACCTCTTGAGAGCTCGGTATCAACAGCTTCCAGATCATTCAGCGGAGCGAATACGATGTTGGAAGTAGCGTTGAACGGAGCCTGTATCTTAGGATTGTCGGTAGCAGCCACAGCTCCTGAGGTCCTGCCGTGGAAAGCCTTGCGGAATGCAAGAACCTTTGCCTTGCCGGTGTGGAATGAGGCTACCTTCAATGCATTTTCATTGGCCTCGGCTCCGCTGTTGCAGAGGAAAAGAGCATAGTCATCATAGCCGCAGACTTTTCCAAGACGAGCTGCAAGATCCCTTTGAAGAGAATTCTGTACGGCATTCGAATAAAAGCCGAGCTTGCCGAGCTGTTCGGAAATCATCTTCACATAATGCGGATGGCTGTGTCCTACAGATATCACCGCGTGACCGCCGTACAGATCTGTATATATCTCGCCTTTCTTATCCCAAAGTGTTGTATCCAAGCCCCTTATAGGCTCAATATCCCAAAGAGGATAAACATCGAATAAATTCATAATATTTTGATTTTTAAGGTCTTCGTATCAAGCCGTGACATCTAGAATGCCGAAGGCTTGAGACGAAGTCCGGTGTCTTCCGGCAGCCCGAACATAAGATTCATATTCTGGACAGCCTGTCCCGCCGCACCTTTTACAAGATTGTCAATGGCAGAAGCTATATGGACATATCCGTCGTGAAGCTCTACGTGTACCAGTCCCTTGTTGGTATTTACTACCTCCTTCATCGATATTCCTTCAGTACTGTGGAATACGAAAGGTGACAATGAATAATACTCCTGATACAACTTCTGGTAGTCTTCCTGAGACATTCCTTCCACAGCCTTTGTGTATACACTGGCGAATATTCCTCTGGTGAAGTCACCTCTGAGAGGAACAAAGTTCACGACAGGAGAATTGCCGGATACCCTTTCAATATTCTGCTTAATCTCTGCAAGGTGCTGATGAGTAAATAGTTTGTATATTGAAATATTGTCGCTTCTGTAACTGAAATGCGTAGTTTCGCCTGGCTTTTTTCCTGCTCCGGTCGATCCTGTGATTGCGGTAACGTGCACCTCATCCTTGATAAGGCCTGCAGCTGCAAGAGGAAGTGTGGCAAGCTGGATTGCTGTGGCGAAACATCCCGGATTCGCCACGTCGTGAGCCTTTTTGACGACCTCGCGGGCACTCTCGCATAGACCATAGACGAAATTTCTTCCTGCATAGTTTCCGTCCAATCGGAAATCATTGCCGAGATCTATGATCCTGCATTCAGGCTTAATGTCGTGAGTGTCAACAAACTGACGTGAAATTCCGTGTCCGAGGCAAAGGAATATCACATCAGGATCATTCAGTTCCTTGCTGAAGCAAAGGTCTGTCTCTCCGATCAGGTCCCTATGAACGGATGTGACCGGGGTTCCTTCAGACGAGGTGGTGGTAGCCGATACGATCTCTACGTACGGATGGTTCAGAAGAATCCTGAACAGCTCACCTCCGGTATATCCCGTTCCTCCTGCTATCGCTACACGTATTTTTCTGTCCATATCTATCGGAAATTATTCTTCTATTGAACCGTTTACGGCGTAATATATCTTCAATGGATTTGCAATCACCTTTGTGAATCCCACCACATCGCGTCCGGTGTATGACTTGTTCACCTCGCCATACTCTCCGAATTTCGAGCTCATAAGATCGTGCTCGCTGGTACATCCCAGAACAGAGAAATGGTATGGCATAAGGGCTACCTCAACCTCTCCTGTGACATTCTGCTCGATGCTGTCCATCATGGCTTCCATATCCCTGCAGACAGGATCGAGATACATAGCCTCGTGCATCTGCTGTCCGTACCAGCCGGCGATCTGCTCTTTCCAGTAAAGCTGTCCCTTCGTGAGGGTGTGCTTCTCAAGGAGGTGGTGTGCCTTGACGATGACGAGCGGGGCTGCAGCTTCGAAGCCCACGCGGCCCTTGATGCCGATGATTGTGTCACCTATATGGATGTCGCGGCCGATTCCGAAAGGACCTGCAGCATCACGGACAGCCTTGATGACTTCTACCGGACTCATCTCCACGCCGTTGAATGATACCGGCTCGCCCTTGCGGAAACCGATCTTGATATGCTCCGGCTCTGTCTTTGTCACCTTTGTAGGGTATGCCTCTTCCGGAAGATATCCGCTTGATGAGAGGGTCTCCACACCTCCGATGCTGGTGCCCCAAAGTCCCTGATTGATAGAATATTTAGCCTTCTCCCAGCTGAAATCGAATCCGTGCTGCTGGAGGAAGTCGATCTCGTACTGACGGGTGAAGCAGTTCTCGCGTACCGGAGCTATGATCTCCACTCCCGGTGCAAGCACCTCGAAAACGATATCGAAGCGTACCTGATCATTTCCTGCTCCTGTACTTCCGTGAGCTACGGCATCAGCACCGATCTCCTTTACGTGCTTAAGTACCTCGAGGGCCTGGAATACTCTCTCTGAGCTTACCGAGAGAGGGTAGGTAGCATTCTTCAGGATATTTCCATAGATAAGATATTTGATGCCTTTTGAATAATATGTGTCAACGGCATTCACGTTCTTATGAGAAGCGGCTCCAAGAGTAAGAGCACGATTCTCGATGGCCTTTTCTTCCTCTGTAGAGAATCCGCCTGTATTGACCATTACAGTATGTACCTCATATCCTTTTTCCTTGAGGTAAGGGACACAGAATGAAGTGTCCAGTCCGCCACTGAAGGCGAGTACGACTTTCTTGCTCATATATTTATTTCTTTTGTTCTCCATCTTTAAGGTTCACGAGCTCTGGACGAGCCGGATTCAAGATCTCAATATGCTCTTCCGGGTCATATAGAAGTCCTGTACACAGACACATACGATGTTCGTTGGATTCGAGGATTCCGTAGTTTCTGCATCCCTGACAGCCCTTCCAGAATTCAGGGTCGTCGGTCAATGCTGCGAATGTCACGGGCCTGAATCCGAGTTCATAATTCATCTTCATCACAGCCGCTCCAGTGGTGATGCTGAATATCTTTGCGTTAGGGAAAAGTTCGCGTGAAAGCTGGAAGATCCTGGTCTTGATGCGCATAGCCAGTCCGATGCCCCTGAATCCGTGTGCGACGATAAGTCCGGAATTCGCGACAAACTCTTTGCCGCCCCAGGTCTCTATATATGAAAATCCAGCGAAACGGCCGTCCTCAGACAAGGCTATGACAGCCTTTCCGGCCAGTATCTTCTCAGAAATATATTCAGGTGTTCTTCTTGCTATACCCGTGCCTCTTTCACGAGCAGAAATAAGAATTTCCTCGCAGACTTCGTCTGCATACACTACGTGGCTTGGGTCAGCCACCACTACTTTTATCTCCATAAATACGTTGTTTACTGATCTGTGCAACTATGCACGAGATGACGGGCCATAATACATCTCAAATGAATCCGGCATGATGTTGCGGAAAATTGATAATCTTGATTTAAGCGGATTGCCCTCATTGAGGGAGTCGGTCAGAACCCTAACGGCAAGACAAACCGAGATTGTCAATTGCAATTGGGAGGGAAATGCTTCGAGAGCCCCTCCTAAAGTCGGACGAATATTTGGGTAGAAATGACCATAATTCATACAAAGGTAAATAATCTTCTGAAAAATTACTAACTTTGGCAAAATTTTATTTCCATTGCGCCTTGGCGAATAACAAGAATCAGAAAGTGGCTAAGAAGAAAATCAAAAATTCAGGCATAGATCCTGAATATCTCAAGAAGCAGAAGGAAGCGCTTGTGCGTCGTCATAGGCAGGTCATCTATCTGAATGACAGTGAAATGGCTGCAATCAGACAATACTGTGACAGGTTCCGTGTCGGCACTAAGGCAGTTCTGTTCCGCGAGGCGATAATGGAGAAAGTATTGTCAGAACTGGATGACAATCATCCGACACTTTTTTAGAAACAGAAGATATGATGAAATGTATTTTGACAGCGTTCGCCCTCTTGGTTGCAGGTCTTACGCTTAATGCTCAGGAACAGAAAGTTATGGAAAATGTACAGGTTGTTGATGACTATACTATTGTAAGCGATGAGGTGGTTGATGGTGTGAGATGTATCGTGGCGACTCCAAGTGCAAAGGTATGTTCGAAGCAGATCGATATTGAGATCAAGGACGGCATCATCCAGAAGGTCGTTTATACCCGCGGATGCGAAGGTAATGCTAAAGGAATCGGAGCCCTTGTAAAGGATATGACAGTTGAGGAAGCTATAAGGCGTCTGGAGGGAATCACCTGCGGCAAACGCGGAACCTCTTGCCCCGATCAGCTCGCTAAGGTGCTCAAGGCATTGAAATAAAGAAGAAAAGGAAGCATTACGCTTCCTTTTCTTCTTTTATGACTGCATTGTAGCAGTGACGGCAGAGAGGCTCGTATATATCTGTCTCTCCAAGGACTACAAGTTCGTTGCTTTTGGCAAGTCTGTGTGAATGGTTGGCCGGACTGCCGCATTTAACACAGATCGCGTGTACCTTCTGGATATCTTCCGCTACAGCCATAAGTGCCGGCATAGGACCGAAAGGCTTGCCGAGGAAGTCTGTGTCCAGGCCAGCTATGATCACTCTCACTCCTCTGTTTGCAAGAGTCTGTACAACCTCTACAATGGAGTTGTCAAAGAACTGGGCTTCGTCAATGCCGATGACTTCCACGTCAGTTGACATTTCCAACATTTTTGCCGGAGAATCTATAGGAATGGAAGGAATGCTGTGAGCATCGTGTGATACAACCTTATCTTCAGAATATCTTACATCTATACAAGGCTTGTATATCTCCACTTTCTGCTTGGCGAACTGAGCTCTTTTCATTCTTCTTATGAGTTCCTCGGTCTTTCCTGAGAACATTGAACCGCAGATTACTTCGATTGAACCTGCTTTTTTTGCGATTTCTAAAAACATTTCCTTACTTTGTATATTACTCCGGTGATTAATCAGTTTCCCTGTGGTCAGGGAATGCAAATATAGACAATAATTGCTTTATGGAAAATAGAGAGCAAGAGATTTTATCAGAAATAAAATCTATGATGGCTTCTATCAGAAGTCAGTTGGAAATGTTGGATGCCAAGATGGCTGAGCTTCAGCAAGTTGTTGATCCTGAGGGTTTTGAAGCTAATTCCATCAATATCGAGATAGACGACGCCGAGATGCAGAGCCAGGCCTTTGTTGTTGAAGTTCAAGAGATTCCGCTCATTATGGAGGAGCCGTCGCCAGTAGAGCCTGAACAGGTGGCCGAAGCTGAACAGATACTCGAGCCGGAGCCAGTGATCGAGCCGGAGCCTGTCGCTGAACCGGAACCAGAGCCTGTTGCAGAGCCTGAGCCGCTTCCTGAGCCTGAATTGGAGATTGCAGTCGAGGAAGAGCCGTCTCTGATTGAAGAAGATGATGACGATCTGCCTTTTGCAGAAGTACCGACTGTTTCTGAAGCCCCTGCAGCTCCAGAACTTCCTGCTGCAGCTGAAGAAGAGGATGATGACCTTCCGGGAATTTTCGATGAGCCGGAGGTGATTACTATCGCTGCAAAGACTGCTGCTGCAGCCAAACCTACCATCAATGATGCACACTCTGCCGATCAGGCCTGGAGAAAGGATATGCCGGGTAGCCCTGTCAGAGATATCAGAAGCGCCATCTCATTGAATGACAGGGTATTCTTCATCAATACTCTCTTTGATGAAAACGCTCAGGCCTTTGTCGATGCATTGACTAAGATCAATGCCATGGAGACGCTTGACCAGGTGGTGGAATTCATTACAGGACAATATCCGCATTGGAATCTCAACTCAGAGACAGTATATAGATTCATGATGGCAGTGCGCCGAAAGGTAAAGTAATCTTATGCCGGGAATTCTGTACATCGTTCCGACTCCTGTCGGAAATCTGGAAGATATGACATTCAGGGCCATCAGGGTTCTGAAGGAAGCTGATCTTATTCTTGCAGAGGATACCAGGACGAGTTCCGTGCTTTTGAAGCATTATGATATCAAGGGACGTTTGGAGTCGCACCATAAATTCAATGAGCATAAGACAGCGTCAATGATCAAAGAAAGGATCGTATCAGGTCTTAATGTGGCTCTGATCAGCGATGCCGGAACTCCAGGCATATCAGATCCCGGTTTCCTTCTTGTGAGGACTTGTGCTCAGGAAGGTATTGAAGTTCAGACACTTCCTGGTGCAACTGCTTTTGTCCCTGCTCTGGTTTCATCTGGATATCCTTGCGACCGTTTCTGCTTTGAAGGCTTTCTTCCGCAGAAGAAGGGACGTCAGACCCGCCTGATGGAACTGGCTCAGGAGCCAAGGACCCTGATCTTCTATGAGTCCCCATATCGTCTTGTGAAGACTCTTGAACAGTTTGCCGAATTCTTCGGTCCTGAGCGTGAGTGTTCAGTTGCAAGAGAGATTTCAAAGAAATTCGAGGAGCATAAGAGAGGTACTCTGGTCGAAGTGGCTTCCTGGTATAAGGAGCATGAGCCTAAAGGGGAGATCGTGATCATAGTAACGGGAGCTCCGGAGAAGAAGAAGGAAAAGAAATCCTATCGCAAGGCTGATGAAGAGGAATAAAAAATGTTCAAAACACATAAGAAAAAGAAATTCCTTACATAAAAAAGAGCAAAACTTTGTCGTGGACATTGTTTTGCTCTTCTTCTTTATTGACTTTTGCACAAAATCTTTGTGCGATGGGTAAGGAAAATAAGTCAGGACTTTCGGAGTCCTTCATTATCGGAGTGATTGCGATGGTGTTTCTCATTGTCGGATATCAGACAGCATTGTTCATTCATCATTCGGCTGTTGTGAAGATTGCTGCTAATCGTGATGAACCTGATACGGTCTATATATATAGCCAGATTGACGGATCCCGTTCAGATGAAGGCGTTCCCGTGACTGTCAGGAGGAATGCTTCTCACACTTCCCGTGCCGAGGCTGTCAGAAAGAATTATCCTCGAAGTAAGGTGGAAAACTTTCCTTTTGATCCGAATACTGTGTCGGTGGATGACCTATGCCGTCTTGGATTTTCGCAGAAGCAGGCGGAGAGTATTGATAAATACAGGAAAAGTGGTGGGAAATTCAGGAGAAAAGAGGATTTCAAGAAATCGTATGTGGTCTCTGACAGTGTTTATGCAAGGCTTGAGCCATATCTGCAGATAGCTTTGACCGACCTGAATACGGCAGACTCTGCTGCTTTTGATGCCCTTCCAGGCATAGGGGAGTGGTTTGTATCCAAGATTATCGCCCATAGAAAGGCTCTGGGCGGATATAGTTACAAGGAGCAGCTTATGGATATATACCGTTTCGATCAGGCTAAGTTTGACGGGCTCTGTGACCTTGTGACGGTATCATCCGATCATATAACTCCATATCCTATGTGGTCTCTGCCCGCAGACTCATTGAAGGATCATCCTTATATTGCTGATTATGAGACAGCCCGCGCGATAGTTCTGTTCAGAGATAACAATCCTCAGGAACTTTGGACTGTGGAAGCTTTGGAAAAGGCGGGAGTGATAGGTGAATCGGCGGCTGAAAAACTAGGCCGGTGTGCATTGGAATGAAAATCCCCGGTCGAGTGCCGGGGATATGGTTTCAGATGTGTCTATGATGACTTTTAGTCTTCAGCTGTGAGAAGGGCTTCACGGATCTTTGCCTCAATCTCTTCGCAAAGCTCTACATTGTCTGTGAGCAGCTGCTTTACTGCCTCACGTCCCTGAGCAAGCTTGCTTTCGCCATAGCTGAACCACGAGCCGCTCTTCTTGATGATGCCGAACTCCACTCCGAGGTCGATGATCTCTCCCACGCGTGAGATACCTTCTCCGAATACGATGTCAAATTCCGCCTTCTTGAACGGTGGAGCCATCTTGTTCTTTACGATCTTCACCTTTGTGCGGTTACCGAGAGCTTCGTCTCCATCCTTGATCTGTGTGGTTCTGCGTACATCCACTCGTACGGATGCGTAGAATTTCAATGCATTACCTCCGGTGGTTGTTTCAGGATTTCCGAACATCACTCCGATCTTGTCGCGGAGCTGGTTGATGAAGATGCAGCATGTGTTGGTCTTGCTGATATTGGCAGTGAGCTTTCTGAGCGCCTGGCTCATAAGCCTTGCCTGGAGTCCCATCTTGGCATCTCCCATCTCTCCCTCGATCTCAGCCTTCGGAGTAAGGGCTGCCACCGAGTCAATCACGATGATGTCGATGGCGCCTGAGCGGATCAGATTGTCTGCAATCTCAAGTGCCTGCTCTCCGTTGTCAGGCTGTGAAATGAGCAGAGTCTCGAGGTCAACGCCGAGATTGCGGGCGTATGTCCTGTCAAATGCGTGTTCTGCGTCGATGATGGCTGCAATACCTCCCTGCTTCTGCGCCTGTGCGATTGCGTGGATGGCAAGGGTGGTCTTACCGCTTGATTCCGGTCCATAGATTTCAATGACTCTTCCGCGTGGATATCCGCCGATGCCGAGTGCTGCATCGAGTGCAATGGAACCGCTCGGAATGACCGAAACTTCCCATTTTGGCTGATCTCCCAGCTTCATGATCGTACCTTTGCCGTAATCTTTCTCAATCTTGTCAATCGTCGCCTGCAATGCCTTGAGTTTCGCAGCATTGATGCCGGTACCGTCCTTTACTTCTTCTTTA
>JAEIGA010006316.1_pt1 | contig 18044 bp, 15 predicted proteins | sample 9270691 | NCBI WGS metagenome assembly JAEIGA01 (sample SAMN17057246, study PRJNA624740) | gut metagenome | biome: biome; isolation source: fecal sample | host: Bos grunniens | place: China: Xizang | collected 2019
AGCAGCGTATTGTCTGATTGTACTGGCCTAGGACCGTTTTATTTAAAAGAATCGTCAGTTGATTACAACTGATTGACGGTTTTAATAAAGTTCCTTACTTCTTATCTTGTAATTACAAAAGGCAATTACAATATGTTGTACTGCTTTGTCTGTATGGAATGTTTTCAAGGATCGTCGTGCTTCCGAACTAAGTAACTTGCGTTCCTTCCCGAAAGCGAGTGCAAAGGTAATGCTTTTTTTTGACCTACCAAACTTTTTTAGAACTTTTTTTGAAAAATTTTCAAAACTTGTTTTCTAAAACCGCCGGAGCAAAAATAAACATCTTAAAGAGCACTCTTGTTTCTTTCTCTCCATCAGGGGAGCGAGAAACGATGCAAAGGTAATGACTTTTATACATTACTTCCAAACTTTTTCAAAGAAAAAATCACAAGAAAAATTCAAAGAATCAAACTTCACTGCTGTACTCTTTAACTATCAACAACTTGCATGAACTCGCGACTTTTCAACAACCTTGTTGATAGTGATAATAACATTTAAATGTGGGAATATTTACTTAAATAAACCCAAAAAGAGGCATAAGCCATGCCCCATTAGCCCAAAAATATTTAATTTTGCACGACAAACGAATTTTGCAGGTAAAACAGATACAATATAAAGCATGCGATCAACACTTATACATTATATATATATAATACTATTATTATTTACCACCCCTATCGTTGCACAGAATGCGACGTCACAGATACGCATTTTCGGAAAGGTAACAGATGTAGAGACAAAAGAATCACTACCCTACGTCTCAATAAGAATAAGCGGAAGCACATTGGGCTGCAGTTCTGACAACTATGGCAACTTCTCGTTTTACCTCCCCACTTTAAAAGATACACTTATAGTATCCAGCATAGGATATAAAGAGATGCGCATTCCACTGACAAAAAAGACAAAACTGCCTATTAAAGTAAAAATGCGCGCCGAAAGTTATATGCTCTCTGAGATAACAATAAAGCCAAAGAAAGAGAAATACTCCCGCAAAAACAACCCGGCTGTAACATTGGTGCGCACAATAATAGAGAGACGCGACGACAATGCTCCTGAAAACAAGCCTTTTTACAGCCGCGACCGCCACGAGAAACTGAATGTCGCACTGAACAACTTCAATTCATCGAACGACAGCCATTTCGGTAAGAAATTTGAGTTTCTCGACAACTACATCGACACATCACATATTTCGGGAAAGCCCATTCTGCACGTTTCAGCACGCGAGCTTATAGCAACCGACTACTATCAGAAATCGCCAAAACGCCAAAGACAGCATGTAAAAGCCCGCAAACGCGAAGGTATAGACGAAATAATATCGGCCGAATCACTCGAAGCCCTATACGAAGAGACATTCAAGGATGTGGACATATTCAGCGACAACATCTCTCTTTTCGGCAGCAAATTCGTGAGCCCATTGTCAAAGCTGGGCCCCACATTCTACCGTTATTATATCATGGACACCCTCGACATTGATGGAGAGAACTGTATCGACCTTGCATTTACCCCGTTCAACTCCGAGTCGTTCGGCTTCACCGGCCACATATATGTAACTTCCGACTCGACCTTCTTTATAAAATTGGTACAGATGAATGTACCCCACGACATTAACATGAACTTCGTGGAGTATATGAACATAAAACAAAGCTTTACCCGACTGCCCGACGGCACCCGAATACTAAACGAAGAGTCCCTTGTAACAGAATTCAAGGTATTGGATGCCGTAAACGGACTCTATGCAAGTCGCAATGTAGCATATGCCAACTATAACTTTACCCAAGACAGTACCGCACAAGAGATAATCAAGTTCCCGGGCAAAGTGTTCGAAGATGACAATTCCACTCGCCGAGACACTGCCTATTGGGCCCAAAACCGCCTTGCCGAAATAAGCGAGAAGGAGCAATCGGTAGGAAAGATGATGAAAGAGCTAAGAGCAAACCCCTATTACTACTGGTTTGAAAAAGGAGTTGCCTTTCTGTTCACCGGATGGATTCCCATACGCGAACACGAGCCACCCATCTTCTATGGTCCTGTCAACACATCGTTCAGTTACAACGAGCTTGAAGGATTGCGCCTGAGAACAGGTGCAATGACATCGGCCTATCTGAACCCTCACCTGTTCGGACGTTTCTTCGTTGCATACGGTATGCGCGACAACAGATGGAAATACATGGGAGAAGTTGAATACTCATTCAAGAAAAAGAAAGAGCACCCCAACGAATTCCCCATCCATTCATTACGTCTTCACTACGAAAGCGACATATACCAATATGGTCAGAATTACCTGTACACTAACAAAGACAACATTTTCTTAAGTCTCAAACGCCAAGACGACAATAAAATAGGCTATTTAAAGAAAGCCGAGTTCACATACACGCGTGAGTTCTACAACCACTTCTCTTATGCTGTTACGTTACGCAACCGCATTGACGAGTCGACCCACCTCATACCATTCGAACGCGCACACACCGAAAACGGCAAAACAACCATCACCAATGTAAAAGACGTAACACAATCGGAGTTGGAGATATACCTGCGATACGCTCCAAAGGAGAAATTCACACAAACGAAATGGAACAGGCACTCGGTGCTGCCCGAACATCCCGTATTTACATTAAAGCACCGCATAGGATTCAAAGGAATTATAGGTGGCGACTACAACTACCACCACACCGAAGGTACATTCAAGAAACGCTTCTGGTTCTCGGCATTCGGATATACCGACTGCATACTTAAGGCCGGAAAAATATGGAACACTGTTCCATTCCCCTTACTCATAAGCCCAAATGCAAACCTGTCATACACCATACAGGATGAATCGTATTGGCTAATGAACGCAATGGAGTTCTTCAACGACGAATATGCTTCATGGGACCTCACATATTTCATGAACGGACTTATCTTCAACCGCCTGCCACTCATTCGCAAACTCAATTGGCGCGAAGTTGTATCGTGCAGGGGACTGTTCGGCAATCTCAGCGACAAGAACCGCCCCGACCCTACAAACACAGGCGATTTGTTCAAGTTCCCATATGAGAACGATTCATACCACTACATGAACTCTACGCCATATGTAGAGGTTGCAGTCGGTGTAGAAAACATCTTCAAGGTGCTAAGAATAGACTATGTAAGAAGACTTACCTACCGCGACCTGCCGGGAATTGACAAGGATGGTATAAGAATCAAACTGCATGTTCAATTCTAAAAGCAATAAATACAAATTAATCCCTGCCATGTGGCAGGGATTAATTTGTATCATAATAAGTAATGTGTTTGGCAGGGACTATCTTGTCCAGCCTACCCTCTCATACCATCCTGTAGTTCTGAAATCCTCATTCAAGCCCCCATATACAGCCTCTTCACGAGGAAGATACATTGAAACTCCGCCATACTGCTTTGTATCTGTATAATAATAGTCGTGACCAGTAGTATAGTAAGAGTAGACAGACATCCATCTTGCCGTACAGCATGAATATGGGACCATCTTGTCGAAAGCAGCGCGCCATTCTTTATACTCTTCATCTGAAAGGCAATTCATCATAACCCCATTCATATCAAAAAAGTCGGGATATGAATAGCTTCCATAGAAAAAGCCTCCGTCGATATATGAGAAAATCTTCTCATAATCAAATGCCACATCACCCGAGAAATACTTTGCAATATATGGCATTGTAGCATCGGCGAAATCATCAACCCATTGACAGTCGACAACTGAGAGCAATACACCTGTTTTTAATTTATGATAGTTGTAATACTCCATCATCACATCCTCAACATCCAGCACATCGGCAAAGAAAAGAGGAATTATTTTATCATACGGGGCACCTTCTCCGGGAATCTCTGCTGGCGATGTAAGAATATAGTCTACACTGTTGCGCAATTCATATACCGATTCAATGCACTGCATGAGACAAGCATCATACATCAACAGTTTCACATCCACCGGCAAAGAGTCTATAAGACCGGCAAGTTCTTTCATCTCTATACTTCCCTTCGACATTGATCCGCCCCATGCGCTATTCTCACAGTTATCGTGTCCAATAGCCCGGGCAACACTTTTACGACTTTTATCCAACAGCCATCCATCGCCATGCGACCACATGATAAGATTCAGTTCACACATATTGAACCGCTCTAGCAGAATATCGCATACAACAGCCATATTGTTTATATCACTCGAACAGAAATCCTCTTCAAAAGCGTAAAGAGTATCACATTCGGCAAGTCCGTTATTATTATAATATCTCAACAGACGCGGGAGCATGACATCATCGACGAAGACGAACAGACCACAGTCGGCAGGCACAGATGCAGCAACATCCGAAATCTCTTCCATATCCCTTGCTGCATAACTGTTAAGGTTATTCTCGGCCATCATATAAATCAGCAGTGATGTACGAAGCGTATCAACACCGACACCGGCACCACCACCTCCATTATGCCCCACAGAATCTTCCGAATCCACACACGAGACAAAACCTAACATTGACACTGCACACAACAGCGTCATAATAATTTTTCCGAAAGACATAATCTATCAGGGACGGGTGAAACTGAATTTTTCTCCTAAATAACGGACCTTAAGCCCCCTCTTGTTCTCGAGACGGTTCTTAAGCTTGGTTTCGCGTTTCTTAATCTTGTTCTTGCTTTTTGCGAATATGACAATAGAGGTCCTTTCGGGCATTCCCTCCTTCACCGCCATATAGTCCTGCAACTGATGCGAATAAAGATCTCTGTTAGGAAGGAATTTAGTACCCTTCTCCAATTGTACACTATCCATCAACTGCACCTCTGTAAAATAGACAATAGAGTCAGAGAATGAGAAAGACGCACCCATAACATATATACCCTCTTTTTTATCTTGTGCCTGCGCCACAAATGCCAAAGAGGTTATAGCAAGAAATACCAATAAAAATCTTTTCATCCGATAAATTTTATTACTAAACTGTAAAAATAGACCCGCAAAGGTACACAATTCGCATCAAAAACAAAAATGCACGGACCTATTTAACAGAATATCAGAAAACGAGTCTTGCTGTAAATGAGTTCTTACCGTTCACTCTACCCTCGATATAATATACCAAATCATCACCTACAGCTTCGCAATATCTAAACAACTCCACTACATCACCCTCTTTAACCTCACTGTTAAAGTTTACAATCAGATCCTTTAGCTGACGGTTCTTTGTTACCTCGAGTTCGATAACATTCATCGCCCACTCGGTATACTTCACATTGTTTACATGTCCAACCATGTCAAGGTCCGAGTAATTAACCTGATGGCTCATCACATTCACCGCTTCAACATCCTTGGGCATAATAACCTTCTGGGGAGCCTCGGCAATGACATCCTCCTTTATACAGCGTCCTTCATCCTCGGCAAGTTCCGAATATTTCGAAAGCCTGCGTGTGTCGATGTCAATTACCAGCCACGATGTAGTAGCCGAAACGAGTTTCTCTTTTCCTTCGGCATCAAACATCACAAAATCACGGAAATATTGGTAGCCGTTGGCACCCTTGTGCCACGATTGCATATTCACATGCTCTCTCCATTTAGGTAACTTATGGAACACCACATGTATTTTCGACAACACCCAAGCCTTGCGTGTAACATGCATAGAATCGTAACCCACTCCCAGATAATCGGCATGAATATTTGCAGCCTCTTGGGCATAATTCAGGAATGACGCAGGTTTTAGGGTCGATGACATATCTACATCGAAACTCGGAATACGCTTTACTGCACTATATTTCTCTACCATAATTCTATATTTATCACATTTTATATTTTACAAAAAATCAGTCGAACCAGTTCATAAGCCTGCGCTTTACAGCATCTGTGTCAAGCAGTATAGCAATGAATTCCTTTGATGCAGCCTTTTGATAGGCACCCTTCAACCGCAGCAAAGAAGCCTCCATCACATTACCCGGCTCATCGAGGACAATCGACTTGAAACGGTTGTCACCAAAGACCGCCGACGAAGATAGGATTGTCGCATATCCGCTTGAAGCCACCAGCTGCAGCAGAATATTTGTCTCATTGAGCTCAACATGCGACTGCAGTTTGAACTCATTCTTCTCCATAAGACGGTCGAGCATCATACGCGCCTGTAATCCTGTAGCAGGCAATACCATCTGAAAATTCTGCAAATCGGACAACTTCAGTTTCTTGCACGAAGCCAAGGTATGCTCTTTATTAACCACCACAGCCAACGCATTCTCGAACAGAGGAGTCGACTCCACCTCGGGCACATTCACAAGAGGCTTGTACGACAGAATAAAATCGAGTTTATTGTTGCGGAGCAACTCAAGAAGCTCATTCACCGTCTTGTAACATATCTCAAGTTTGATATCGGGGAAACGTTTCATAAACTCGAGCACACCCTCGGTAAGCACAGTGTTCAAACTGTAGGTAACGCCCACGCGCAATGTACCGGCCTTCACATGCCTTAAATCGTAAAGACGCTGCACACCATCCTCGGCATCCTGTATCGTGCGCTTGGCAAACGGGAGAAATTCCTCACCGGCCTCTGTGAGCTCTATACACCTGCTGTTTCTATAGAACAGTGAGAATCCCAATTCAAACTCCAGCTGCTTAATCTGCTGCGACAATGTACTCTGCGTTATGTACAGATGTTTTGCAGCCTCGGAGAAATTAAGATACTCGGCACTCTTTACAAAATATTTCAGTTGTCTCAGTTCCATTATTTTCTACAACGTCGTGCGAAGATAAGAATTCCGCCTTACAAATCACATCTTTTACTGAAAAAGATGTGATTTGTAAGGCGGAATACCTTATTATTTATAATCTTAGGACTATTTAGAACTTACAGAAGATAAGCATTGCATATCCGAGAACCAAACCTAACAATCCCAAGATGATACCAACCTTCATCATATCCTTCTGCTCGATGAAACCTGTTGAGTGAGCAATAGCATTGGGAGGTGTACTGATAGGAAGAATCATTGACACCGATGAAGAAATTGCTACACCAACCATCAATGCCGAAGCACCACCCATCTCGGCAAATGCTGTACTTGCAGTAGGATCGGCAGAGATACCACCTGCAACAAGAGCAAGGATAGGAGCAAGCAACGATGCTGCAGCCGAGTGAGAGATAAAGTTCGAGAACACGAAGCAAACAAGACCCGAAATAATCATCACTACAAGAGGTGACCATGTTGCAAAAGGAATAGCCTCAACGAGTACGCTACCCAAGCCTGTCTTGCTAAGAGCTACACCAAGAGAGAAACCTCCGGCTACCATCCAGAGCACGCTCCAGTTAATCTCCTCAAGGTCGCGACGCTGCAGGATACCGGCTGCACAGAATGCTGCGATAGGAATCATGGCAACAACATTGGTGTTCAATCCCCAAAGTTCCTTACCGAACATCCAGAGGAATATTGTAACAAGGAATGTAGCAACAACAACTATTGTATGGAAATCCCAACGCATCTCACCCTCAATCTTAATCTCGATATTCTTTTGCTTGAAGGGGAAGAGGTAACGCAACAGAATCCATGAAAGGAACAAAAGCACCAATACAAAAGGAATCATGCGCAACATCCACTCGGTAAATGTGATATCGATACCACAGAACTTATTCAAGTTGTCAAGAACGATAAGGTTGGGAGGTGTACCGATAGGAGTCATGATACCACCGAGGTTAGCACCAACGGGGATAGCCATTGCAAGCGCAATACGACCCTTACCGTCAGCAGGCAAAGAACGGAGCACAGGAGCCAAGAAAGCAAGCATCATGGCAGCTGTAGCAGTGTTGCTTACGAATGCCGAGAAGATAGCTGTAACAAGAAGGAATCCCAAAAGAACAATCTCAGACTTTGTACCGAAAGGCTTGAGCAACACACGTGCCAATGCAACATCGAGCTTTGTCTTTGTCATACCGATAGCAAGTACAAAACCACCGATGAAAAGCATAATTGTAGGATCGGCAAAGCAGTGCATGATATCCTTGTAAGATACCAGCTGTCCGAATCCCTCAACATCGCTCTTAAAGAAACTGAATGCACTGTCAGAAACAGTGAACAGCATCACAACAACAACAACCATAGATGTAACCCACGAAGGCAAAGCCTCGGTAAGCCACATAAGTGCTGCAAACACGAACATTGAAATAACACGGTGCTGTGTCACGGTAAGTCCGGGAATACCGAAACTCTCGGTAGGCATAAATGCAACGAACAGAGTCACCATAATGATGAACAACAGTTTCAGAGTGGTCCAAGAAACATTTCTTTTTCTTTTGTGGACCTTGTCCTTCTGGATTTTCTCCAGAACATTGAATCCTTGAAAATTATTAAACATAGTAGTTATTAATTAATTTATATTACAATTTCCTGTATATTACTGTGTCGTTTCAAGCATTTTCATTTTGCGAATACAAAAGTACTTACAAAAGAAAATTTAAGCATCTTTAATCTATTTATTCTACCGATAGCACTTATCGTTTTTATCAATAAATAAAATATCCCGTTTTAACCTTTTGCAAGACAATGGCAAAAAGCATAGTCATACATTCAACATTAGAGGATAAACAATAAAAAAATGACACAAAAGAACAGTTTTCCAATAATACCTGAGAAGAGGCCTTTATTCAAGATATTTTTCTAAAACAGTATCCGTTATCTGCTTGCTGCACCTCATATAATATAGTAGGGATATTATCGGAATCGACAGACGGCAACACCTCATCAATTGTGCCTGCAAATGCCGGCAAGGGAACATCGCTCAAGACAAGGGCATCGGCCCACACCATAGCCTCTTTCTCGGTGTCGAAAGGAAAAACAGAGAGAACTCTCTTATTAACCACCTCAACTACATGAAGCCTAAGAAAGTTCTCCTTTGACAAATATATTCTGTGTGCTACATAGAACATCTTATCACTGAATATCATCATTATTAATCTGCGGATGTATGCGCATCAGCGAGATATCGCCCACGAGCATTCTTGCTCTCTGCAATTCGTCATCGTCGGCATAATAGATATATCCATTTATTCTCTTCACCAACGATTCACTGTTGCGTGGCAATTCTATTGCATATCGGCCATCTCTCACTATCGACACTCCGCCACTCGAATAGGTACTGTCGGCATATTCTACAACCAAAGCCGCCTGAGCCCTTGGGGCAAGATCCGCTTCCATCGGTTTTATGAAATGCACATTCATTGCAAACGATATACTGTCGCCCAATGCATATGTGCTGTCCGATTCATACGCGAACACCCTCTTTTGCATATATTGCGCCGAAGAGAAGAGAAGCACCTTTTCATCTATCCACAAGTTTACAGTGTCCTTGAGCATCCTGTTCTTATCACTCTTCTTAACGACCTTCTCGCCCGACAGCAATGCCACCTCGGCATCCAGTCTATCGTAGAGCGACGAGTATATATCATACAGATGCTTTGGATTACGTGTATACCACACCATCGACGAGTCGAACTTCTCTTTTGTGACGCCATGCTTGTCGAACATGTAAAGCGCATATAACTTTTGTTCGTAGTCCTTATTGCCTCCGACCTCGTTGCTCATTACATTTGCCAAGTGATAATCGTACAGAAGTTCCTTCATATCCGAAGGTTGTATTATATCCCGTGGAATCTTCTTCTCGCATCCTGTCAAGACGACAAGAAACAAAAGCAACAAATATTTAGCTACACCACATTTCATTTGCTAAGCGGATAACTTACATATTTATAATAGAATAAAGCTATTGTAATGACACTGCAGCTGATGCACGCGTCGGCAAAGTTAAAGATAGGACTGAAGAAAACGAAATGGTCTCCGCCTATAAAGGGAATCCATTGCGGCCAATCGAACGAGAACAATGGGAAGTGGAACATATCCACCACCTTGCCATAGAGGAAAGGAGCGTAACCCTCGCCCCACGGCACAAGTGTAGCCACCCGACCTACGCTGTCGCTGAAAATCTCGCCATAGAAAAGGCAATCGATTATGTTACCTGCAGCACCGGCCATTACCAGAGCCACACACACCACATATCCTGTCGAAAACCTTGCATTGTTCACAATGCGATAGAGATAATATCCAAGGAACGACACAGCAACAATTCTGAATAGCGTAAGGAAGAGTTTGCTGCCAATCTCCATTCCGAAAGCCATGCCCGGATTCTCGGTAAAATAGATATAGAACCAATCACCACATACCGCAAAACTCTCGTGCAGAAACATCGAGAGTTTTACAGTAACTTTGATAACTTGGTCTATTATTATAGCACCAAGCAGGATAGCGACAGCAAGCAAGCCACGCTTCTTATACACAATATTTTCTTTTTGCTCCATTAATTGCGATTATTCTTAGCCTCAATGCTCAATGTAGCATGAGGTACAGCCATAAGTCGCTCTTTGGAAATAAGTTTTCCTGTCTCGCGGCACACACCGTATGTTTTGTTCTCAATACGGATAAGTGCAGCCTGCAGACCCTGAATAAACTTAGCCTGACGCTGTGCCAAACGCATCTGCTCATCGAGCGCAGCAGCAAAACTACCATCTTCGAGTCCTTTATATGTAGGCGACGTATCAGCCACATCATTACCATCCTCGCCACGCAATCCACGCATAATTTTGTCGTAATCGCGCTGTGCAAGTTCCAGTTTCTGCATAATCACAGCACGGAACTCTTCCAACTCCTCATCAGAGTAACGAACTTTTTCAGACATAATAATACTTTTTAAAAGGTTAGTTAGTTATTTAGTTTTATCGTTTTTCAATTTTTATGTTCAGGACAATGCCGTCAAGGTCTACCTCTTCACCTGCAAGTGATTCGCAAATCTCAATGCTGTCGGCAAGTACTTGATTGCATATATGCTCGGCAAACTCATTCACAGCCTCGTCGGTAGCCTCATTCTTGCTCAGCGATACTGCAATTCTGTCTACAATCTCGAGACCCTGCTCCTTACGCATTGCCTGAATTCTCTTGATTATTTCGCGTGCAATACCCTCGCGGCGCAATTCGTCGGTAACCTCAACATCAAGTGCCACAGTGAGTGCTCCCTCGTTGGCAACAGTCCAGCCCGGCACATCCTCGCTGAATATCTCAACATCGGCAAGCTCAATGACAGCCTCTGTACCCTCAACCATAAAAGCAATAGAACCGTTCTTTTCGAGGTGGGCAATCTGCTCCTGCGACATCTCAATTACGGCAGCATTGACACTCTTCATCAACTTTCCGAATTTCTTACCAAGTGTTCTGAAGTTACATTTGATCTTCTTAACCAGAATACCGCCACCATCAACGAACACGAGCTCTTTCACGTTGACCTCGTTTAGTATGAGCTGCTTCACAGCCTCAACGCGACCAATCATCACCTCGTCGGTTGTAGGAATAGCAATCTTCTGCAAAGGCTGACGAACGATAATCTGCTCTTTCTTGCGCAGCGCAAGTACCATTGATGATATTTGCTGTGCCAATCCCATGCGATACTCAAGTTCAGTATCTACAAGTTCCTCGTTACACTCGGGATATTTCGCAAGATGCACCGATGAAGAGTCGGCACGACCTGTAACCGAAGTCAAATCCTGATAAAGACGCTCGGCATAGAAAGGAGCAATAGGAGCCATCAGACGGGCCACAGTCTCAAGACATGTGTACAGTGTCTGATAAGCCGACAGTTTGTCAAGACCCATACCCGAACCCCAGAAACGCTTGCGGCTCAGACGTACGAACCAGTTACTTACCTTATCTATGACGAAGTCCTGAATAAGACGACCGGCCTTTGTTGGCTCATAATCGTTAAGACACTCGTTTACATTCTTCACCAAGGAATTCAACTCCGATAGCACCCAACGGTCGAGCTCGGGACGCTCCTGCAAAGCCACCTCGGGCTCTTCGTATGTAAATCCGTCGACATTGGCATACATTGTAAAGAAGCTGTATGTCTGATACAGTTTACCGAAGAACGAACGTGTAACCTCTTTTACACCATCCTCGTTGAAACGAAGGTTATCCCAAGGAGCCGAGTTGGTAATCATATACCAACGCAAAGCGTCGCTACCATACTTCTCTATTGTAACAAACGGATCAACAGCATTGCCCAGACGCTTTGACATCTTGTCGCCATTCTTGTCGAGCACCAGTCCGTTAGATATTACAGTCTTGTAAGCCACACTGTCGAACACCATTGTAGCTATCGCATGCAAAGTGTAGAACCAACCACGTGTCTGGTCGACGCCCTCGGCAATGAAGTCGGCAGGGTATACAGTGCGGTTATCCAGAATCTCCTTGTTCTCAAAGGGATAGTGAATCTGTGCATAGGGCATCGCACCCGAGTCGAACCAAACGTCAATGAGGTCGAGCTCGCGCTTCATTGGCAGGCCGTTAGACGAAACAAGAACAATATCATCGACATAAGGACGGTGCAAATCAATCTTGTCATAGTTCTCTTTACTGTAGTCGCCAACAACAAAGCCCTTCTCTTTATAGGGGTTCGATGCCATCACACCTGCTGCAACAGCCTTCTCAATCTCGTCATATAGCTCGGCAACCGAACCGATACACTTCTGCTCGCCATCCTCGCTGATCCAGATAGGCAGCGGAGTACCCCAATAACGGCTACGGCTAAGGTTCCAGTCGTTAAGATTCTCAAGCCATTTGCCGAAACGTCCTGTACCTGTAGACTCAGGTTTCCATGTAATGGTACCGTTAAGCTCGCTCATGCGCTCCTTCATCTGCGATGCGCGCACGAACCAGCTGTCGAGAGGATAGTATAACACAGGCTTGTCGGTGCGCCAGCAGTGAGGATAGTTGTGTACATGTTTCTCAATCTTGAACACCTTGTTCTGCTGCTTGAGCACCATACAGAGCACTACATCAAGAGTCTCGGCCTTTGCAGCAGCCTTCTCGTCGTAGCGTCCGTCAACAGTATACTGAGGATCGTATGCATTCTTCACATACGCACCTGCATACTGTGAATATATCTCTTTATTTACAAAATTGTCAACAAACTCCCCGTCAAGCTCGTCGATACACCAGAAACGACCCTGAAAATCGACCATAGGACGTGTCTCGCCCTTCTTGTTTACCATAAACAAAGAGGGGACACCGGCTGCCTTGGCTACAAAAGCGTCGTCTGCACCGAATGTGGGGGCAATATGTACAATACCTGTACCGTCCTCGGTTGTCACATAGTCACCGGGGATAACGCGGAATGCATCGCCCGAAGCATCAACGAACTTATCGCCATCCTTAACTATAGGCTTCACCCAAGGGAACAACTGTTCGTAATGCATACCAACAAGGTCGCTACCCTTGTACTCGGCAACAATTCTATAAGGAACTATCTTGTCACCTTGCTTGTACTCCTCGAGAGGCATCTCGGCACCGGCAGCATTGAAGTGTGCTGCAACCAGAGCCTTAGCAAGCACCACTGTGATAGGCTCGCCTGTATATGCGTTGTATGTTTGTACAGCCACATAGTCTATCTTGGGACCTACGCACAATGCTGTATTTGAAGGAAGAGTCCATGGTGTAGTTGTCCATGCTATGAAATAGGGAGTACCCCACCCGGTCATCTCGTTCTTGGGGTCGAGCATACGGAACTGGGCTACAGCTGTTGTATCTTTGACGTCACGGTAGCAACCGGGCTGGTTAAGCTCATGCGAGCTGAGTCCTGTTCCTGCAGCAGGCGAATAGGGCTGTATGGTATAGCCTTTATACAACAGGCCCTTGTTGTAAAGCTGCTTAAGCAACCACCACAGAGTCTCGATATAGCTGTTCTCGTATGTGATATAAGGATTCTCAAGGTCTACCCAATAACCCATCTGGCGTGTAAGGTCGGTCCACTCTTTGGTGTATTTCATCACCTCTTCGCGGCAGTTGCGGTTATAGTCGTCTACAGTAATCTTCTTACCGATATCCTCTTTTGTAATATTCAGTTTTTTCTCAACGCCAAGCTCAACAGGCAAGCCGTGAGTATCCCATCCGGCCTTTCTCTTAACTTGGAAGCCCTTCATTGTCTTAAAGCGGCAGAACACATCCTTTATACTACGAGCCATTACATGGTGTATACCGGGCATACCGTTTGCCGAGGGAGGACCCTCGAAGAAGACGAACGAAGGAGCACCCTCGCGCTCGGTCATACTTTTTGTAAACACGTCATTAGCGTCCCACTCATTCAGGACCTCTTTATTCAATTGTGGCAAATTCAGTTGGCTGTAAACCGGAAATTTCTTCTTCATTTTTGTGTAAAACTATATAGTTTTCTGTTCTTTTCTATTTAATTGCGCAAAGTTATCTAAAAAAAACGGAAAAGCAAAAGAAAGTAGCATCTGAAAACAGCATCAAAAAAAGCATCTATCACGCTATCCTTTAATATTTTTACTTATTAAGGGTATATTTAACACCTTGCATGATATGATTTACGTTTACTCGCACTCCAAATTTCTTGGCAATATGCTCGGCTGTATGCTCGGCACTGTACACCGAACGGTGCTGTCCGCCCGTACATCCGAAACAGAGTTGTATGTGCGAGAAGCCACGCCTCAGGTAATCCTCGACCATATTATCTGCCAGAGCATAGACATTCTCAAGAAAATCGGCAATACGGCTCTGCTCCTCGAGGAACTTCTTTACAGGCTCGTCCATACCTGTCAGTTTCTTATACGGCTCATAGCGTCCGGGGTTATGTATAGCACGACAGTCGAACACAAAACCGCCCCCGTTGCCCGAATAGTCCTCGGGGATACCACGGCGATACGAAAAACTGTACACATCGACAACAAGCCCTTCGTGCTCATCGGGCACAAAACGTGGCATGGCAGCTATCTCTTTCATCAGTCCGCATAGTGTCGGCAGAACATCCTCAACCTTGCACAGCAGCTCATTCAACTGCGCCATGGCAGCCGGAATACTCTCGACAAACCGTTTTTTTCTTTCGAAAAGCCCTCTGAAACCATATGCTCCGAGATTCTGCATAAGACGGAATATTCTAAAATAACGCAAAGTATTTACAAACTCCCCCTTTTCGACCTCCCTGTATCGGCTTAGCGACTCTATGTATGCATCGAGCATAATATCGGCCACCTCGCATGTGTATTTGGCTCTTGCCTGACCCACAAACGACGCGACATCATAATATATAGGTCCTTTGCGTCCACCCTGAAAATCAATAAACCACGGGCGTTCATCGTGCCACATCACATTGCGCGACTGGAAATCGCGATACATGAAGGTATCGCCATTCTCGGCAAGCAGAATTGCGGCAAGAGTCTCAAACTCATCCTCAACCTTCTTCTCGTCAAATTCGGCCCCCACGCCTTTCAGGAAACAATATTTGAAATAATTAAGGTCCCACATCACCGCACGCCTGTCGAAATCGGCCACGGGATAGCACACCGCAAAATCGAGTTTACGGGCAACCTTATACTGTATATCGGGAAGCAGCTGCATCACTCTGCACAAGGCATTGATGTCGGGTTGCGAGAAACAGCTCTCGTCACGCGACTGTTTCATTCTGTCAAACAGAGTGACATCACCCAAATCCTCTTGCAAATAACACAACGAATCATCAGAGACGGCAAGCACACGCGGAGCATCTATCCCACATTCACAAAAAGCCTTGGCAACAGCCACAAAAGCCCTGTTCTCTTCAACCGAAACACCCGCCACGCCAATGAGCGACACCCCGTCCGACACCAGACGATAATATGCACGATTGGACCCGTCGCCCGTAAGTTTCACAACCGCCTGCGGCTGCACACCCGTCACAGAGACAAAAAGCTCTTCAAGTATTGTAATCATATATAAATATTATCAAATGTCGCGAATATATCACATTTTGCTCAGCTATAAAAATAGTTTACTGAAATAACTATCTGCAAAAGCACAAATAAAACAAACAAAAATCTTCACAAAAGTGAAAGTTAATATAAAAAAGATTCATTTTCACTTACAAAACAGACAAAAATCCATTTATTTCAAAAAAAACCTTACTTTTCTTCACTTTTTATCAGAAAAACATTATCTTTGCAGCGTTAAGAAAGGAAAAACCAAAAAACCATATATAAAGATGAAAGTCGAAACAACATTAGAGAACCTCAAGAAAAGATTCCCCAACGAGCCCGAGTACTATCAGGCAGTAAGCGAAGTTCTACAGTCAATTGAAGAAGAGTACAACAAGCATCCCGAATTCGAGGCATGCAACCTTATAGAACGTCTTTGTATCCCTGACCGCATTTTCACATTCCGTGTAACATGGATGGACGACAAAGGCAAGATTCAGGTAAACACAGGTTATCGCGTACAGCACAACAATGCTATCGGCCCCTACAAAGGCGGTATACGTTTCCACCCCTCGGTAAACATCGGAATCCTTAAATACCTTGCATTCGAGCAGACATTCAAGAACTCACTCACCACCCTTCCCATGGGAGGCGCAAAGGGCGGTTCCGACTTCGACCCCAAGGGCAAGAGCGACGCCGAGGTAATGCGTTTCTGTCAAGCCTTCATCACAGAGTTGTGGCGCCACATCGGCCCCGAAATGGACGTCCCTGCCGGTGACATCGGCGTAGGCGGCCGCGAGGTAGGCTACATGTTCGGTATGTACAAGAAGCTGACACGCGAATTCAATGGTGTCTTCACAGGTAAGGGCATCGAGTTTGGCGGTTCACTGATACGTCCCGAGGCAACAGGTTACGGCAACATATACTTCTTGCGCGAAATGCTCAAGATGCGCGGTCTCGACATCAAGGGCAAGACCTGCCTTGTATCAGGTTCGGGTAATGTGGCACAATACACTGTCGAAAAGGTTATCCAGCTGGGCGGCAAGGTACTCACCATGAGCGACTCAAACGGATATATATATGACCCCGACGGCATCGACCGCGAAAAGCTCGACTTTATCATGGAGCTCAAGAACGTACGTCGCGGACGTATCAAAGAGTATGCCGACAAATATGGCTGCAAGTATGTAGCAGATGCCAAGCCTTGGTACGAGAAGGCCGACATCGCACTCCCCTCAGCTACACAGAACGAAATCAACGAAGAGGCAGCAAAGGCGCTTGTTGCAAACGGCGTAATAGCAGTATCAGAAGGTGCCAACATGCCCAGCACACCCGAGGCAATCCATGTATTCCAAGAGGCAAGAATCATGTACGCACCCGGAAAGGCATCAAATGCCGGTGGTGTATCTGTATCGGGTCTGGAGATGTCACAGAACTCATACAAGCTCAACTGGAGCAGCGCGAAGGTAGACGAGAAACTGCACGAGATTATGAACAACATCCACAGCGCATGTGTAAAATACGGTATGCGCGAGGACGGTTACATCGACTATGTAAAGGGAGCCAACGTTGCAGGATTCCTGAAGGTAGCAAAAGCGATGATGGCACAGGGTGTAGTATAACATACAGTTTCAATAAACTCCCAAAAAGGCAGAGAGCAACCGCTCTCTGCCTTTTTTCGTATCACAGCCAATACAACATACACAACAACATTTAAGCAAATAAATGTATAAATATAATTATTATTTAAAATAATATAGTTAATTTTACCACTTGAAGAAAACTTCATTATTAACCCAAAATAATAACTTTATGAAAATCAAACATCTACTACTTTCAGCTGTTGCTGCGGCATTCTGCATCAACGGCGCTGCACAGAGCGTGCCCACCCATGAGATGTATGTTCAGTACGGACAGCCCGACAACATTGTCGCTGTATTGGCAAAATGGACACCCGGCAGCAACTATGGTCAACCCGCAGAAGGAGAAGAAGTTTATCGCGACGAGAACTTCTTCATTTCACGTGTGCCTTTCAAGGATCGTTTCCTTCCCGGCGACTATGCAAATGACAACCTCAACGACACCAACGACAAATACCTCGGTTGGTGTGTTCCCACCGGTGAGATGACAAAGAAATGGGGTGCACTTCCCCGTTACAACTTCGACGGTGACAACTTCAGCATGTGGCAGTACATCAACATCCACTCAAACTGGTCAAACGGTTTCTGGCGTGTACCCGGTGCATTCAAC
>JAEIGA010006317.1_pt1 | contig 18042 bp, 17 predicted proteins | sample 9270691 | NCBI WGS metagenome assembly JAEIGA01 (sample SAMN17057246, study PRJNA624740) | gut metagenome | biome: biome; isolation source: fecal sample | host: Bos grunniens | place: China: Xizang | collected 2019
CAGCACGACTATTCTTCCTTCCTTCTAAATAAGATTTAAACTCATCTATATCTTGTCCCATTTCTCTGGCTCTTGCCATAAGTCTTGCCTCTTCCTCAGCTGTTATTACATCATCGTAAAGAGCTGTATCTACCAAATCTTGCAATTTCTTGTAAATCATAATATTTTGTATTTATATTTATATCTATTAATCGTTTCTATTTTTTCACCTTTCACTTACATATTTTCCTAATTATGATATTCTCGAACAGTCCATTTATCATTTTTTCTTCGATTATTAGTCGCAAAAAATTGAACTGAGCGAAAGTCTTGTTCAAACACATCGTATTTAAAATAGTAATATTTTGAAAATTCCAAACCATTATTTGCTATGATTTCACTATTACTTTTACCTTCGCAATCTTCCACTAATCTAAATCCAACATAAGTTGAATCAATCTCTTCTAGTTTAAAGGTATTTCTAATATCGAAAGGGTTCTTTCTTTTCTCTGTTGAACATAAGTTATCACATGTTGCCCCTCCCGTTAAAATATTTTCTTCACAAATTTCGTAAACATTTCCCAATAAGTCATATATTCCAAATTGATTAGGCAACTTCATACCAACCGGAAAAATTGTATCAATTCCATTATTTTCCCTACAAACGTCTTCGTATGACCATAGGTAATTCGAGAGTTTTTGGGGATTCCATATAAGCATACTATCATTTATACGTTCATATTTGTTTTCAACTATATATATATCATTCTTTTTCGTTTCTTCATTAATTATTTTTCCTTCAGAAAAATTTAACCATTCGTTGATTTTTGGCAATCTATAATTTTTATTGGTCAAGACATTTAGTTTTTTTATAAATTCATCTATCTCACAACGAGACACATTTGTTACAGGTAAATTATCCCCTATAAATTTTGATTTGATAGAATCCTTACCCATTATTTCTGTCCATTGTTTTTGCGTAACAAGATATTTACATACATTTAGAGAATGATTGAATTCATCAGAATATGTCACTTTTTTATAATCTTCGCGATCAGCATATCTCATATCACGAGTGCCATCTTTTTTATAAACGTTCATATCTATACGATCTACGTGTGCTTTTTTTTCGAAAAAATTCAACTTTACCATTAAATCTACAAAGATATCTTTTTTATTTTCTGTATTCATAATATACATGTATTAATTATTCATTTAATTTATAAACTAGGTATTTACATCAAATACTTTTTATATTATACTATCGCTCTACTATTTATAAACGATTTTACATGTTGATGCATTTTTATAAAATGCAAACTTTTCATCACATAAAAAAGTTATATCTTTTTCATTTACATTGATTATTATTTCTTCAAGCTTTTCACAATGGGCAATAGCAAATCTATCTATCTTCATAGGGCTATTAATAATAATGGTCCTAAGATTTCCACAATCTAAAATAGACTTTGTTCCGAGATACTTCAATGTAGATGGAAGGGTTATCGAGGTAACGTTGTCATTAAATTTAAATCCTTTTCCACCCTTTTCGTCATCAGTAGCAAATGTTTTAGGGAAAATTTTATTAGTATCTCCAAATTCGTCATCATCATAGTCGTCATCATAGTCGTCATCATAGTCGTCATTAAAACTTTTCGAATCACAAGATAAACACCAATCAATATCAAGCCCCATTTTTGAAACCTCATACCTAAAATCTTTATAAAAAATAATTGAAGGTATAGCTATTTGTCCCTCCAAATCACAACCTCCTTCTACTACGGCATCACCATCTTTTGTTATCCTATATTTAATGTTATCAACGAGTACACGAACTTTTAAAGGTCGTTCTTTTAATTCATTTTTTTGTTTTGGCAGAGCTACTTTTATTTTTTTAGGTGTTTTTTTTAACAAAACGCTAGATACAAAACATAGAATTGCTAACACAAGCAACATAGGAAAAAGGAAAAAAGTTAAAATCCAAAAAATAAGCAAACCATAGGATGTATACCTTAATACTTTTGATAATTTGCTCAAACTTTCATTAGAAACAAAATCAATCGAAGAAGTAATGGTTTTATTCTCTTCTTCCGCCTTTTTCAACTTAACCAATCGTGCATCAAGCACCATTTCAAATTCATCAAGGTCAACACCCATTTCTTGGGCTTTGTTGAAAAGAATTTGTTTTTCTTTTTCGGTTAATTCACCATCTGCCAATGCGGCATCTATCAATTGTTCTAATCTTTCGTTGTACATAATATATATATTTTGTTTGTTTGTATTCTATTTTCATTTTGCAAAATAACACAGAAAAACCCATCTGTCAAAAGTTCTTTTTGGTCCTTTTATATAGGTTGTGATATATAGATTTTTAGCAACACACTGTCGGCAATGTTGCATTATATTTTCCGCTATCTGCTTAGTTTTCGCTACTATATCTACCTATATTTTGCACCAAAATATGCTGCGTATTTGAGGTGCAAATATACAAATGGGCATTACTGCCAAATATCTTCGGTATATATACTCCGGCTTTTTAGCGTTATGGCAAAATAAATAAAAACAAAACATGGACAAGACAAACAAAAAGGCATACATAGAAGAATTGATAAACTCTAAAAACAACAACGTTCGTTCCAACACTCAAAAAGGGAACTATGCATTACTGCAACATCTAAAAGCATTCAATGGTACAAAGAAGTTGAAAATCAAAAATATTGATGCTAAGTTTTGTAAGAACTTTGCAATTTATCTAACCGATAGGATGAAAGGAAGCAGTGCCAAAACATATATGCAAAAACTACACGCACTACTGGAAGACGCTGTTTTTTGTGGTTATATTTCCTATAATCCTATGCCGGCAATAGATAGAATGCTCCCCAGATATGTGCCAAATAGCAAAGACTATCTTGCTGTAAGTGAGGTGAAAAAACTGGAACTTACCCACTGCCGGCACCAATCCACCAAACTGGCTTTCTTATTTTCGTGCTATACCGGCTTGCGACTTTCGGATATAGAAACACTTAGATGGACAGATATTTGCAAGCAAAGCAACGGCTATTTGCTTAAAAAGATACAGGTGAAAACCAACTGCGAAGTGCAAGTTCCACTAGGCAAACAAGCCGTTAAGATATTGAAACAAGTAGAAATAAAGAACTCACAACACAGTGATTATGTGTTTGAATTAGCCTCGAGAAGCACCATAAGCACCGACCTTAAAACTTGGGCAAACGCAGCAGGGATAAACAAGAATATAACATTTCATGTATCGAGGGTAACGTTTGTTACTCTGAGCATTGCCGCCGATGTGAATATATACGTGGTATCGAAACTATGCGGGCATACAAATGTAAAAACCACACAAGTATATGCACGAATAATAGACACTACACAACAAGATGCCATAATGAGACTTGATGAAATATTTGAAAACTCTAAAAGTCCTAAAACCACAAAAAGAGAATAACAATTTGCAGATAAAACAAGACAAGAATAGATTTTAACAAACTGTAAGTAATAGTAGTTCAGTATAATAAAAAATATTTCAGAATATTTATTTATATATAATTATTTTGTTGTATATTTGCACCTCAAATACATATTTCCCCATATTTAGTTAAACATCAATATTAGTACTAAGGATAAAAGATAGTAATACTTTTATTCAACTTTACTGTTTCGGATAACGAAGTAGTGTTGCTTTTTTGTTTTTATTCCTATACACCATATTTCCAATCTATGCCTGCAAAATCTTTTTCCCTTACTACAAAAGTTCTAGATATCTGCTATAAAGCTTCTTTTTCACTGCCACAAAAGTATATACCAAGCCTTGGTACAAATATACCAAGCCTTGGTATTAATATTCCAAAGCTTGGTATATATATTCCAAGCTTTGGAATATAGAAATATAGTGGGTATTGATAAGTTTTATAGTAGGTGGTAGCAACTTTTATAGTAGGGGTAATGAATTTTTATAGGCTATGTTCCTATGCTAAATGCTAAATATATTTTGTTGTATGATATCACTTGCCGGTAAATAGTGTATGCTCGGCACATAAAAAACATTGGTTACAAATACTAAAGTAATTGTAACCAATATATTGTAGTTTATCTTTTTTTCTAATAAATTACACAAGCAATTAATATTAATTTCCGTAATATGGCAATCCCTGTCTCTCCGCTTCTTCGGCCATTATCTTATTAAAGCGTTCGGTAAACAAGGGTGTGTGCTCTTCAATAGTACTATTCCACGAAGAGATAAACATTTGGAGGAACGGGTCATCAATAGCAATTTTAGCAGCCCTCGTATCTCGTTCTTTTCTCAAATTCTTTTCAAAAACACTACACTTATCTGCAATATTATCAAACACTATAAAGCCGGCTTCAATACTATCAATAAACTTTTTGTATTCGTTGGCTATATAGTTTCGGGCATCTTGCAACTCTTGCTTTTCTTTATCGTCATAGTCCATAACCTTCCGCTCCAGCACTATGGTATCGGGCATTTGCATATATACGGTGTCGGTATGATATATATGCAGTGTGTCTATCTTTTGTTTCACAGCCGGCGGAGCGGGTGTATAAGAATATCGAGTGGCGAGAACAGCTACCGACATCAGTATTGCCACTACCATCAAGGCTGTCGCCAAATATAGTGCCTTGCTTTTTTTCTTCAATACATTTATAATCTCACCTGCCGAAGAGTAACGCTTTTCTCTATCAGCATTAATACATTTTTCAGCTATACTTTTATACTTCTTGGGAAAATGATTTTTCAATATCACGCCTAAGGCATATATATCGGCACGGCAATCTATAACGGCATTGGGGTCCATTTGCTCGGGAGCAGCATACTTTACAGTGCCGGCAGGCTGCTTAAGAGCGGCATGATAGTCGGTATCCGACAAGCCAAAATCTATAATCTTTACATTGTTGCCATTGCGAGTTATAAGTATATTTTCGGGTTTAATGTCGCGATGTATTATCTGCTTGCTATGATAATACGCCATGGCATCAAGTATCTCGGCCAAAATTTTCCGATACACATCGGAGCTATGCTCTAACTCTAAAAACTCCTTCAACGTGCATCCGTCAATATACTCCATCACAATACAAATACCAACAATAGGGTCGTTGTTCATATCAATAACTTTCACTATATTGTGATGATCCAAAAAGAACGAGAGTTCGAACTCCTTGTTAAGTAAGTTTTTGTAGAAAGGTTCGTTTTTGTATTCATCGTTTAAGCCTTTAAGAATATACCATTTCCCAAAGCGTTTGGCTTTATACAAAGCATTGTAACCGACATTTTTCAATTTTTCGTGGTCGGTAAATACACGGCTAAACTCTGTAATATCGTTATTTACAAAGCCCGAATCGGATATATAATTACTTGTACTCATAGTGCAAATATACAATATTTATTGTATTAATACCATTTTATAAATCAGGTTGGCGAAAAAAATCTTATCTTTGCAAATTATTTGATACACATATTAACATGATAAAAGAACCGGAAATAGTAGAATTAATAAAGGAAGTAGAGACAGCCATAGGACACAAAATAAATACGCCAACAGATTTTAACCATCTTAGCGAATGTATATTTGAGAAAACAAAAGATACATTATCTCCCACTACTCTAAAACGTGTATGGGGATATATTAATGGATATGAAAGTGTGAGATATAATACTCTTTCGGTACTTGCACGATATGTTGATTATAGAGATTGGGATGACTTTTGCAACAAACTACAAGCTCGCAGTTGCGAAGAATCGAACGAGATATATGGCATGTGCATACGTAGTAGCGACTTGGAAATAGGAGATAGGATAGCTGTAACGTGGCTGCCAAACAGAAGATGTATATTTGAATATAGGGGAAATAACTTGTTTGAGGTTATAGAATCGCACAACAGTAAATTAAGTTCAAGCGATACTTTCTGCTGCAGAATATTTATGGTAGGACAGCCTTTGTATTTGGATAATCTTACCGGCAATGATTATAAGCAACCAAGAATGTATGTGGCAGGTAAAAAGAGCGGACTAGTATCAATAGAAAAGCACAAGTAATTTATAGAGATGTTAGAAATTAGTAATGTGTGATGTAGGTAGAGGGTTTCTTAAGACAAAAGTAAACAAAAACTATTTGGAGTACTTTTTTATCTAACTTATCAATTCATACAATTTTTAAGTGCATAGTTGATGTTCATAACCATGCGGTTTAGGCATCAAAACTCCCATGATTACGGGTCAAAATCGTGGGAGTTTGGGGTTGTAAACCGCAGGGTTATGAGTGGTAAGTGTTGAGTATTTGTATAATTTGTTAATCAATCTAACATTGTGGTATAATATTGAATAAATCCAAAGTTGAGTGTATTTCCTTTGTTGCTGTTCGGTAACAAGATGTCTCAAACAGGAAAAATGTGATATTTATACACCAAAACACTTGGAAAATGTGATAAAAAGATAGAATTTGTAGCCGAAAATGTGATATTAATAATAAAATAATAGTATCCCAATTCATTAGAAAAAAAACATAAACATCACTGTTATAGACAACAGAATAGGCTAACTTCATTCTACGAAAAAAATAATTTACAAACCAAGCCTACATTGAAAAAATATTGTTATCTTTGCAAAACAAAATGTTCAATGCACTGCGTAAAAATACTCAATGCATTGAGTAAAATGTAAAGAGTTATTCAAGTATTCTGATTACAAGATTTTTGATGTTTGTGATACTCAAATGTTTTGGTATGTATAATACATATTATACTAAGAAGTGAAGCTATGCACTTAGTAGTTATTTCTTCAACTAATGACTAATAACCATTAATTAAAAAAGTCGCCTTTAATTAAAAAGCGACTTTTTGTTGTATAATCATTTCAAAATAGGGGGCTACAAATAAGCTTTTAGGTTTTTGCTTTTCGAACTTGTTTTCAATCGTTTCAAACCTTTTTCCTTGATCTGTCTTACACGTTCGCGTGTAAGATTAAATTTCATAGCTATCTCGTCGAGCGACAAAGCGTGAGGAATACCTATACCATAATACATCTTTATTACATCGCGTTCGCAATCGGTAAGTGTTGCTAGTGAACGTTCTATTTCCATACTCAAACTTTCCTGCATAAGGGCTTCGTCGGTCGAAGGGGTATCTTCGTTGGGCAATACATCTACAAAGTTTACATCTTCGTCGGTAGCTAGCGGTGCGTCTATTGATATATGACGTCCCGATATTCCCAATATGTTTTTGATCTTATCTTGTGGTATATCCAATAGCTCGGCTAATTCTTCTTCTGATGGCGGACGTTCCAACTCTTGTTCCAATTTACTAATCTCTTTCTTCAGTTTGTTCAATGCACCTAGCTGGTTGGATGGCAAACGTACTATACGGCTGTTTTCGGCTATAGCTTGCAGTATGCTTTGGCGTATCCACCACACGGCGTATGATATAAACTTAAATCCGCGTGTTTCGTCGAAACGTTTGGCAGCTTTGATAAGTCCCACATTGCCCTCGTTAATAAGGTCGGGAAGTGAAAGACCTTGGTTTTGATATTGCTTGGCCACACTCACTACAAATCGTAGGTTGGCTTTGGTAAGTCTGTCCAAGGCAGCTTGGTCGCCGGCCTTGATACGTTGTGCCAACTGAACTTCTTCTTCGGGAGTAAGTAACTCTTCGCTACAAATATCCTGAAGGTATTTGTCCAACGATTTAATATCGCGGTTGGTAATAGAATGAGTAATTTTTAGTTGTCTCATATATCGATTTTTTTATTTATTACAATCCAAAAAACGAATCACAAACGATTCCAATATTTTCTCTGCCGTAAAGAAATATATTTCTTTTATCGTATTATAATGAAAAAGGTTACATTATTGCGACATTTTTCTATTATGCAAATAACATTTTCTCTTTTTCATTTATGTTGCTCGAAAAAATAGTTTCATATAAACAGATTGATGTTTGTTTTATTGTATGACAGGTGCTGAAAAAATCATAAAAATCGGTTTTTAACTTTTATCATTATGGCATTAGTGTATGCTGTGGTTGAAATCTTACGTTCATTATCCAAAAAAAATGTATCTTTGCACCTGCTGAATGAAAACCAATATAGTTATAAAATGCTCTATTGTCAGTTTGTTACTAATATATTAATATGTATATAAAATGAAATTTTATCAGAACTTTATGGGTGTGAAACCTTATCTTCAGTTGTTGGCATTGCTTATAATGTCGGTGGTATTCCTTATTATAGGATCTTTTGTTTCTATGATGTTTATGCCGTTGTTTACCTCGGGCGATGATATGTTGGGCAGTGTAACAACCGTTATGGAAAATGTGTCTTTTATGCGTTTTCTACAAGGTTCTACACAGATTTTTTATATGCTTATACCATCGCTACTTTTTGGCTTTATGTTCTATCCGAGCATTGTTGATTTTTTCAAGATGAGGTTTTCACGTGGGCAAATTACCATTACCCTTTGTGGTATAGCCATGTTTGTGGCAATGATTCCGTTTGTTGATTGTGTTACACGTTGTAACAATGCTATACATCTGCCTGATAGTATGGCAGCACTCGAAACAGCCATTCGTGATATGGGATTGGAATCTGAGCGAATGGTGGAAATGTTTCTTACTGAAAAAGGCGGTATAGGTATATTCCTTGCCAATATGGTAGTGATGGCTATAATACCTGCCGTGACCGAAGAATTAATATTCCGTGGTGCCATTCAGCAAACATGTGCCAAGTGGTTCAAAAACTACCATGTAGCCATAGTGGTTACTGCAGCCCTTTTTAGTATCATACATTTTGATTTGTTCAATTTTGTTCCACGCTTTGTTATGGGTATAGTGCTGGGGTATTTGTTCTATTTTAGTGGCAGTATATGGACTTCGGTATGTGCACATTTTTTCAATAATGGTGTTATAGTGGTTTTGTATTACTTCTTGGGCTATAATTCTACCGAGACTATTAATTTCGATAGCACTGTTTTGAATGTAGTTTCGGTGGTATTGAGTTTGGTGTCAAGTGCAGTACTAATGTATGCCGGAGTCCGCTCCATGAAAAAGAATGTTGTGGCCGAAAGTTCTGCTAATAGTACTGAATAATGTGCAAGCAGTATAAACAAAAAAAGAGCAATATACTTCTATTGCTCTTTTTTTTGTTGCTATATTTTATAATACGTATTATTTATTGCGTTCAGCAAATTCCTTAATAGTTATCTTTTCTACTTCAGGTTTTATTTGCTCGTTAAGCACTGCAAACATTTTGTCGGAATATATCTTTTCGTATATTTGTCCTACATTGTTTCTGTCTTGTGCTATGCTTCTGGCAGCTTTTTCTATACGTTCTTCGTAAGCTTTTTCGTCTTCATCTTCTTTACGAAGATCGTGAGCTGTCATTATACCTTTAATGTAATCAACTATTTCGTTTTGGGTTGGGTCTATATCTTTTATCTTTCTTATTTGAGCTTCGATAAATTCCCATTTTATTGCAGGTAGATATTTTTCTTCCCATTCAGCCTTTACAGTGTCTAAGGTAACATCTTTTTCGCCTCTCGAAGCTATCCAGCGTTGGATAAATTCAGTAGGTATCTCGCCTGCGAATTGTTCAATAAGGGCTTTGCGTACTTGTACGTTAAATAGCATTTGAGATTGTTCGGCGTATGCTTTTTCGGTTTCTTTTTTCAAAAGTTTCTTGAATGTATCAACGTCTTTCACTTCTTCTTTTGGGAACATTTTCTTGAACAACTCTTCGTTTATTTCGTGAGGAGTTATGCGCGACACGCCACTTAGTGTAAGTTCAACATCCGATTTGAATTTCTTGGCAACTTCTTTTTCCAAACGGAATGATTTTTCGATAGTTTCGGCGTCTAAAGCTTTTCCTGCATTGAAAACTATCTTGTCTTCGGATTTCTTACCTATAAATTGTTGTTTTATTTCGTCATTCTTTATCTTAGCAATTTCTAGCGATACAAATGTTGTTACGCCACCTTTTTTTGGTTCTCCGCCTTTTTCAAGTTCTACAACCTTGCCATATACGTAGTCTGTTTCCGCAACTGTTTCGGGAGTTTCAAATTTGCCATAGCGTTGTGCTACTTCGTTTACTTGTTCGTCTATCTCTTTTGATGAAACTTTTATTTGAGTCATTTTTACTCCAAGTTCGTTCCATTTGATTTCTACTTGTGGCATCAAAGCAGCATCGAAATAGAATACAAAATCAGTACCATCGAAGTCTATTTCACCGGTCTTTTCGTCGTTAGATAGGGGCGAACCTACTATTTCTAATTTCTCATCTTCGATATATTTATATAACGATTCAGACAAAATTCCTTGTACTTCATCGGCAACTATAGCCTTTTGGTACATCTTTTTTATCAAAGGAAGGGGTGCCATTCCTTTGCGAAAACCAGGAACTACGGCTTTCTTTTGATATTCTTTTAGTTGTTTGCTTACTTTCTCTTTATAATCGCTTTCGCTTATTTCCACTTTCAACAAAAGCTCTAATTCGCTTATGTTTTCTTTTGTAATATTCATATTATATATTATTTAATCTATTGATATTTACATTAATAACATTTTCATTAGAATTTGCAAAGTTACACAAAATAATTGATATAGACGTGTAAATGTATCTATTTTTTTTATTTTGTTGATTATTAGAATCCTAAATCTAGCTGTTTCAGGAATATTTTGTAATCGTTGTTGATTTCTTTGGGCGTATCTATTCTGATCTTTATCTTGGTACGTCGCGAGGCAAATATTCCTAAACCTCCATCAATGTTGGAGAATGTGGGGCGCTCTTGTACTATAGTTGTAGGAGGTGCACTTACACTCATATAATTAGATAAGGTTTCGTTGCCGGCGTATATGTATATCTGTACACTATCTACTATCTCTCTAAATATATCGTCATTGGGTTTAGGACCTATCTTTTCTTTTAGTTGAGCACCAAATCCGGTGCGTGTAAATGTGCTCTGCATATAGTTGGAATTGCTAGTGTTGCGTAGTACGCTGCCTTCAATATCTACGTATTTTAGTTGCATATTACCTTCGGTGCCTTCGAAGTAGAAGAATCTAACCACAGCTTGAAACACACGGGCAACCCTGCCTTCATCAACTTTCCATTTTACTATGGCTGTGCGGTTTTGAGGACTGCCTTGGTTGAATTGGAAACGGTAGTCGGGCTTTGTTACTTCTATGCCGGAGCCAATAAGCGAAGTTTCGGAAGTTACACACTCACCGGTTTTACGGTTGAGTATTCTAAGCTCATATATTCTGTCTATGTCGGCATATAGCTTTCCTTTGGTTCGGCAATAATATATAGGTTGCTGCGGTGCAAAGAATGTCCCTTCGGGTTTGTTGTCTAGCACAGTGTAGGTGAATTCAAACTCGCGGCCTGTTTGCGATGTCTTTTGCAATGCACCCTCTCTGTTTTTTTCGGCAAACCATTCTACTATTTTTACTTCAAGTTCGTCTTCGGCATAGCATGAACTATCTATGATATGTGCATAGTCGTAGGCATTACCTTCGCCCAAGAAACATTTCTGAACACGTATCCATGTGGTGTCACAATCTTGGTCCAGAATACCATATACTACCATGGTCTCTCTCCATTCATCGTTGGGATTGAACTCGGTACTACATGAACAAAAAATCAAAACAGCTGTGGTTATCAGTAATAAAAGTTTCTTCATTTATGTCTTTTCTTAATTGTAAAATAATTTGCAAAGGTACTATTTTTTTGCCAAACTCAAACAACAAAAAAAGTTAAGAGGATTTTTTCTTTATGTTTTTTCGTCAGCAAGGATTAATACTATTTAATGTGAAATAAACTTTCTATCTTCTACTGCTACTACCTCCCACCTGACGAAGACATATCCACATCACGATATAGTTGTACTTACCTCGGGAGGAAAATTTATATACATCACGATGTAATTTTAATATCTGTATGTTGTATATGAAAATGGATGCTTAGATATTCTTTATCAAAAGGAAACTTGCAAATATACTGATGATTATGATTGTGAACCAACGTATAAAATTGGTTCCCCAACTGATGGCTTTCTTGCTCCCGATGTATCCGCCCAATATGTTGCCGATGCCGTAAATGATGGCCACAGGCCAATTTACCTGTCCGTTGATGGCAAAGGTGATGAGAGCCAATGGGGTGTATAGTACCACAGCCAACTGTTTGATGCCGTTGGCATGAAGAAGGTCGGTTTTAAGTACCAATACCGAGGTGAATAATATCATGAGTCCTACCCCAACATGGGTGAAGCCTCCATAAAAACCTATGGCAATGAATAGTAGCGTTTTCCATACTGATATTCGGCCGCCATCGGTATGAGTGTCTTTTTGCGAAAGAAAACGTTTGGCATCGAACACAAGTAGCAACAGCATTATAAATAGGAAACATGCAAGTATTATCTCAAATATATGTGGACTGATGGTTGATGCCACTTGTGCACCGCCTATTGCACCTAAGGCTACGGGAATACCTACTTGTATGGCATCGTGTTTTTTTAGTATTCCTTTGCGGTTGAATACAATGGAGGTAGTGGCAAACTGCATGGTAACGCCAAGTCTGGTAGTGCCGTTGGCCATAGTGATGGGCATACCCATTGCCATAAAAAGGGCATAGCTGATGGCAGTGGCACCTCCGCTGATGGTGTTGATAAAGCCTACAACAAAGCCCACAACCACTAAAATGCTGATGATGGGTAGCGAAAAAACGTCACTATTTTGTAGAAAATCAGTAATGTAATCCATGTATGTAATAAACTTTAATGCTGTGCAAAAGTACAAAAATAAGGGGATATAATATCCTTTTCATGAAAAAAAACGTAACTTTGCATCTTGGAAAATACAAAGTTATTAACCTCAAAACGATGAATAAGATAGAGTTACTTTCGCCTGCCAAAAATCTTCAGTATGGCAAAGAAGCCATAGGTCATGGTGCCGATGCGGTGTATATAGGTGCTCCACAGTTTGGTGCAAGAGTGGCTGCTGCCAATTCTATAAGCGATGTGAGCGAGTTGGTGAATTACGCACATATATATGGTGCCAAAGTGTATGTGGCGTTGAATACCCTTTTGTTTGACAATGAGTTGGACGATGCCCAAGCAATGATACATAGTTTGTATAACATAGGCGTAGATGCACTTATAGTTCAAGATATGGGTATATTGGAAATGGATCTTCCGCCTATCGAGCTACATGCCAGTACTCAGACTCATAATGTGGATGTGGATAGGATAGCGTTTTTGGAAAAGGTAGGCTTTAGCCGTATAATATTGGGGCGAGAGCTGTCGCTAGAACAGATAACAACCATACGTCAGTCAACAAATAATGTTGAATTGGAGGCTTTTGTGCAGGGAGCTTTGTGTGTGTGCTACAGCGGACAGTGCTACCTCTCACAGTCAATCAACGAGCATAGTGGCAACCGTGGTTGCTGCTCGCAACCGTGCCGAAGTGTATATAATATGTACAACGCCGATGGTGTATTGCTACGACGCAATGAACATCTGTTGTCTCTAAAGGATTTCAGTGCCGAGCATCATTTGCGTGAAATGATGGAAAGAGGGATATCGTCGTTCAAAATAGAAGGACGACTCAAAGATATAAGCTATGTAAAAAATGTTACAGGTTATTACCGCAGGCTTATAGACGATATACTTTTGGGACGCAAGGATTATGCCCAAGCCTCAAGCGGAACAACAAAACTATATTTTACACCCGACTTGGAACGAACTTTTAATCGAGGTTTTACCGATTATTTCCTTTGCGAGCGCCAACCTATGGCATCATTCCTTACCCAAAAGTCGCTAGGTAAGCAGGTGGCTAGGGTGGTAAAAGCCGATAGAAATACTATGGTTATAGATGGCGATATAGCCCTTACAGCAGGTGATGGTCTATGCTTTTTTAACGACCGAAATGAATTAGAAGGTTGTATGGTAAATAGGGTAGAGGGTAAAAAGGTATGGCTCAATAAAACTGTTACAATTGAACGAAATACTATTTTGTATCGCAACAATGACTATGCATTTGAGAAAACATTGCAAAGCAAGTCGGCCGAACGTAGAATAGGTGTTTCTCTATTGTTTGAAGAAACATCAAATGGATTTGCTCTCACTATTACCGATGATGATGGCGTATTGGCAACCGAAAGTATAACAATAGAAAAAGTACTAGCTGAGAATGTGGATAAAAGTCGAGAGCAGGTAAGCAAGCAGCTATCGAAGATGGGAGACACTCCTTTCGAGGTAAAGGATATAATTATTAATTGTAGTAATACATATTTTATACCGGCTTCGGTACTCAACGATATAAGGCGTAGGGCCGTAGGTAAGTTGGTAGAAATGCGTGTGAGACAGAACAAGTCAAAACCTTCGGTATTTTACCCAAATGATGTTCCATATCACAAAACAGAGGTGAGTTATCGAGAAAATGTAGTGAATCGTCTTTCGGAACGTTTCTATACTCGGCATGGTGCCACAGTGCTGGAACATGGGGTAGAACTGACAAAAAAATATTCAGATAAGGCCTTGATGACTACAAAATATTGTATAAGATACGAGATAGGGCAGTGTCTAAAACGTAATAATGTAGATAAGGAATATGCACAGAGCCTATATTTGGAAAACAATAGGAAGGTATATCGTTTGCAATTTAATTGTAATGAATGTGAAATGCAGATATTTGCCATCGACGGATTGCCAAAAAATGTAAAAAGATAATTTTTTACACAATCTTATTACATCAAATACGTTACACCAAAATATTATAGAGTAATATATTACAACATAACTATTATATGGAACTGAAAAAAGAATTAAAAGATTTGGTATTTGAGAAAGCACAATTGAAACAAAATGTGTATAATGCCACCAAAGAAACATTCGAAGAGTTTAGAAATGCCACCAAAGAACTTATAGAATCCTTTCAACTACAGTCGAGTAAAGAGAATGTGGATATAGCATTCGAGTTTAAAGATAGAGGCGACTTCGAGTTTGAAGTAAAATTTGCCGGCGACGTACTTATATTTATGATGCACACCAATGTGTTTGAGTTTTCGCGAAATCATGATGTGATGAAAACATCGTATGTAAAAGATGATCCGAAGCGCTCATATTGTGGAACTATACAAGTATATAATTTCCTTGCCGACTCGTTTGCATACAATCGCGACAACGATTTGGGTTATATGATAGGACGTATATTTGTAAATCATGAGAAGCATTACTTCATTGAAGGCAAGAGAGAACTAGGAATGCTATACAACAATTTTAATACTGCAAAAATAACTAAAGAAGCTGTATTAGAGATAGTTGAATCGGCAATTACATATACTACCAATTTTGACCTCTTAACTCCGCCTTACGACGAGGTAAAATTGGTTTCTGTAGCAGAAATGAAGATGTCTTTCGATAGAAAAATGCTTGTAACAGGAAAAAGATTAGGTTTTCGTTTTCAGGCAGATACTGATTGATAAAAGAAAAAAATACGTTTTTTTGACAAAAATATTTGGTCAGTTCAGAAAAAGTTAGTAATTTTGCACTCGCAAATTGAGAGTGTGAGTATGTTAGAGGTGCTACAATTTGTGAGAGAATGGTCCGTTCGTCTAGCTGGTTAGGACGCAAGATTTTCATTCTTGAAATCAGGGGTTCGAATCCCCTACGGACTACAAGATAATTAAATTAGAGAAATGGCAAATCATAAATCGTCGAAGAAAAGAATTCGTGCAAACGAAAGAAGAAGAATAGAAAATAGATATTACGCAAAGACTATGCGTAATGCATTGAGAGATTTCAGAGCTTTGAATGAAAAAGCTGTTGCTGTAGAACGTTTACCCAAAATGATGTCTATTATAGACAAGTTAGCAAAACGTTCGGTTATTCACAAGAACAAAGCTTCTAACTTGAAATCTAAATTGATGCGTCAAGTAAACGCTATGTAATTCATAGGGACGTTGCTTAGCATTAGTGTAGAGATTGATATAGTTAATGAATATATTTGGTTAGTTGGTCCGTTCGTCTAGCTGGTTAGGACGCAAGATTTTCATTCTTGAAATCAGGGGTTCGAATCCCCTACGGACTACGTCGTTTGGGATGTTAAATTAGGATTATGCACACTACTATGGGTGTGCATAATTTTTTTAGTATATAACATGTATAATAGATTACAAATATGAGGCAATTCAATAGGTATAGAATCTCATCGGTGATGTTGATATTATCAATGCTGTTTTTGGTATCGTGTAGGTCGGTGGTGAATATTACTGACGATGAATTTAGAAATTACCTGCACAGAAACGGATATATCGATTTCGATAATGATGGTAATATCTATCTAACCAAAGCAGGTAAAGAACTTAAGAACTTGGATTGCTCAAATATGCAGATAAATTCGTTGGAGGGAATAGAAAACTTTGTAAACCTTGAGGTGTTGAAGTGTCAGAATAACAAATTGAAACGTATAAATCTGAGCAAAAATACACGCCTACAAATATTGGAATGCTATGAGAATGAGTTGAAAAAGTTGAATGTAAAAAACTGTGAGGAGCTTCGGATTATTATCTGTAGTGACAATCCTTTGAAGACTATAGATCTTAGTACTAATATTAATTTGCAAGAGTTTTCGTGTCTAAATGGTGAACTTAAGAGCTTGAATGTATCGCATAATTCAGAACTTATAATATTGGAAATAAGTGATAATGATATTGAAAAGTTAGATGTGTCGAACAATAAGAAACTGAAAAATTTGCTAGTGTTTTTTAATCCGATAAAGACTCTGAACTTGAAAGAAAACCGTTGGCTTGAAGAACTTTATTGTAGGGGTACTAAGATAATGATGTTGGATCTTACCCAAAATCATAGTCTTAACAAAGTATTATGTTCGGATACACCGTTAAAGGAACTATATCTTTCCAAGGCTTGCGATGATTATAATTTCAAACTTATGGTTCCTGATAGTACCATTGTAGAATTCCGGTAGAAGAAAATGATAATAGGGTATAAAGCTACCCATATTCTATTATGCCATATATTATGATAGGGTGTTGTGAACTTGATATTATAATTGTCAAATATTAGTCGATAGATTGGTTAAAAATTCCGTAGTGATGTAGGTGAAATTCCATTCTGATGAAAATCTAACTACATAGCGATGCCGTTCAATCGCCATCGGGATATGGATTTTATTTCATGCTCTATAACAAATATTCCTTTGTATATCAAAATAATTCCGTATCTTTGTAAATCGAAAACAAGATAATATTTATTTGGATTTTTAGAACAATATTGTGATTGGACGATGAAACAAAATGGAAGTTTTTTTTCTGGATTTATTATCCATAATACCTCTTGATGGCACGGTGTGTTGTATTCAAGCTCCTGATATTTAGGGTTTATCTTCTATATTATCGGAGACAGACGACCCCACTTTGATGTTGTTGAAAACAGATTCTCATTCTCGAGAAATAATTAAAAAAGCAGTACAACAGAATAATATTCAGGATTATATGCAGTATATAATTTTTACTGATAATGGTAGAACTATTTTTGAAGGCTACGATGGATTAGAGTATGGTATTTTTTCTAATTCCTTTGATATTCCACATTGGTTTGCCGAGCGGTATGAACAAAAAGATATATATGGAATTTCTACAATGTGGTAAATGCAGTGCTATAATTCTATGACTTATTTTCGATTTAAATCAATTACTAAGACAAGAAAAACATGAAAAGGAGAAATTTATAATGATTCATTTGTTTTTAGAACAAGCTAAAAAGAGATATCTTGAAGTGGTTTTAGAGGCTTTTGAATGTAATCGAATTATCGACAGTCTTAGTTTGCTAAAGACTGATAAGCTGTTTAAATATGATGGCTTAGACTTTGAAGGGTTTAAGGGATGAAAAGGATATTCTAGCATAGAATCCATAGCATTTGTATATTGTTCGAATAATCATATAGCTAATACCGAATATAATATCAAATGCTCTTTAATTGGTTTGCATGAAGTAGAGATATGTATAACTTCGGAAGGAATACAGG
>JAEIGA010006318.1_pt1 | contig 18040 bp, 20 predicted proteins | sample 9270691 | NCBI WGS metagenome assembly JAEIGA01 (sample SAMN17057246, study PRJNA624740) | gut metagenome | biome: biome; isolation source: fecal sample | host: Bos grunniens | place: China: Xizang | collected 2019
CACGGCAGGTTTCGCACAGCAGCGCGCCGCCGGAAATATCAAAATAGGCAGGACTTTGGCTGCCGCACACATGACAGCCAAAGAGATCTGGGGTATAACCCGCTAGGCTGGCGGCACGCAGTTCAAATGCCGCTTTTACCATAGTTTCTGCCTTTCCCAATTTATCTATGGCATACAGGCTGTTCAGCACAAGGCTTAGCAGCTCCGGGTTTGGCAGGTCTTCCTGGCTCAGCACATCGGACACCTGGGCGAAGTATGTACCCAGGGACAGCTTGCAAAGGTCACGCCTGAGTCCCTGAAATAGTTCTAAAGAATGGGCTTCATTGACCGTATACTGCCCCTTATATTCAAAGAGGGTATACTCCCCGTATGCCAGCAGCTGGCATGGGGCGATCAAGGGGCTGTTTTTCCGCCGCAGCCCCCGGGCCTTTACCGTCAGTTTGCCCTGCTGTGGTGTCAGTAACGTCAGCAGTGCATCTTTGTCATTGTAGTCCGTGACCCGAAGCACCAGGCCGGGAGTGGTCAAATACATGAGCTTCCTCCATTTTTAATGCTTTTGCATAGGATAAATAGGCCTCCGGTGCCCCGGTCTCTACAAAAATCTTCCAATAATCCATTGCATTCATATCCATCCCTCCCAATTCGTCAACCTTAGGGTTTGCAAGGGATGGCATATTAACACAGGTAAATTTTACTCTTTATAGCCGAAGTTTCTCACCAGGAAATCGGAATCTCTCCAATTCTCCTTGACTTTGACCCAGGTGGTCAAATAGACCTTAGTGCCCATAAACTTCTCGCAATCGGTGCGGGCCATGGAAGAGATTTTCTTCAGCATAGCACCCTGCTTGCCGATGATAATACCCTTATGGCTGGCTTTTTCGCAGTAAATGGTAGCATCCAGGTCGATGATGCCATTGTCACGCTCGGTGAAGGTGGTAATTTCTACAGCGGTGCCATGGGGGATTTCCTTTTCCAGACACCACAGCAGCTTCTCACGGATGATTTCCGCCATGACCTGCCGCTCAGGCTGGTCAGTGGTCTGATCGTCCGGGAACAGGAAGGGGCTCTCGATGGCAAACTTATCGCATTCAGAAAGCAGCAGCTCCACACCGTCACCGGTCTTGGCGGAGATGGGAATGATGGCTTCAAAATGATAGGCTTCGGAATAAGCAGCAATGACTTCCAGCAGCTTATCCTTTTCCACAGTGTCGATCTTATTGATCACCAAAATCACGGGGGTACGCTTGGCAGCCAGCTCTTCCAGCAGCAGCTGCTCCTGCTGACCCACAGAAGCGATAGGCTCCACCACCAGCAGGGTCAGGTCCACATCCGCAATAGAATCCTTCACAGCGTTAACCATGTAATCGCCAAGCTTGGTTCTGGCCTTGTGGAAACCAGGAGTATCCACAAACACATACTGGGTGTTGCCACGGGACAGAATGCCGCAGATCCGGTTACGGGTGGTCTGGGGCTTGTTGGAAACAATGGTGATCTTCTCGCCTACCAGGTGATTGGTCAAAGTGGATTTGCCCACATTGGGGCGGCCGGCGATGGTAACGATAGCAGTTTTTGTATTCATCAGTATACTCTCCTATATATTCTTAGTGAAAATCCATAAGTCGATTGCCCCGATAGGTAAGAATTCCCTTTTCTCCCTTGCGGTAGCCATCATAAGAAAACGCCGAAACATAAAAAGATTTTGTTTTCTCCCCGATTTGGAAGGTAACCGCATATTGAGTGCGCTTACCATTGGGCGACCGGGGCGCAGTCCATTCGACCTTCTGTTTATGTATTACAGTTGCAGCAACTTTTTTAACAGATCCAAAGCGAGAATAGCAAAATCGAACAAAAATAATGAGATAAATGACAAAGAGAAAGCCAAGGATAATATATGTGGAAACATTTTCCATGGATTTTCACCTCCGTTATGTTATCTCCTCTGCATTCCCGGGATGGTGGCAGCGATGGTTTCTTCTCTGGCGCGCATTTGCCGTTTCATGGGTCCTTCGTCCAAATGGTCATAGCCCAGCAGGTGCAGCATGGAATGGATAGTTAAGTAACCCACTTCCCTTTTTACGCTGTGGCCAAATTCCTTAGCCTGTGCCTTGGCCCGCTCCAGGGAGATGCACATATCACCCAGAGGGCAAAGGCCGGTTTCCGGATCTAAATAATCCTCCCAATCTTTCGGTGGATTCCCCGGTTCCAGCTGGAACATAGGAAAACTTAAAACATCTGTGGGACGGTCAATGTCCCGGCTGGACTTGTTAATGGTATGAATACCCTTGTCATTGGTCACAAGCACATTGATTTCGCAGGGAACCGTGATGTCCTCAGCCTTCAGCGTGGCTTCGATACATTTACTGATATGGGCAGATATGATGGGGTTCTTCAAAGAAAACACATCAAATGTCATGTTGATCTTTATCTGTTTCATAGGCTCACTTCCTCTTGTAATTCCCCTTAAAGGTAGCGGCAGGCTTTTTCACTTCCTGCTTGTGGGCAGCCTTTTCATAGGCATTGATGATCTCTTGCACCAAGGCGTGGCGCACTACGTCAGCAGAAGTTAAGCGACAGATGGCAATATCTTTCACACCATCCAGCACCCGGATGGCATCCTTCAATCCGGAAACCTTATCGTCAGGCAGATCGATCTGGGTTACGTCGCCGGTAATGACGATCTTAGATCCAAAGCCCAAACGGGTCAGGAACATTTTCATCTGTTCTTTCGTGGTATTCTGGGCTTCATCCAAAATAATGAAGCTGTCATCCAGCGTGCGGCCTCTCATGTAGGCCAGGGGCGCCACTTCGATAGCACCACGTTCCTGATATTTCTGGAAATTTTCCGGGCCTAGCATGTCGTACAGCGCGTCATACAGCGGACGCAGGTAGGGGTCCACCTTATTCTGCAGATCACCGGGCAGGAAGCCCAGACGCTCGCCAGCCTCCACTGCCGGACGGGTGAGAATAATCCGGTTGATGGTTCGTTCCCGGAAGGCAGCTACCGCAGCGGCTACTGCCAAATAGGTCTTACCGGTACCGGCAGGGCCCACACCAATGGTAACGGTGTTCTTCTGAATGGCCTTCATGTATTTTTGCTGACCAACAGTCTTGGCCTTGACCGGTTTGCCTTTGGCTGTGATGCAAACCACATCCTCCGCCATTTTGGCTACCTGATCATCATTGCCGCTCTGTACCAGAGTCAGTAAATAGCGGACACGCTGCTCATCAATCAATTCACCCTTGGAAGATAGCAACAGCAGTCCCTCCAGGGTACGCACAGCTTTATCCACCATTTCCTCTGAACCTGTCACCTTTAATTCTGTGCCCCGGTTAACGATGGAAACATTCAGTGCATCTTCGATCCGCTTCAAATTTTCATCGAAGGAGCCGAAGACACCCATCAGGTCCTCTAATCGTTCTGCATTAACCATCCGTTCCGTAATTTTCATAATCTTGCAAACACTCCTCCGGGCGTACACGCCCGATCATTTCGTAACATTGATAAACAGCATCCATCCGGTTATAACCTTCCATCCGTACAGCAGTATAAGTGCTGGAGCGAATTTGACCGGCGATCATGTGCGATTGTAAGTAGTTGGATAACAAGGTCAGATTTTCTTCCTCCACAGGGTAGATCTCTGTTGTGCTGGTTGCGTAGGAAATCACGCGTTCTACACCGATGGCAATCGGCAAACGAAAACCACCTGGCAGGGTTACACACTGCTCCGAATATATTCTAACACATTCCCCACCGGAAATTCCACTACTATTGTGCAAATTTATTCGTTTTTTTCCAAGGATCAGCGAAAATTTTTTGGATTCCTCCTGTATTTCCCCTCTTTGCAGTTTTGTATTTGGAAAAACAGCGGTTAATGCGTGCATAGTTTCTCCATAGATTTCTCCTTTCGCATTGCCGGCACGAATGCAAAGTCCGCAATCCGTATAGCCGGAGATCAGCACTTGCCCCTGCTTCACAGCGTCACCGACTTTGCAAAGGGCGGTGCCTTCCAAGACAGTAATCTCCCCAATGACCGCATCCTGCAGGGCTACCATGCTGCTGACACTGTGTCGAGCTTCTTCACGTTGGGCAATTTCCCGCTCTTCCACTGAAATAACGGCAACGCAACCCTGGGTGTTGATCCCCACCCATTGCAGCTGGGGGATTTGGGTCATCAGGGCATTTTTTAGCTTTTCATTACGGATGTCCCTTCGTTTGACACCAAAATCAATGCCACAAAAGGAGGCTTTTTCCAGAATCAAATTGGCGGGTACGGATTGGTTACCTTCCACGAATACAAAAAATACCCTGCCCTGGGCCCAAATTGTCAGAAATAATATGCCCAAAATGCCAATGCTGAGAACAGGCCGCCGCAAAAGCCCACACAGGGTCCAAAACAGGCCCGCTTTGCCAAGGATCTGTAATTGATCACCCCTTTTATTGCAGATCTTTGTTAACTTGTTTAGCTCTCTACGCGGAATCCAGGCAGTTAGCTGCAGATCATCTTCCGGCTCCAACTGCTGCAAAAGAATGCCTCTTTCCTGTAATACCACAAGCAGTCCCAATAGATCTGCACTGATCAGGCGTATTTGGATCGTTCCTTCCAGGGAATTCCATAGGCCCATTTACCTGCCTCCTTCCAATGTGATAGAGCGGATTTTACCGGTGATCACCAGCTGCTGACCGCACATTCTGCGCAGAAGCAATCCTTGACCCTGTATAAGGATGCATCCTTGCTTTGTTCGGACAGAAATTGTATCATTGCTATAGCGGATTACACCGCAGTGGTTTTCCAGGATCACCCGACGGTCACCGCAAAGTTCCACTAAAACCTGCCTTGGCATAGGTTCATCCATCAGATCCAGCCGTTCCCAAAATCCTTTATGCTGCTTCAAACAGCCACCTCCTTTTGGAAAAGTATATGGATGACAAGGGATGTTTTTTCATAGACAGGCATAGGATCTTTTGAGGTGATTTTCGTGGGAAAGAAATGTATATCCGCAGGAGTTCTGTTTTTGACCATGTTGGCAGTTTTATTGGATACAAAAGTTGCGTTACGGGGAGCCGGGGATGGCATTGCTTTGTGCCTGCACACCGTGATCCCCTCCCTATTCCCCTTTTTGTTACTGTGCGGATTGCTTTCTACTATCGTTAATGATCTTCCGGTTCCATTTTTTGGATTTTTCTGTAAGTTAGGGAAAATACCGCCCCATGGCATCTCCCTGCTGGGAATCGGCTTGTTGGGAGGGTATCCTGCCGGGGCACAAGTGGTGGCCCAAGCTTATCAAGCCGGTCTATTATCGAAAAAGGACGGGGAAAAGCTACTGGTTCTGTGCAACCATACAGGCCCGGCCTTTATTTTTGGGTTTGGCGCCACAGTGTTTGCTGGGTCGCTCTTCTGTTTGCTGATTTGGCTGATCCAGCTGCTTTCCGTAGTTTTTCTAATAATAATCCTAGCAAAAACGAAAAATTCGCAGGATACCCCATGGATGCCGATGAGAAAAAGACTCAAAAATCCCATGGCTGCTGCAGTAGATGCTATGGCACAGATCAGCGGTTGGGTGATCCTGTTTCGCGTGCTTTTGGCTTATTTAGAGCATTGGTTTTTGTGGTGTGCCCCAATGGAAGTACATACTCTGCTTTGCGGCATTCTGGAAATGACCAATGGATGCAGTATGCTTACACTGCTGCCGCTACAAGGGCAGCGGTTGCTTCTGATGGCAGTGATGACATCGTTTGGTGGGCTATGTGTATTTTTACAGACACAGTCTGTTATTTCTGCTTCCGGCCTGTCGATGAAAGGCTATTTGCCTGGGAAAATTGTGCAAAGTCAGTTTAGTTTACTTCTGGCAACGGCTGCCCAATGGTTGCTTCCACAAGAGGAACGGTTTTTCCCAGCACCAGTGCTGCTGGTATGCGCTGCTTGCATATGCATCCTGTACGGGATTCTCTGTCGAAAAGAGAAAAAAGATGTAGCAATTTCAAAGCATCTGGTGTATAATGAAGAAAATCATCCGCTGCGAGGTAATCAATATGCTGTTTCGTAAAAAAATGGACCGTTGCTGCCGGCATTGCGCCAATTGCACCAATTTGGATGAAAACACCGTTCTGTGTACGAAAAAGGGTGTGACTGCCACACGGGAAAACTGTCGTAAATTTGTGTATGACCCAACGAAGCGCATACCTGTCAAGGCCAAGGCTGTGGACTTTTCAAAATTTGAAGAGTATGATTATTCCCTGTAAAAAAGATCCGGAGAGGGTTCCCTCTCCGGATCTTTGGTTATTGGATCATGTTCAGAAAATCGTCTTCACTGAGAATCGGAATCCCCAATTCTCTGGCTTTGCGCTCCTTGGAGCCAGCATTTTCGCCGACCACCACATAAGTGGTTTTCTTCGATACCGAGCCAGCGGCCTTGCCGCCAAATAGTTCGATCTTCTCAGTGGCTTCCTCCCGGGTGAATTTTTGCAGTGCACCGGTCAGAACGAAAGTCATGCCGGCAAACCGCGCATCGGTGACCGCCCGTTTGCTTTCGAAATTTACACCATGCTCTCGCAATTTTTCCAGAAGTGCTACTGATTGAGGAGAATGGAACCAGCTGAAAATGTTCTGCGCAGTTACTTCACCTACGTCCGGCACCTGACTCAGCTCTGCAATAGATGCAGATGCCAGAGCATCCATGGTGCCAAAATACTGCGCTAGTACCTTGCCGGTTTTGGCTCCTACTTGGCGAATACCCAAGGCATAGATCAAACGGCTCAGGTCCTGCTGCTTGCTGGCTTCAATGGCAGCAAGCAGTTTTTTTGCTGCAGTTTCACCGGATTTCCACAGGGACTTGATATCCTCCAGAGTCAGCGAATAGATATCCGCCGGTGATTGGATCAGGCTGTTTTCCGTCAGCGATTCCACAATGGCGCTGCCCAAGCCTTCTATGTCCATGGCATCCCGGCTGGTAAAATGGGTAATATTGCGTACCAGCTGAGCGGGACAGGCGACGCCGGTACAACGCAAAAATGCGCCATCCGGATCTCTTTCCACATTTGCGCCACAGACTGGGCATTGCGTTGGCAGAAAATAAGCATTTGTGCCAGCGGGACGTTTGGAAATATCCACTTCCAAAATCTCTGGAATGATTTCACCGGCTTTTCTGATCAGCACGGTATCGCCAATGCGAATATCCCGCTGAGAAATGAAATCCTGATTATGCAGTGTGGCATTGGTTACCGTTGTGCCGGCCAGCCGAACAGGCCGGACTACGGCTTTGGGGGTAAGCACACCGGTACGACCTACCTGGATCACAATGTCCTCCACCACGGTGGGTTTGATCTCCGGCGGGTATTTGTAGGCTGCAGCCCATCTGGGGAATTTGGCGGTAGCGCCTAATTTTTCCCGGTTCTGCAGATCGTTTAGCTTGATCACAGCACCGTCAATATCCCAGGCAAAATCTTCCCGACGGCCGTCGATGGCAAGGATTTCATCTGCGATTGCATCTTTATAAGAAAGCAGCGCATAGGGAATTACCTTGAAATGGTGCTGTTTCAGATATTCCAGTGTAGCGGCATGCGTGGTGAAGGTTTCGCCCTCACACAACTGAATATTAAAGATCAGAATATCCAATCCACGTTGTGCTGCAATTTTCGGATCCAGCTGCCGCAGAGAGCCAGCTGCCGCATTTCTGGGGTTGGCAAAGAGGGGCTTTCCTTCCAGCTCCTGTCGGGCATTCAGCTTCTCAAAGTTTTTCTTGGGCATATACACTTCTCCCCGGACGATCAGCCTGGGAGGGGCATCCGGAATAGTCATGGGAATGGAACGGATGGTCTTTAGGTTTTCCGTCACATCCTCGCCCACATTGCCGTCGCCTCGGGTAGCGCCCCGGACAAATCGGCCATCGATATATTCCAGTGCCACAGAAAGTCCGTCTATTTTCGGCTCCACTGAAAATGCCGCATCCGGGCATTCCTGAATCACCTTATCCAAAAACGCCTGCAACTCTTCCAAAGAGAATACATCCTGCAGGCTCATCAAGGGCACAGGGTGGTTGTATTTTTCAAATTGGCTCAGAGCCTGGCCGCCTACACGCTTGGTGGGAGAATCCGCAGAGGCAAATTCCGGGAATTGGGTTTCCAATTCTTCCAATTCCCGCAGTAAGCGGTCGTATTCAAAGTCAGGCAGTTTGGGGTCGTCCAGCACATAATAGCGGTAATTGGCATCGGTCAGGATGACCGTCAACTCCAATATTCTCTCTCTGGCGTTCATATTAGCCTCCGGTTTGTAAGAATGTATCGGGCACAGCGCCCACAATAATGGTTTCTGCAATGACCACATCACTGCTCACGGTGAAATTGACGGTTTTTCCCAGTACCAGCACAGAAACATCTACCAGCACGCACATCTTTAGTTGGTGCATAGTTTGATTGATGCCGGCATGAAGAAAGATGCTGTCAAAGGTTGCGTCAGAATTTCGGATGGACAGGATTTTCACCGGGATCACCGGGCCCTTTCCGGAAAATAATTCCGGCAGAAACAGGCTGCCCAATGGCAGACCGATTTTGGTATGGTCATATTCCAAAATTTCGTCGTTGATGATATTCAGGATATTGGTTTTCAGCTTATTAACTTCCCCAATGTTGGTTTTTAAAGCAGTGATCTTCCCATTGACATCTTTTTCAAAATAGACGATTTGATCATACTGGATTTTTCCGCTGGCGATTTGCGCCGCAATGGCATCATTGATCAGATCGGAAGTGGCATTGGTGATTTGCGTTCTGGTCAGATCCTCAATCACATCGTCATATTTTTTGCGCAGCAGCAGGAATAAAACCCCTGCCACCAGAATGATCAGGATCGTTATGTGGAATGTTTTGCGAAACCACCGCTTCATCAGCATCCCTCCTGGGATAGCTTATGAATATTACAGCTTTTTCATGTGGGAACCGGCAGTTTTTGCCATCAATTTTTTGGTACCGACCTGGTCGAAAGCGATCTCCAGCAACGCATCGCCACCCATTTTCAGGACGGACAGCACCAGTCCTTTGCCAAAGGCGGTATGTTCTACCATGTCTCCCCTATTCAGCTCAATGACCGGAGCTTTGGGTGTGGAAGGAACAGCGTAGGCGGTTTTTTGAGGGGCCGTATTGCTGGGTGCACGGGAATAGCCGAAGGAAGAAGAGCTGCGTTCGAAATTATAGGCCTGATAGCCGCCCTTTTTTACAATAACATCTTCCGGGATCTCCTTGATAAATCGGCTGGCCATAGCAGCACTGGTGCGACCATAAAGCATTCTCTGCCGGGCATGGGAGATGGTCAGACTTTCTTTTGCTCGGGTGATAGCTACGTAACAGAGCCGGCGTTCCTCTTCCATCTCCTCTCTGTCGCCAATGGCGCGCATGCCAGGGAACAGGCCTTCTTCAAAGCCGACCAAGTAGACATGGGGGAATTCCAGACCTTTGGCCGAGTGCATGGTCATCAATACCACCGCATCATCGGCATCATTATACTCTTGAATATCGGTATACAATGCGATCTCTTCCAAAAATCCGGCCAGCGTGGGGGTTTCTGCATTTTCCACATAAGATAGAATGCTGGATTTTAATTCCCGAACATTTTCAAGGCGGGTCTTGTTTTCTTCTGTGTCTTTGGCCTTCAGCATATCCACATAACCGGTACGCTGCAGCACTTCTTCATAAAATTCCGGCAGTGCCATGCCTTCATCCAGCAGTTGGGCCAGTCCTTCGATCAGCAGCGTAAACTGCATCAGCTTGCCTGCGGATTTTTCCAATGGTCCATAGGAATAGGGGTCGGATACCACATCGTAAAGGGCAATGTCTGCAGAGGCAGCCAGCCGTTCCACATTTTCAAGAGCCTTAGGGCCTAAGCCTCTTGCTGGTGTGTTGATGATTCGCTTTAAGCGCAGATCATCAGACCGGTTATTGATCACACAAAGATAGGCCAGCATATCCTTCACTTCTGCCCGGTCGAAGAACCGGGTACCACCGATAATGCGGTATGGAATGGCGTTCAGCTTTAAGGCATATTCCATGGCATTGGACTGAGCATTGGTACGATACAGGATCGCATGGTTTTGGAAGCCCTTTCCTTTTGCGAGAGAAAGAATCCGGCTCACCACGAAATTTGCTTCTGCTCGCTCATCAGATGCTTCATACACCGTGATGGGATCGCCTGCGCCATTGCTGGTCCAAAGACGCTTACCTTTACGACCCAGGTTATGGGAGATCACGGCATTGGCGGCATTCAAAATAGCCTGGGTTGAGCGGTAGTTTTGCTCCAGACGGATCACCCGAGCGCCCCGATATTGCTTTTCAAAATCCAGGATGTTTTCAATTGTGGCACCTCGGAAACGGTAAATACTCTGGTCATCATCGCCAACAACACAAATATTTTCATAACCAGCGGAAAGCAGACTGGTCAGTAAATACTGCGCATGGTTGGTGTCCTGATACTCGTCCACCAAAACATAGCGGAATTTTCGCTGATAATAAGTTCTTACATCCTCATTTTCCTGTAAAAGTTTCACAGTCAGCAGAATAATATCATCGAAATCCACGGCGTTATTGTCTTTGAGCCGTTTTTGATAGATCTGATAGGCCTTGGCAATATGGCTGGCACGAATATCACCGGATAGTTCTGCCCGCTGGGCATAGATTTCCGGGGTGACCAGTTTATCTTTTTCCCGGCTGATGATCGTCAGCACATATTTTGCCGGGAAGGTCTTGTCATCCAGACCGATTTCTTTAATGATTTCTTTCATGATCCGCTCAGTATCCGCGGTGTCATAAATGGTAAAATGGGGATTATAGCCCACGCGTTCCGCATCCCGCCGCAGAATGCGGCAGCAGGCAGAGTGGAAGGTCATAGCCCATACCTCCTGGCCCTGGGGGCCCAGCATGGCGCACAGCCGTTCTTTTAATTCCCCTGCTGCTTTGTTGGTAAAAGTAATGGCCAGGATGTTCCAGGGAGAAACAGGCTCCACAGCACAAAGAAAATCGGCTCTGCGCCGATCATATTCATCTGCTGTATCGCTCAGCTGCTCTAAAAAGGCAATATCATCCTCTGTGGCGAAATCCGGTACCAAGGGAGAATCACTGCCACTGCCGAACCGGATCAAATTGGCGATTCGATTGATCAGCACCGTAGTCTTGCCGCTGCCGGCACCGGCCAGCAGCAACAGAGGACCTTCTGTTGTCATAACTGCCTGCCGCTGCATGGGATTTAAATGGGCAAATTGCTGACGGATATAGGTTTCTCTTGCGGTAATAAACCGCCCCATCATGGCTTCGTTCATAGTTGCACCTTATTTTCAAAAAGATGCCTATATCTTATCAAATTTTCTGTAAAAGGTAAAGGGGGTAAAAAAAGATAAATTGTTGTTTCATAGAGTAAAAGGTGTGTCATTGCGTGGAGGACTGTAAACAACAACTTACCGCAGCAGAGTGCGCAGATTCTCCAGTGCCTTTTTTTCAATGCGGGACACTTGCACCTGGCTGATCTGCATAACTTTGGCAGTTCTCTCCTGTGTCAGACCGTGAAAGTATCGCAGGTGGATCACCATATTTTCCCGTTCCGGCAGATGTTCAATGGCCTGCCGCAGAGCGATCTTCTCTACCATCCGCTCTTCCGATTCCGTATCTGTTAATACGCTCTCCAGAGAGAATCCGTCCTCCCCTGTTTGTTTATAGATGGATTCTGTTGCAGCGGTGGCATTTTCCGCCAGAGCAATCTCCTCCGGAGAAAAGCCGGTCTGTTTAGAGATTTCCAGTACAGTGGGCTCCCGTCCCAAGGTTGTTGTCAGATGGTTGCGCATCATTTTAATGGTGACAGCTTTTTCCTTCAACCCGCGGGACACTTTTACGGCACCATCATCTCGCAAAAATCGACGGATCTCTCCTGCTATCTTTGGAACGGCATAGGTGGAAAACTGGGTTCCAAATTCTGGATTAAAGCCTTCTACCGCTTTGATAAATCCCAAACAGCCCAACTGATACAGATCCTCTTCATCCACCCCACGACCCAAAAATCTCCGGGCTACAGACCAAATCAGACCTGCATTTTTCGTTACTAATTCTTCTGCGGCAGTTTGATCCCCCTGTTGTGCCCGGGCGATCTGTTCCATTTGCTCATTCATCTTTTACGCTGGATCTTGCGGCGCATATGTACCACAGTACCCTTCCCCGGTTCAGATGTAATATCCAGGGAAGTCATAAAGCTTTCCATAATGGTAAATCCCATGCCGCTGCGCTCAGTTCCACCGGTGGTAAACATTGGCCGCCTGGCCTGGTCGATATCGTTGATACCGATTCCCTTGTCTTTGACCACAATATCCAGCACATGATCCTTTAATATGCGGCATCGAATGGTGATGATACCCATTTCATTGGGATACCCATGGACTATGGCATTGGTCACTGCTTCAGAAACAGCGGTGCGAATGTCACCCAATTCCTCCATGGTGGGATCCATTTGCGAAGCAAAACAGGCCACTGCACTACGGGCAAAGGCTTCATTACTGGATCGGCTAGGAAATTCCAATATCAGATAGTTTTCAAATTTCATAGTAAAACCTCCTTGATTTCAATCAGTTTATCAACGCCTGCTGTGCGGAAAACCTTCATCGGCTGTTCTTGAATCCCGGTTAGCAATAGATGGGCATTGATGCGTTTTGTGTCCCGCAGGGCATTGATTACCACTGCCACACCGGACGAATCAATAAATGTTACTTCTGAAAAATCCAGGATACACAGAATCGGTGTATAGGCCTCAATTTTGGCAGCAATGGCTTGTATATAGCTTTTCGCACAGTGATGATCGATCTCTCCGGTCAGGGCTACCGTCAAATTGCCATTCTGCAAAAAACTGGTAAATTGCATGGTTATCCTCCTTTGTTTGATTTGCCGTTTTTGAGTATAATGCCCCAAAAGAAAATATTCCGTCGCAATGGCGAATAACTGCAAATTGAGTATTTCACAGGAAGAATGAAAACTAAAAATACCTCTCTGGGTTAACCAGAGAGGCATTCGATTGAATTTGGTCTAAAATCTTGGTTCTTTGTGGCGGAGCACTGTCAGCGGTTCTGCGTGGGTTGTAATGATTCCTGATTTGCCAAATAGGCAATGACACTGTGGGCTGCGATATTACCCTCACCTGCTGCTTTCACATATTGGTAAGGGCGACCGGTGCAATCGCCGGCAGCAAAAATGCCAGGTAAGTTGGTGCGCATCTGTCGGTCTACCGCAATGTGGTTATTTTCAGTTTGCAGGCCGGGAAGCAGCGTATGCAAGGAAATGGTGTCCCGCAGGCAGAAAACGCCATCTACATCCAAAATGCTTCCGTCGGCACAGGAAATGCCGGTGACTTTTTTCTCACCTAAAATGGCATTTGGCCTGGTTGCCATTTGGATCACATTATCTTCCATGCAGCCAGCATCCGCATAGCCCGGGAAGAAATAAACTGTTTCAGCCAAGCTGGCCAGAAATGAAACTTCGTGCGCAAAACGGCGGGCATTACAGATTACAGCAATCTTTTGGCCACGATACAACCCACCGTCACAGGTGGCGCAGTAGCTGACACCGGCGCCAACCAGGTCTTCTTCGCCGGGGAGTATACTTGTATTTGTAATACCGGTGGCCAAAATGATGGATTTGGCTTCAAAAAAATCATTACCGGCCATCAGTGCGTAGTGGCTGCCAAAGGGGAGGATGGAATTGACCATGGCATCATGGATGGTAAGTCCCATATCTGCTGCTTGCTGAGAAAAAATCGCGCGCATTTCCTGGCCGGAAACGGCAGGAAGACCGGGATAATTCATGATTTTTTCCGCTTTTGTAATCTTTTCACTGAGACCGGGGGCACCGATCCATAGAATCGTTTTATTATGGATCTTTACATTCATTGCGGCAGAAAAACCTGCCGGGCCGGTTCCAATAATGGCGACATCATAGATCATAGGCTGCATGCCTCCTGTTTTTTGTTTACTATATCATGAAATATGTACCTTTTCTACTAAAATTTTAGCACTGAATGAGAGAAAAAACATAGAATGTTTGGTGATCTGGTCACAGTAGACTGGACAGAATATGTTATAATGATTAAAAGGAGGATTTTATTATGGAACTGAAAATTTTATTTGTACTGCTGCTGCCTTTCCTGGGAACCACCATGGGTGCTTCATTGGTTTTTCTAATGAAAGGGCAGATGCATAGAAGTTTGCAACGAATTCTTTCCGGCTTTGCGGCCGGTGTTATGGTGGCAGCATCCATTTGGAGCTTGATCCTGCCTGCAATGGAACAGTCGGAACCGATGGGAAAACTTTCCTTCCTGCCGGCATTTGTGGGACTTTGGGCAGGCTTTGGATTTCTTCTGCTCTTGGATTATATAATTCCCCATTTACATATTGGAGGTCATGCACCGGAGGGTGCGCCCAGCAGGCTGGGTCGTTCCACTATGATGGTGCTGGCAGTGGCGCTGCATAACTTTCCCGAGGGCATGGCGGTTGGTGTAGTCGCCGCAGGATGGCTTATGGGACATGAAAGTATGACTGCAACCGGCGCCATCGCCCTATCTCTGGGCATTGCACTGCAGAATCTGCCGGAGGGCGCTATCGTTTCCATGCCCCTGAAAAGTAATGGCATGCGTCGGGGAAAAGCGTTTGCTTATGGTGTAGCTTCCGGCATTGTGGAGCCTTTAGGCGCACTGCTGACCATTGCGTTGGCTCAGTTTTTCGTGCCCGTCCTCCCCTATTTCCTCAGTTTTGCGGCTGGCGCCATGCTCTATGTAGTGGTGGAAGATTTGATTCCGCAAACCAGCGAAGGTGAGCACTCCAATTTAGGCACGATTTTCTTTGCGGTTGGATTTAGCCTGATGATGGTTTTGGATGTAGCATTGGGTTAATATTGTTGACACTTACAACTTTTTCATGTATAATTTCAGCAAAAGGAGAGTGATGATTATGCAGGATCGATTTTCCCGATTTTCCTATGCCATAACGGAAATTTCCCGCCATTGGCATCGGTTAACTGCGGATGAAATGGCAAAATATGGCCTGAAAGGCACCCACTCCATCTATCTGCTGACTTTACATCGGTATCCTGAAGGACTGACGGCGCCTCAGCTGTGTGAACTTTGTGACCGGGATAAGGCAGATGTATCCCGGATGACAGCTATTATGGAGGAAAAAGGACTGGTGACCAAAACCTGTGTCGGGAACAGCAAATACAGAGGTGTTTTCCGACTGACCGATGCTGGTATCGCTGCAGCAGAGCAGGTGCAGCGTCGGGCCAGTTTGGCGGTCTCCCTGGCAGGAAAAGATCTGAATGAAGAAAACCGTGAGATATTTTACGCTTCTTTAGAGTCCATTCTGAATAATTTACGGCAGCTGAGTAAAGATGGCCTGCCCGAGGAATAACGAAGGAGAAACAGAAATATGAACCTTTATTTCCCTGAAATCAAAAGAAATTTTGGATTTGGCTTTATGCGTCTTCCCAAAGATGGTGAGCAGGTGGATATTGCCCAGACTATAAAAATGGTTGATGCCTTTATGGCGGCAGGTTTTAACTACTTTGATACGGCGCATGGTTACATCAGTGAACAAAGTGAGATTATTCTTCGGCAAACGCTGACATCCCGCTATCCTCGGGAAGCCTATATTTTGACCAATAAGCTCTCACCCAGCTATTTTGAGAAGAATGCGGATATTCGGCCCATTTTCCAGGTTCAGCTGGATGCCTGCGGTGTGGATTATTTCGATTTCTACCTGATGCATGCCCAAAATTCGGAGTTATTTGCCAAATATAAGGCTTGCCGGGCTTATGAGACCGCATTGGAATTGAAGGCAGAAGGTAAGATTCGCCATTTAGGCATTTCTTTCCACGATAAAGCGGAGGTTCTGGATCAGATCCTGACGGAATATCCCCAGATTGAAGTGGTGCAGATCCAATTCAATTATCTGGATTTTGAAAGCCCCCGTGTGGAATCCCGTAAATGCTACGAAGTTTGCCGCAAGCATAATAAGCCTGTGATTGTAATGGAGCCTGTTCGCGGCGGTCAGCTGGTAAACCTGCCTACCGCAGCAGTGGATATTCTCCCCCGCCTTGGTGGCGGCTCCAATGCCAGCTATGCCATCCGCTTTGCTGCTGGTTTTGAAGGTATTTGCATGGTCCTTTCCGGTATGAGCAGTCTTGAAATGGTAGAAGAAAACTGCGCATTTATGACGGATTTTCAACCTTTGAACGAAAAAGAGCTTGCTGCTGTGCAGGAAGTGGCAGAGGTGATCAATTCTTTGGATCTGATCCCCTGCACATCCTGTAAATACTGTGTGGACGGCTGCCCTCAAAGTATCCGGATTCCCGAACTGTTTACAATACGCAATAAAAAGCGTCGTTATAGTGAAAATCAGGCGGAGGAAACTTACGCTGCAATGGAAGTGAAAGCCAGTGCTTGTGTGGATTGCGGTCAATGTGAGGATGTATGCCCTCAGCAGTTGCCGATTCGCCAGTTGCTGAAAACAGTGGCAGAGGAATTTGAAAAGTAAAATCCTATGATTCATTTACTTTTGTCAGTGATTTACCTGGCCTTTATCAGCCTGGGATTACCGGATAGTCTGCTGGGTGCTTCCTGGCCTATGATGTATGGTCCAATGGGTGTCAGCGTTTCTCACGCCGGCATCGTATCTGTGATCATATCTTGTGGCACGGTGGTTTCCAGTTTGTTTGCAGATCGTTTGACCCGCAGGACAGGCGCCGGTGTGATAACGGCTTCCAGTGTCGGTATGACAGCTATTGCATTGCTTGGATTTTCCTTCAGCACGGAATTTTGGATGCTGTGTGTCTTTGCCGTTCCCTACGGCTTGGGCGCCGGATGCGTGGATGCCACACTGAATAACTACGTAGCGGTGCATTATGCCAGCAGGCATATGAGCTGGCTGCACTGTATGTGGGGCATAGGTGCCAGTGTGGGGCCATATATTATGGGTGCTTGTCTTGCTGCCGGCGGCAGCTGGCCTTCCGGTTATCAAACCATTGGCTTGATACAAATTCTATTGTCTGCGATTCTGTTTATCAGCCTTCCGCTGTGGCGTAAAACTGCACATACGGAAGCCGTATCTGTGCAGCAGCCCATTTCCCTGCGGCAGATTTTTCGTATTCCCGGTGCAAAGGCACTCATTATTGCGTTCTACTGCTATAGTGGTGTAGAATGCACCCTGTTTTTATGGTCCAGTTCCTATTTGGTGCTGCACCGGGGGATTGCGGAAGCACCTGCGGCCACTTATGCGGGTTTATTTTACTTGGGCATGACCATTGGCAGAGCCCTCAATGGCTTTTTGACTATGCGCTGGAAGGATGCTGTCCTGATCCGTATGGGTGCGGCTATCATGGTACTGGGTATTATCATTTTGTTGATCCCTGCCGGGCAGACCCTTGCGTTGATCGGTTTGGTGGTGGTTGGCTTGGGTTGTGCGCCGGTATATCCTTGTATCATCCATTCCACACCGGAAACCTTTGGGGCGGAACGATCCCAGGCTGTGATCGGTGTGCAAATGGCAGGCGCATATCTTGGTGGATTGCTGATGCCTCCGTTGTTTGGCTTGATCGCCAATCATGTCAATATCGCGCTGTTTCCCGTTTACCTGCTTTTATTGGCTACAGTAATGATTTTTTCATATCAACTTTTACATCGTCAAACATTCAAATAATTCGGAGGAAATATTATGAACCGTGAACACAAGCGACAGTCTTTTGAAAAAGGCTATTATAAAACCCATGCCTGCACGGAGAGCTTTGATTGCAAATTCTGCGGCCGCACGGTAGTGCCGGAAGGCGCATCCAGCGAACACCGCAACCATTGTCCTTATTGCCTGCACAGCCTGCATGTAGATATTGAACCCGGTGATCGGGAGTCTGATTGCGGCGGTGTGATGGAACCCATCGCAGTGTGGGTCCGCAATAAGGGTGAGTGGGCCATTATTCACCGCTGCAAGCGCTGCGGCGACCTGAGCTCCAACCGTGTGGCGGCGGATGATAATCCCATGAAAC
>JAEIGA010006319.1_pt1 | contig 18039 bp, 12 predicted proteins | sample 9270691 | NCBI WGS metagenome assembly JAEIGA01 (sample SAMN17057246, study PRJNA624740) | gut metagenome | biome: biome; isolation source: fecal sample | host: Bos grunniens | place: China: Xizang | collected 2019
GTTCCCGACTCTTACGGTTTTGGCTGCTTTTGCCGTAACCGGATGTTATCCGTTTGGCGAACGTACAATACTGACAGTAGACCTATATCACCAGTATTGTCCTTTTCTCGTAGCATTCAGAGATAAGCTCTTATCCGGGCAATCTCTTTTCTACAGCTGGAATGATGGTTTGGGTCAGGAATACTACGCCGCTTATGCCAATTATGCTGCCAGCCCTCTTAATATCTTTTGTGTTTTCTTCACTGCGAAGACCATGCCGGTGTTTATCGGACTTATTACATGTATCCGTGCCGGATTGTCTTCAGTGTTCATGTTGATTTTTCTGTCGTCAAATGATAACAGGAGAATAGATAATATCACTGTCATTTTCAGTTCCGCTTATGCTTTGTGCGGCTGGTTTATCTCATTTTTCTGGAACATCATGTGGTGCGATGCAGTCGTACTGATGCCGCTCATCATGTTCGGTTTAAGAAGACTTTTGCTCGAGAAGAAGTGCGGCCTGTACATGATCAGCCTTGCAATTGCCATCATCAGCAATTATTACGCAGGATACTTTCTCTGCCTGTTCCTTGTACTTTTCGGACCGGCATATTATGTCTGCCTTTATTCACGCGAGAAGCCCAAGGGAGATCCGGGAAGACTTGGTATAAAGACTTTCCTGGCATGCGCTGTCCGTTTTGCGGTTTCCAGCCTGCTCGCGGCCGGAGCTTCAGCTGCTGTCACGGTTCCTACATATCTCGTTCTGCAACATTGCTCAGCTACGGGAAATGAACTGAAGCCGGATTATGCGCTCCAGACTTCTCTGTTCGATTTCTTCGGCAGACTTATGGTTGCAGCAAATCCTAATATCAGAGACGGTATGGCAAATGTATACAGTAGCCTTATCGTTGTTCTTCTTTTGCCTTTGTTCTTTATGCTTCCGTCAAAGACAGGAATCAAACTGAAGCACAAGGTCGTTTTCGGAACCCTGATAATGATCATGTATCTGAGCTTTACGAACCGTACGCTTAACTTTATCTGGCACGGTTTCCATTTCCCGAACCAGATACCTTACAGAGAATCATTTATCATGAGTTTCCTTTTGGTATTTGTTGGTTTTCTGACTATCAGACGCATAAGAAGTCTCGGCCCGAAATATATCACCGGTTCTATATTGAGTTCTGCTGCATTCCTGATTCTTTATGAGAAATTCGGTACTGGTAATGAAGGCTATATCCAGATTGGTGTTACTCTTTTGTTCCTGATCATTCAGGGTGCAGCACTCCATACAGTCAGCAACGGCCGTTCAGGCAAGAGTGAGTTCTTCTGTGAGACACTTCTTACGATTACGATGATGTTCGAATTGTTTACGGCCTCACTTGTTTCCATAAGCCTTGTTTGTATTCATGAAGGATTCACTTCTTATAAGCCCTATGGCAGAAACTATAAACAGGTCGCAACATACGTTAATGAGGTTGAAGGAACTGAAGGCCATATGAATTTCGAGCGTTCAGAGCTGTTCCCGAATAACATCTGTGATCTCCAGTCGCTTTATAACGTTAAGGGTTTGTCCATTTTCTCTTCCACAGCAAGAGAGAGCTTCGTTACATACATGAGAAACTACGGTTTCCATAATAACGGTATCAACGGTCTTAGAAATGCCGGACTTACACGTGTTACCGCTACGGTATTTGGTGTAAGGAACCTGGTTGAGACTACCAATACACAGGCAGTTCCTGCTTTGTTTGAGAAGGAATATGCTGACGGTGTCATCACTGCTTGGGGTAATCCCGATGCTTTGAGCGTCGGTTTTATGACTGACCCGGGAGTTGTAGATTACGCACCTGATTACGATAACAATCTGGATGTTTTCGATAAGACAAACCAGTGGCTGAACAGTATGGGTGCTCCTTCAGTTTATAAGCCTGTTGTTATGAATGCAGTGTCCGCGAACGGTCTTTCCACATCAGATTTGAAGGGAAGCGTTCTGGTTTACAGTGCTTCAAACAACTCTAAAGAATACACTTTCTCAATGTCAATTACGGATGCTGATATCGGTTCTGATGTATACATCTATGCTAATGCGCGCAAGGGTGGAAACGTTACGATTACCCGTGGCAACAATATCCAGAAATTCGAGATCAGGAGCTACCAGATAATCTGTCTCGGTATTTTTGACGGTACTCCTATTGATGTTACGGTAAAGTATTCCGAATCCCCCGGAACATCCAATTTTGTATACGGATATCAGCTTGACCAGGAAGGCTATGCCCAAATGCTGTCTGTTTTGGGTGACGAGCAGCTCGAAGTAACATCTTATGATTCCACTTCATTGTCAGGTCATGTCGAAGTTTTGGAAGACGGTTTGTTATTCCTCTCCGTTCCTTATTCAGAGGGATGGTCAGCAGAAGCAGATGGACAGCCTGCCGAGATCGTTCCTATTCAGGATGCTCTCATGGGCCTCGAACTCGAAAAGGGAAGCCACGACATTACTATCAGATATTCGCCTGCAGGATTTAAGGCGGGAGTAGCCATTTCAGCAGTATCGGTAATCCTTATTGCTCTGGTTGCCGTAATGCCTTTGCTCCTGAAGAAGACAAAGAAGCCGTCAGTTCAGGCTGAATCTGTTAAGGAGTCTGAAGCTGCAGGTGAGATTCAGGCTGAGACCGTTTCTGAAACAGTCATAGAAGAAGTTCCTGTTTCGGATATATTGCCGGCTGAACCTGCCGAGGATGGACAACCGGAGGTTAATGATGATAAAGACTAACGGGAAGCTCAAAAGATTAGATGGTATTGTGTTTTGCTTCCTTGCAGCAATTGCAATTGCTGCAGTTGCACTTAATATCGGACTTCATGTAGAGCCCGGCAAGATTTTGCCGACAGGACTCTCTATGCGTTCAGAAGAGTTAAATGAGAATCTTCTCCGCGGCATTGACCATGCAATTGAAGATATCGGAATGATTAAGGCAGGTGTAGGCCAGACAGATCTCTGGCGTCTACTGACGTTTGTTCATTTGGATCTGTTCTTCTATCTGGCTCTGCTTATGCCTGCCGCAGCTTCCAAAACTATCCTTCTTATCGGATACTACGTCAGATTCGGCCTTTGCTGTTCTGCCATGTACTATTTCATGTCAGAGCATATTAAGCTTAACAGACTTCCTTCCGCACTCCTTGCGGTAATGTATGCTTTCTCTTCACAGATAGTTCTTACTGCACAGTTCTCTTCTGTGATGAATATGGCAATAATGGTTCCTGTCCTTATGTCTGCATTTGATTCCTATCTACAGAAAAGAACCTGGAAAGCATATGTCCTGGTTTGTGTTTGTTCATTCGGACTCTGTGCTACCGGCGGATTCGGTTTGATAACAGGTGTGCCTGCAATGATCTTCATCAGTTTGCTGATGTGCTTGAGTCTTTACCGTACTTTTGCTATGACAACTACTTCCTGGCTCAAGCTCTTGTCCGGATTGGTTGTCGGTCTGATCCTGGATATGGCTTTTGCCATTCCGGGTATGGCTGCAATGGATATCAGCGTGAATGTTAATGAGAGTTTCAAGAACGCCAAAATGACATACAAGCTCTTTGACCTTATCAGGGGCTCATATTTCCTCCGTTCAGGAAGCATCTCTTCTGTTGGCATTCCGGTATTTTATGTGGGCATTCTGACACTTGTTGCGGTTGCGGCTTTCGCGCTGAACGAACAGATTCCCGTAAGGATTAAGGTCTGTGCAGTTGCTGTTCTTACCGTGATCCATGTTACATGCAGTTCTTCCTTTGTAAATGAAACAGTGAGCGTTTTTGGAATTGCTCCTGTTGTTAATTCTTCAAAACTGATCATGCTCGGAACGGTAATCTTCTTTGTTGCCGGAATCGGTCTTAAGAATCTCAAGAGTCTCGACAGGGGCGGAATGATAGCAGCTGGAATAATACCGTTATTCTTCCTGATCGTTTCCGGAGTAGATGCTGCAGGAACCACATTGGCGAGTCCTATTACAATTTCAACGTTTTTGGCTATGGTTTTGGATGCTGTTCTGGTATATGCCATCGCGAAAGATAAACTCACCAATAAAGCAAAGTATGTCATACTTGTTCTCGGATTTATCTTTGTCGGCATTAATGCTGCATTCATAATGTTTAACAACACTATCCCGAGCGCAGCTACAGAAGAATACTTCAGCGGAAATAAGAATTCAGATACGTCTTCTGAATTGATTTTTGATGAAACTTTTAATCTTCCTGCCATCAGTGAGAATGACCAATACCTGTTAGTTCCTGCCAATTTGAGCAGAAAAGAACGTGAACAGTCAGTTTTGGAAGATATTAACTGTATCTCAGAGAGGATTTCCGGTTCGATTCTTTTTGAATCGGTATTTGTTAATGTTGATGAAGCGAGCGGTGCTGCTCCTGTCGGAAGCGATATGTATAAGCTTTCGGGAGGCCGGAATTCACTTACACTGACTCCTTTTACTGACTTTATCGGTGACAGGGTGTTCTTATACTGTAATGCCAAAAATGGTGCTTCAGTCAGAGTAAACACAAACGTTGGCGATTATGAGAGAGTATTCTCAGGTCCGTTTATTACAGAACTTCAGACTGATTCATCTGATTTTTCAATCAGGCTCACACTTCGTGCAGATGAGGAAGAGACATGCTTTATTTCTGTCTGCAATCTTAACGAATACGCTTATAACGAGATGTTATCTGCATCTGGCAGCACCAATGCTGACATCTTCAGCATTAACGGATTTAACGAGAACCGCATTTATACAGTTATTCTGCCTTTTACTTATGACGATGCTGACATAAAAGTTAACGGAGCTTCTTACGGTACATTTGATTTCTGCGGAAGAACTGCCCTGGTATTTGATTCGGCAGCCACAAAAAATGTGGAAATTTCATTGGTCAGCAACAACATCGGAATTACTCCGGGCATTATCGTCAGCCTGGCAGCAGCATTATGCCTTGTCGCCATTCCGGTTATTCGAAGGTATAATGGAAAAAAGGAAGTAAGCGGCGAAGGGAACAAAACAAATGCTTAGCAAAAAGATAACAGACGGCACAGAATTTGTCGTATTTGATATGGAATGGAACCAGCCTATGCCTGGCAAGGAATACCCCTTCGATGTCAGCAAACTTACAGGCGAGATCATTGAGATCGGCGCTTTAAAATATGTATATGACAATGGCGAACTGATTTACAGAAACGCATTTTCAGCTGATATTACTCCTGTTAAATATACAAAGCTTCATTATCACGTTAAAAAAGTAACCCATAAAAAGAATGCCGATCTGTTGAATGGTATTTCTTTTGCGGATGCTTATTCACAATTCAGGGATTTTTGTGGTGATTCTATTTTGGTAGGATGGGGCAGTTCTGATCCTTCCATGCTTAAGATGAATCTTGAATTCTTCGAAATGGATTCGAAACTTAATATGTTCTTTTTAGATCTCCAGCCTATTTTCTCTTTGTTTGCCGGTCTTCAGGGTTCACAGAGAAGTGTAGAGGCTGCGGTAGATTTTTATAATATAGATAAGAATGAGATATTCCATAGTGCTACTGCAGATGCCCATTATACGGGTGCGGTTTTCGAGGAGATATTTAAACATAACAAGCCGTCAGAGGTTATCTCTGCAATATCAAGTTCATCGATCGATCCTGATGTACCGTCAGATTTCAGTTTCGTCGGTCCGGAATGCCTGGACAGTGTTACAGCATTTGCTTCTGCAAACAGATTTATGAACAACTGTCCATTGTGTGGCGCCAAACTGAATGTCAGAATTCCGACATTCAGGATCCGCAAGTCACAATATGGGTTATTTGCGTGCAGAGAACACGGCGAGTTGTTTTCCAGAACAAGGGTAAAGAAAAACAAGGCCGGGAACTATTATTCTGCTTCAGTAATGAGATTTGCGACCCAGAACGATTACTGGCTTGTAGCTTCCAAAAAAGAGGAATTTGACAAGTTTGGAGAGAAGGGAGCACCTGCTCCAAAGCCCGAAATAGAGAAGAAACCATAATTTGTGAATAAAATGTTAACAAACTATGTAAAAAAAGTTAGCAAAATTCGAATTTTCTGTTGAAATTTGAATGGATATGACATAAAATAGGCTTAGCAAATAAGGAGAATTGTGCGGGGTATTCTCGCCAAACTCAATAAAATAAGTAAGTTCAGACCATAAAGAAGGAAGGTGCTTCTTATGATTAAAAGAATGAATAAGATGAAGAAGGGCAAGAAGGGATCAATACTTATTGTTGTTGTTCTCATTTTAGCACTTGCAATTATCTTTATCTCAACAGCCATGATGCTCACTCAGGCAACGAGAGGCCGTTTGTACGAGAACACGTTGCAGAGTCAGGCCCGTCTTACTGTTACTGCTGCTTCAGAAGTTTTCCTCGAAGCTTTGCAGATGCAGGAAATCAATGACTATCAGATGGACCAGTTGCTTAATGCAAATGGCGTTGGACCTAAGTCCAATGACTCTCAGAAGCTCAGAATGGTTGTTGAGGGCGTTCCTGGAATGTCAGGTACAGATGATACCAACTGTACTTATATGGATGTCTTTTATAAAGATGCCAATAAGAAAGTTGCAGTTGTTGACTTCAAGACAATCATCGGAGATCAGGTTGAGAGCGTAAGAGTTTACCTTGATATTAAGTCTTCCGGTCCTAGCTATGGTGACCGTTTCAGAAACCAGATCGATATCGGTACTGACGTTAATGACCACGAATTGCGTTTCACTAACGGTGTAGGAATGTGGAACCCTGCTAAGACTGATATTACTGACAATACTATCCTGCTGAGAAGTAACGGCGAAGAGCATGCTTCAAGTGCTGTCTTCTATTCTGATGTAGTATTTGCACCTGGTTCTAAGTCCCAGTTCGGTGGTAGTAACGTATTCCACGGTAATAACATTTATTTGGATTCATATATGTGGTCAGGATCAGGTGCCTGCACTTATTATGGTGACTTCTATTTCTTGGGCAATAGCACAAGTGATTCCGCTTTGCTTTACAGCGGTGGCAACTGTGCGAACCAGTGGGGAGCAACCTACTTCCCGAACTATTCTGACGGAACACCTAAAAACTGGGTATTCATGGACAGACCTGCTCAGGACCAGAATGCGGATGATCAGTCTGATGACGGCGACAAGATTAAGGGAATCCTTGATTCAAAGACATGCTACTTTGTAAGCAAAAATGTTGATCCGGATACTGGTGATGTTTTCTTTACGGCAAATACGTCAGCTACTGCGCAGAACTCAAATAAACATTCCGGCAACTATACAGTTACTAACCAGGCTGTAGATGGCATTTCGCTTTCTGTAACAGATAACCTTAAGAGATATTCTGCTTCTGATTTCTGTCACGCAAACGAAGCTTTCCCTTCATCTGCTGAAACTATCTTCAAAACATTCAGTGTTGATGGTTACGAGATGGCTACATCTGATTTAACACTTACTTATGATACATATCTTAAGGATGGCACAAAGATTACAGCTGGATCTGTAATCCCCGCAGGTTCAGAGTATGAGGCTACTCCTTTAACTGCTTCATTCCCTGCATGGCTCAGAACAGGTGGTTCACCTACGGGTGCTATTCCGAATTCTTACAAGTTTGCTTTGACAACAGAAAATCTCACAGCCAAAGCAACGAACGGTGTTGTAACTTTAACTCCTGGATATTATTACTTCACACCTGGTACCGTAGCAGCAAACGATAAGAAACCTTTCGTTATTGCTATCGATGGTAGCAAGGCTGATCAGTATCGTTTCTACTTCCAGGAAAACGGAACATTCAATCTCGGTACATTGGTATTTGCAGTTTACAATGTTAAGACGAACCCGTCTCCTGTTGTATTCATTCTTGAGCAGGGTGCTGACATCGTATGGTCAGGTGCTAACTACAGAGAAACAAGCTGCATTGCATCTGCAGGTTTTATCTCAGTTCAGCATGTAAAATCGGATGGCACAAAATATTATACAAACGCATCAACAATCGGTTCATTCATCCGTGGAACAGCTTATACTGATGAATTGAGCGATTGGGGCGGAAATTACTATAAGAGTAACGGAACAACAAAGATTACGTATCCTTACGCTTATGACAGCTACAACAGACCTGCATGCTATGTCTTTGGTGTTGGCGGAAATGAATTCTCGATCGGTGACCACTGCATGTTTGAAGCATATATTGGTCTCTACGGCTCAGGATCAAAGTTTGCTGCAAGAAATGATATCGACAATACTTTGCCGTTGTTCATTTACGGAAGAATCGAAGCAGCTGGATTCTCAGAGAGTGGTACTACAGGTGCGTTCTGTATGCCTTATTGCCCTCAGCCTTTAGCTGAAAGCGATGAGCATGGTCAGAAGGTTGCTACATCAAAGTTCTCTGTAAACAACATTGTTTACTATCGTTAACAAAAAACTTTGGTTAAGTAAATCAAACAACAAAAAAGAAAGGCTGCAATTGCAGCCTTTCTTTTTTGTTTGTTATTTATTCAAGAATTAAAATATCCGGAATATAAATCAGATCTTCAATTATTGAGTCAGCCGGCTGCAATACTACTTTCGGATTCTTATATGAATCTACGTTATAAAAATCCATACTGTCACTATCTGCTATAACCGAGTCAGCTCTTTCAATGAAGTTTACCATCTCATTGTAGAGAGGATTACCGTTATCAAGCAACAAAGTGCCTTTATCTATGAGATAAACAATAAGCGAATTGTAAGAAGTATTACAGAGCGCAGATAAGAAGCGTGATAACAACTCGCGGCCGTTATCAGAATCTGATGAATAATAGTCGTGCTTGATCAAAACATATTTTGAACCTAAATCTGATTCAGTCTTTTGAGGAGACAGCTCAAGAACTGTATTGTCTGAAAACTGTTCTAATTGCTCAAGACTGTTTCTTGGATTGTTGTTCATCAAAATCCCTCCCGTCAGAAGACAAGAAACGCATAGAACGCTGTATTGAATTCTTACTGGTTCCCCATGGCTTATCTGTATTTCTGTAGTCGAACTTCAAAGTGAAATATTCCACATCAGAAATAAGGGAATCAAATGTTTCTGTGTTATTTACATATAAAGCTTCAACAAATTCAGATGCTTCATTCTGAGAGAGTTTAGCTGCCTGTCTTAACAGCAAAGCTGTATGAGGCAGACAATGGAACTCAGCCTTTAAGAATTTCTCTTTGAAATCTTTATCATGAGAAAACATCCAGCATATAACTTCAATATAATGACCCATTGCTTCATTGAGGTTATCGCAGATAGGGCAGGTGCCGATGCGTTTTTCTATCAGATCAGCAACGTTATTAAGTTTCTGCTTATATTCAGAACTTCTTCCTTTGATAAGTCCTGCCTTAGCAGGTATAGAAGCTTTAAGTTTCGGATTTAAGTCCTCGTTATAATCTTTAAGATGAGTATGCATAACAAGTCCAAGGCCCAATCTGTTAGTTACAGCCTTATTAAGCTTTCCCCAGTGAACAGGGCAGAAGCCGGTCTTGTTAGTTATCTTTCTGGTATCCGGTTCCATTAATGAAGGACCAAGATAATACTCAAGATAATTATTCTCTGCTTTGTCACGAAGTCTGCAGATAGGACATCCGCATGTCTCGTTATAAGCATCATTAACAGGAATCATATATATTTTTTCCATTAAGCTTCCTCCATTAACGGCGGCTTTGGCAGGTGAATGAGCCTGTTTGCACGCACGTTTACCCCGTTCATAGTTATAGAAGTAAATTCCTCAACAGCACTTCCAACACGCTGTTGGGCTGTCTCAAGGACTTTCTGGGCATCATAACCGTAGTAAAGAGCAAGATCCAGACTGATCATTACGCCAAATGTCTGTTTCTCTGTTTTAAATGAAGTAACTTCAGCAAAGCCGGGAACATCTTTTAGAACTATTTTGATTAGATCTAAAATTGCTTCATCTGATATCGAATATGAACCCAAAGATGAGAATGTTGGTCTTACAACCGTTCTGTCCGAATCCGGAGCTAGAGGAGTTACACCACGCTCTCTGTCGAATCTCTGCCTCAGCTTGCTGAAAGGATCAGAAAAATAACCTGAAAACTCATGCTTGATCTCCATGCTGGGAACAGGGATCGTATGCATACCCTCAGTCATTCTGGTGTTGCGAGCGAGACGTCTTTCTTCTTCAGTCGAGACATCTTCGATCCTGATGAGCATTGAGGGCTGATTGAGCCAGAGGTTATCACAGATCTTACTGAGCATAGAATCTGATGTGCCGAGAATCATGAGAGCTCTCGGCATAGATTCAATAAGGGCACGTCGCATCACGGAAGACCTGGTAGGATCAACGAAGATTGCCTGTCTGACGGACTCCATCTTGGTAGGGGCCTTTTTGGCAGATGTGCCGGCAACGATACGGCTTCCGTTGATAAGAAGTCCGTCATCGATTATGTAGTATATATTGTTATCACGGGCAACCTTTATGGCACGAGTACTCTTACCTGTACCTGAAGGACCGACAAAAGCAATAACAGCTATATTGGACAAAACCTCACGGGTCAACTGTTCACTCGACAGAACCAGATCCGCATTGCGCTCAAAACCCAGAGCAGAATCTGCATTCTGGTTATGAGAAGCTTGTCCGGACCTGTCAAATCTCTTGAGTGTTCCTCTAAACTCAGACAACAAAGGCTTACGCGCTACAGGAGCACTCTCAACTGAAGTTTTCTCGTTTTTTGATTCGTCAGGATAGTCCAAATCTCAAATCCTTTAACCGTTCCAATTATGGAATACTTCCTGGATATCCTCGTTCTCATCCATCATGTCGAGCATCTTCTCGAGCTGGGCAACTGCATCAGGATCAGTTACCTCGGCAGTTGTCATAGCTACGGGACCGAGAGTTGAGTCGGAGATAACATAGTTTTTAGCTTCAAGAGCATCTCTGACCGCATAATAATCTGCTGTAGTAGTTGAAATGATGTAGAACTCGTCATCACTGTCGAAATCGGAAGCACCGCAATCCAATGCGTCTCCCATTACCTGATCTTCATCCTCATAATCTTCTTTTGAAATGAGGATTGTACCTTTCTCGTTGAAGAGGAAAGATACGGAACCGTCAACTCCGAGGTTTCCGCCGTTCTTATCGAAAATGTGTCTTAAGTCTGCTGCTGTTCTGTTACGGTTGTTGGTCAGAGTCTTAACCATGATTGCAACGCCTGCAGGACCGTAACCTTCGTATGTGATTTCTTCGTAATCGTCACCTTCTCCGGCTTCTGCAGCCTTCTTGATGGCGCGGTTGATATTGTCATTAGGCATATTGGCAGCCTTTGCTTTTGAAACGACTACCTTAAGTCTTGAATTGCTGTTAGGATCAGGACCGCCGGCTTTGACTGCAACGGCAATCTCTTTTGCGAACTTTGTGAATACTGCTCCCTTAGCAGCATCGGATGCTTCTTTCTTTCTTCTGATGTTGCTCCACTTTGAATGGCCTGACATATAGTTCCTCCAAATTATAAAATCATATATAATAATATCACTATTATAAGGATTTTAGGTCAGTTAGGAACCCCTTAAGAAGGATACCTTGCGTGTAATGAGACGGACATAGGATTGTCAAATTTATTTTTTGTGCAGATTGTCTTTTTATCTTGTAATTTACCCCGTGCTGTTGTATAGTTCTAACATCTATGCTTGGGCGAAGTGCGCCCGTCTGTTGTGTGTGCGTTGCTGAGCGGATAATTTTTGACGATTTATCGGGAGGGTTCGATGAAAAGATTAGGTGATATTCTGGTCGAGAGCGGCTTCCTAAATGCTACCGAACTTGCAGAAGTGCTCAGCACTCAGAAGGAAACTGGAAAACGTCTTGGAGAGGTTATCGTTGAGAGTGGTTTGATGTCGGAGTTCGACATCTTGAGAGCAGTTTCAAGTCAGTATAACTATCCTATTATCGATTTGTCAGGTATTGACGTTGACCCTAAGGCTACTGCTTTACTTACTCAGAAGTTCTGTGAAGACAACGTAGTTTTCCCGATTGGTTTTGATGGTGACAAGCTGGCAGTAGCTATCGATGACCCGATGAACATTACCATCGAGGATGAGTTGCAGTTCCAGACCGGATACCAGATTTCCCTGATGCTTGCTACTCATACTTCTATCGTAGACGCTATCAAGGTTCACTATGGTAGAGAGAGTGCTACAAAGGCTGCTGAAGAGCTTGGTGCAGACTTTGACAAAGAAAGCCTTGATGACGATTCAGAACTTAGCGAAGCAGTTAACAGTGCGCCGGTTGTTAAGTTGGTTAACTCAATGATCGATTACGCTATCCGTTCAGGATCATCCGATATTCATATCGAACCGCTCGAAGACCGAGTAAGAGTTCGTATCCGTATCGACGGTGTCATGCAGGAAGTTATGAGTAACCCTATTTCTGCAAAAGACGCTATTACAACAAGAATTAAGATTTTGGGCGGTATGAACATCGCCGAGAAGCGTATTCCTCAGGACGGTCGTATTACAACAGTAATCAACGGCGAACCGGTCGACATGCGTGTATCTATTCTTCCTTGCGTTACTGGTGAGAAGACGGTTATCCGTATCCTTGCAAAGAACGACTCCAACTTGAACAGATCCTATTTGGGAATCAGTGATCGAAACAACGAGATGATCGACAGAATGATCAAGATTCCTCAGGGTATCATTCTTATTTCAGGACCTACAGGTTCTGGTAAGACAACAACTCTTTATACGCTTCTCTCAGAGAAGAATACCGAAGAAGTTAACATTATCACTATCGAGGACCCGGTAGAAATTAAGATTCCGGGATTGAACCAGGTACAGGTTAATGCTAAGGCAGGAATGACATTCGCAAGTGGTCTTAGATCAGTTTTGCGTCAGGACCCTGATATCTGTCTCGTCGGTGAGATCCGTGACGGTGAGACTGCAGAAATCGCTATGAGAGCCGCAATCACCGGACACCTTGTTTTCAGTACTATCCACACCAATGATGCTGTATCATCAATCAACCGTCTTATCGACATGGGACTCGAGCCTTACATGGTATCTTCCGCTCTTGTCGGCGTTGTTTCACAGCGTCTCGTTCGCCGTATCTGCACAAACTGCAGAGAAGCTTTCGAACCTGATGAGAGTGACAGAACATACTTAAGACTCAGCGAAGGTCAGAAGATCTATCGTGGTAAGGGTTGCACCGATTGCAACGAAAAGGGATATAAGGGACGTATTGCAATCCACGAGATTGTAATTATTACAAGAGCTATGAAGACCTTGCTCGAGAGAAGAGCAAGTGAAGATGAGATGCGTCAGCTTGCAGTTTCTGAGGGTACTCAGATGTTGCAGGATTCCGCCCGCGACCTCGTGCTCGAAGGTATTACGACGGTCGAGGAACTTAACAGAGTTGCTTACACGATAGACTGATAAGGAGGTTTTTTAACGTGGAAGGATTTAGTTTATCAATCGAATCGATTTTGGCAGAATCGGTAAAAATGGGTGCATCAGATACCCACATTACGGTAGGTTTGCCGCCGATGATTCGTGTTGACGGTATGTTGATGCCTTTGGGCAATCAACCGCTTACGGCTGCAGATACTGAGTATCTCTGCAAGTCTATGATCGACAAGTCAAGACAGCAGTATCTGAACGAGAGAGGTGAGATCGACTTCTCATACATTGTAGAGAACTACAGCCGTTTCAGATGTAATGTTTTTAAGCAGCGTGGTACATATGCGCTTGCTGCAAGAACAATCACTAACGAGATTCCTACATGTGAACAGCTGGGTCTTCCTAACGTATTTAAAGACCTGGTTATGAAACCTCGTGGACTTATTCTTGTTACCGGCCCTACGGGTTCCGGAAAGTCAACAACATTGGCTGCAATGATTGGCCATGTTAATAACACTAAGAAGTGTCACATCCTTACTCTTGAGGAGCCTATCGAGTATCTCCATATGCACGGAGAAGCAATGATCAACCAGAGAGAAATCCACGAGGATACTCTTTCATTCGCTAACGCTCTTAGAGCTGCTCTCCGTGAGGACCCGGATATTATCCTCGTCGGAGAGATGCGTGACCTTGATACAATCAGTACAGCTATCACAGCTGCGGAGACAGGACACCTTGTTCTTTCAACACTCCATACATCTTCAGCTGCTGATACAGTTAACCGTATCATCGACGTATATCCTCCTCATCAGCAGGATCAGATCAGAGTACAGCTTGCTGCTACTCTTATTGCTGTTATCTGTCAGACACTCGTTCAGAGAGTCGGCGGTGGTAGATGTGCAGCATTCGAGATTCTGATTTCTAATGACGCTATTAAGAACAACATTCGTGAAGGTAAGACTTATCAGATCGATAGTGCTCTCGCTACAAGCCTTCAGCAGGGAATGTGCCCTCTTGATTTCTATCTCGCAGAGCTCGTTAAGCGCAATATGATCACAAGAGATACTGCTCTCCAGAGATGCAGAGTTCCTGAAGATCTTAAGCGTTTCATTAACAATGCAGGTCAGACGAACAGCCCGTTGTTCGGTGATTTGGAGTATGCCTAATAGGCGCTTTGATAATAGTAATCTGAGTTAAGGAGGGAAAATATCAGAATGGCTAATTTCAGATATCAGGTTATCGATTCAAACGGTAAAATGTCTGAAGGCATTGTCGAGGCTACATCTCTTGGTGAAGCCTCCAGAAAGCTCAAGTCTGACGGTAAGTATATTGCTTCGTTGCAGTTGGATAAGGGTAATAAGCTCGCCAACATGGAAATCGGAAGCCCTAAGCTTAAGAGTAAGGATCTTGTTCTTATTTCCAGACAGCTTGCTTCACTTTTGTCCGCAGGTATCACAGTTGTCAGATCACTCGACATGCTTTATCAGCAGCTTGAATCGAAAAAAGCAAAGAAGTGTATCGGTGAAATTTACGAATCAGTTCAGAGTGGTCGATCACTTTCCGAGGCTTTTGCAGAGCAGAGGGGTGTAATTCCTAACATCATGATCAGTATGATTGCCGCAGGTGAGGAATCAGGACGTCTTGATGAAGTTATGGAAAGACTCGCAGAGCACTTCGCTAAGGATCAGAAGCTCAAGAATAAGATTTCTTCAGCAATGGTTTACCCTAAGATCCTTGCAGGACTTACAGCAGCAGTCAGTATCGGTCTCTTGACCTTCCTCGTCCCTAAGATCGGTGAAACGATCGAGAGCTTGGGTGGTGAATTGCCCGGTTTGACAAAATTCCTTTTGAATTTTTCACATTCACTTGTTACTTACTGGTACATCTATCTCGCAGTAGCTGGCTTCCTTGTTTACGGATTTAAACTTTGGAGGAGCACAGATAAGGGTGCTGAGCAGTGGTCAATCCTCATGCTTAAGATCCCGATTGTAGGTAAGGCTACAAAGATGAGTGCCTCTGCAAGATTTACAAGAACAGTAGCTACACTCTTGAAGTCCGGTATCTCTGTACTTCAGGCAGTTGAAATCACAGAGAAATCTCTTGATAACGTTATTTTGCAGAAGAAACTTGCAGAAGCACGTATTGAGATCAGAAAGGGTACTTCTCTTTCAAGATCAATTAGAGATATCACAGAGTTCCCGCCGATGATCTACGCAATGGTTGCAATCGGTGAGGAGTCAGGTACTTTGGATACAATCTTGGAAAAAGCAGCTGATTTCTTCGAAGACGAAGCAGATTCAGCTACAGCAAAGATGGTTTCCGCACTCGAGCCTGTCATGATCATCATCATGGCTATCATCGTAGGTTTGGTTGTAGGCGGTATCGCATTGCCTATCTTCACAATGGCTCAGTGGCTCTTGTAATTCGAGAAAGATTGAAAGGAGAAAATAAATGGATTTTTCAATTGGTAAAGGCGGAAATGAATTGGTAATCGATTGCTCCAGTTCAGATCTCAAAGTAGCTGTCGGAAACTACAATCCCAAGACAGGAAATATTACAATCGACAAGATGGGTGTTATCCCGCTTGAAGGTGATGCTATCACAGATGGTGCGATCTCCGATTCTTTCGGCATCGTTATGGCTCTCAAGCATGCTATCGCTAGACTCGATATCAGAATGAAGAGCTGCATCATCACAACAGAGGGTGCTTTTGTTCACACAAGAGACCTCGAGCTTCCTGTAGTAAAAGAAGACCAGCTCAAAGATATGGTTAAGTACGAGATCCTCGGACAGGGTTCTAACAGAGACATGTCTATCGACTATCTCGTATACGGCACAACAAAGGATGCTGAGACAAACGCTGATAAGATTCAGGTTAGAGCTACAGCAATCCCTACAGATGTAATTAAGGATTATCGTGAATTCTTAAAGAACATGGATCTTACTCCTATTGCACTTGATGTTAACCCCAATGCAGTTAGGAAGCTTTTCGAGAACGGAATCATTAATGGTAATGTAAGCGTTAAGCAGTCTACAATCCTTTTGATCGAGCTCTCAAGCAAGACTACAACAGTTACAGTTATGGATAAGGGCTTCCCGGTTCTTTCCAGAAGACTTCAGTTCGGTCACGCAAACATCAGACAGGTTGCAGATTCTATTAAGAAGCTCCAGGGTGGTAACCAGCAGTCATCACTCGCTAGAAGACTTAACATCACAACTTCTGATGCTGAAGCTGGCGTTCCGATTGAAGATATTGACGTTTGGAACGAGACAGTAGCAGAAACACCTGCTCTCCAGAGTGCTGTTAACGCATACTTCAAGAGCCTTGTTGATGCAGTATCCCGTACAGCTCAGTTCTCAATCGCTAAGTATCACATCGATGCAATCAGCACTTGCTTCCTCTATGGCTCAGGTGCCGGTTATAAGAAGGTAGATAAAGAACTTGCACGTCAGCTTGGAACTCAGGTCGAGATCCTTAAGACTCTTAGCACCGTAACTGGTCCTAGAGATTTTGAGATCGGTCAGTTCGTAAATTGTTGTGGCGCTTTGATTCGTCACGATTAAGGAGGGGTATACTTTATGGCTAAGGTTAACGGAGTTAACAAAAAGTTATTGGCAAAGAAAGATATGAACTTCTTTGCCGAGTTTACAGCCAATGCAGCCAAAGCAGCCAGAATGTTAGGTTATGGTGTTGCTGCAGGTGTTTTGGTAGTATTCGTCGTACTTACTTTTATAGTAGCTTTCTTTATTAGAAATACGATTATCAAGGGTCAGATCAAGGATTTGCAGAACACACTCAATGGTCCTGACTATGCTTCACTTGAGCAGGATGCAGCTGTCCTTTCTGAAGAACTTAACGATATGACAAATTACTACTATGCATTGACTCAGATGCGTAAGAATGTAGATCTTGTCGATACAGTTCCGACAGAACTCCCTGATATCATTGAAAAGTGTATCCCTAGTGATTCATTCATCAGAGACTACACAATCACAAATTCTACATTGTCAATGTCAGGTTACTCATTCACATACTATAGCCCTGTAGATATGGTTAATATGTTGAATGAAAAGAACGTATTCACATCCAGACCGAATATTTCAGTTGTTCGTGAGGATATCGCTTCTGAAACTCAGCCTGAAGACCTTATTGATGGAGACATGGTTGATGCAATTAACAACTATTATCAGTTCACAGTTTCCGGAACATTAATTACTAATGTTCATATCTCTGTAACTCGTTTCCAGGAAGGAACAGAAATCGCAACATCTATCGGTGGTGTTGAGACAATCGATGTTAAGGCAGGCGACGCTTATGCAATCGAAGGTGTAAGCCAGATCACATATGCCGGCGTAACATACCAGCTCACAAGAATCACAGTAGACGGTAACCAGGTTGATGATGCTCACTTCGCTATCATCCTCCAGGATAATAAGTATTCTGACGTAGCTCGTGGTAATTACGATATAAGGCTTTATTATGCGCCTGTAACAGCTGATGCAGCTGCTACCGAAGGCTGAGTGTAAGGGAGGAAACAGTAATGAATAATCTTACAGCTAGAGAAAAAGGCTTTATGTATGTAATCACCTTGGTTATTATCGTGGTTCTTGGTTACTTCTTCGGAATCAGAAACCTCAATAATAAATATGAGGAATACAAGACAGAGCTTCAGACATTACAGGAA
>JAEIGA010006320.1_pt1 | contig 18037 bp, 15 predicted proteins | sample 9270691 | NCBI WGS metagenome assembly JAEIGA01 (sample SAMN17057246, study PRJNA624740) | gut metagenome | biome: biome; isolation source: fecal sample | host: Bos grunniens | place: China: Xizang | collected 2019
ATCCTTGGGATAATGCTGGATTGACACGATGTCAAAGTTATCAACGATGACACTCGGAAATATTGTCTCTAATAATGTCTTTGTTACCATAACGCAAAGGTAACAAGACTAAATTTACCAACCTACTTTTTCAGTTGATCCATCTTGGCTCAACGTAAAATTCCGGTTGTTTTCAATAGCAACCAGAAAATCGGGCTTATTTATGGCCATCACCGGCACAAAGCAAGCGGACCAGCCCTAGGACGTGACTCGCGCAGCTTGCTTTGAGGAGCTGGCAGTATTCGCCAGCTGTTGCCCTGTACTACGCAAGGATCTTTGCAAGTCTGAATGCCTTTACCTTAGCATCAGAAGACTCTGCCGAGAGCCTTGGAACACATAAATCACCAACTCGACTTCTAAATTGAAATTCTCTGTCTTCCAAGGTTTCGTAGTAGCTCAAATGAAGCATAATAGCGCTACATTCAGGGTTTTACAGGTGAATGCAGAATATTTTGATCATCTGTCATAACCTGCCTTACTTTCGGCAATCTCTCTAAAATATAGGCCCTTAGTCGTTTTCTTCCAATGAGAAGATTTCATTCACACTTTTTCGGAACAGATTTGAAATCTTCAATGCAAGGATCGTAGACGGATTGAATTTACCTTTCTCAATGGCATTGATTGTCTGTCTGCTCACTTCCAATGCATCGGCCAGATCTTGCTGCGTCATATCCAGGCGTGCCCTTTCCACCTTTATACTATTCTTCATTTCTCATCCTCCACATATTTACCCATATCATTATCTTGAATAGTATTGCATATGTCAGCGCCAATATTCCGAAGTCTTCCATAAAGAAATCTTTGATGCTGATGATATAGTCGTGCACTTTTTCACCAGGCAGATATAGAAGGATATGGATCCCGAATAAGAAGAATACAATGTATAGCAGGGTATTGAGTCTTATGGCTGTTGTCATCTCATCCTCGACTTTTTCCTTTGAAAATATAGCGAGGAATATCATAATGAAGTTCAATCCTCCCACAAACTGCCAGTGAGTCAATGCGTATTTGTAAAATGAATTTATACCTTTTATGATTCCGCAATCTTCAGGGAATATACCGGTTATGTAAATCAGGGCATATACGTAACATAATAAGAATCCTAAGATATAGGTATAACCTGCAATCTGACACCAATGAGGTAAGAGTTTTAATTTTGTTCCCATACTGCGTGAAATTTAATTTACGCACAAATGTAAACAAAACTTTACATATTGTCAATTTTTATTTTCATATATATTGTTCGTAGAATTCTACGCATTTAAAGAATCCATCGCAAAAGGTTAGATAAATTGTATCGATAGGACACTTTGGGGCGAGATGTTGCAAAATCATAATTGTTTTTTAGATTTTAATGCAATATCTTTGCGGCCCTAGAAAAGGCTATGCAGAAGATAACTCCTACAGTAGTACAAGGTATTGTCAATTCTGACTTGAAATGTTTTCGTAGTTTGTATGATGCATACTACGCATACCTTTGTGGATTGGCTGTAAGTTATATTCACGATTGTGAGAAAGCTCGTGAACTTGTTAATGATGTATTCGTCAGAGTATGGGAAAGGCGTGCCCAGCTCAAACATCCTCCGCTGCCATATTTGATCTCCGGTGTACGTAATGCTTGTTATAATTATTTACGGGACAGTAAAAAGGCAAGTGAGATGACTTTGGTTCTTATGGAGAATCTTCCCGACGTACTTCCATATAATGAAGAAGAGGTAGAGGATCTGGTTCTGATGATATCGGAGGTGTCATCTAAACTCCCAACCCGTTGCAGCGAAGTGTTCACACTGCATTTCAGCGAAGGATTAGATACTGAGGAAATTGCACAGAAACTTGGCATATCCACTTCTACAGTCCGCGTCCAGATAAAGATCGCACTTGATAAGATCCGTGAAAGAATGAAAAAATAAGATCCGGCTTTAAACGCAAGCCGGATCTTTCGTGTATATAAGGGTAAAATGTATTTTTACTATGACTCCTGGACACGAGAATATAATTGCGGCTTACTTTTCCGGGCAAATAACAGATGAGGAAAGAGCTGAACTTCTTTCATTGCTTGAAACGGATGTTGAATTTTCTGATTGCTTCCGTGAAACGGAGACGGCATACGTCTCTGCGTGCATCCCGATATTTGAAAAGACGAAAGACAGGGACTTCCAGAAAATCGAAAAACGGATACGCGGACGTAGCAAAATAGCTTATTTCTGGAAACCATTTGCCATTGCTGTCAGCATAGCGGCATTTGTGCTTTTGGGCGCGACTCTATACACGGGACATAAATATCATAAAACAGAGTGCTTCATTTGCCAATCTGACATTATGACTGTCACTGCAAAGAACGGTACTGGAACAGAGACCATTCTTCCCGATGGAACCCGCGTGTGTCTCAATGCTGAATCAACCCTTAGCTTTAACAGGCATTTTGATCGTGGAAGCAGAGATGTGACTCTCATTGGAGAAGGATACTTTGAAGTAACATCTGACGCCAGCAGACCATTTCGTGTTCATTCCGGAAATACTTGCGTTACCGTGAAGGGTACAACCTTTAATGTCCGGAACTATATCGATGAACCTGAAATAATAGTCTCCTTGTTAGAAGGATCAATTGTACTGAATACAGATTCGGATGAGGCTGCTCTTGCTCCGGGATTTTCTGCAGTCATCTCTCGTGAGAATAATCATATCAATACAAAGCCTGCAGACCCATATGCTGCCGAGTGGATAAAAGGTAAAATTGTCTTTACAGATAAATCTATCCCTGAAATTCTTCGATATGTTGAAAGGAATTATGGCATTCGCTTCGTATATGACAAGGATCTCTTTGGAAATGAACGCTTTACAGGTAATATCTCATACCGTCTGTCTATTGACGAGATTCTCTCATATATAGATGTTGATAATAAATACAAATGGAGAAGGAATGGAGAGACAATAGAGATATACAGAAAATAAGCGCACAGATAACCACTAATTATAACAATATGCAAACACTAACCAAAATCTTTGGGGCGGCTTTATGCTGGCTCCTATTGTCTCTGGTTCCGCTCTGGGCACAGGATGCAGGGAAGGTCAGGCTGTCAGTCTCTTATGATGGTACAGTAAAGGAAGTCCTTGATGTTTTATGTGCTGAGATTGATGGCAGCCTGTTGGTCAGGAATTCTGATGTCGATTTGACTAGAAAGGTTTCTGTCAAAATGGAAAATGTGACTGTAAATGAAGTCCTCGTAATACTTTTTGGTGGTTCCGATGTTAAGTGGACTATTTCCGGAAATCAAATCCAGATTTATCGCCCGCAAACTCAGGAAACTCAGCAGTCAAAATCACTTGACCGTACTGTCACTGGAACTGTTACAGATGTAAATGGTGAGCCGGTAATAGGTGCTGCTGTAATTCTTTCTGACAACAATAAGGTAGCAACGACAACTGATGAACTAGGACGTTGGATCCTATCGATACCTCAGTCTTCTCGGACTTTGAATGTTGTCAGCCTTGGATATGAAGATGCGCTGATTGTTCTTGGGCAAGTATCTGACTATCTTACATTACTCAAGGAGAATATTTCTCTTTTGGATGAGTCAATTGTTGTCGGATATGGTGTCCAGAAAAAGTCAGTATTGACAGCTGCTATCAGTTCAGTCAAATCCGATCAGCTCTCTCTCGTAGCCCCGACGCGTGTCGACAATGTTCTGCGAGGAATGGTGTCGGGTGTTACTATTACAGCATCATCCGGTCAGCCCGGCGCTGCAACTCAAGTTCGTGTACGTGGTGTAGGTACCATCAATGACTCAAATCCTCTATATATCGTAGATGGAATGCCGGTTACCGGAGGTATTGAATATATCAACCCTTCTGACATTGAGTCCGTTGAGGTTCTTAAGGATGCAGCTTCAGCAGCCATATATGGATCTCGTGGTGCCAATGGCGTTATCCTTGTAACGACCAAGACAGGAAGCGAAGGTAAGACTATAGTCTCATACAACGGTTCTTATGGAATATCAAACCCTTGGAAGAAGCTTGATGTTCTTGATGCCACAAAGTATGCTCTCGCCATTAACGAGATGAATATGAATATCGGCAATAAGCCTGTATATGAGAATCCTTCTGCCTTTGGAAAGGGTACAGACTGGCAGGATGAGATTTTCAACAGAAATGCTCCAGTTACTGACCATCAGATCAGCATTTCAGGAGGAAATGCAAAGTCTAATTATTTCATTTCAGGCAGCTACCTGTATCAGGAGGGTATTGTAGGAGGAAACTATAATCATTCCAATTACGGCCGCTACACTCTTCGAGCAAACAATAACTACACATTGTTCGATCGTTCAGAGACAGCTGACTTCTTCAGGAAGCTCAGACTTGGAACCAATATCACATATTCTCACGACAACTCTAAGTCAATAAATGCCAATAGTGAACGAGGCTCTGTACTGGGTAGTGCAATTACTATTCCCGGCATTTTCCCAGTCTACGACGAGAACCCTGACGAACTGTTGGCAGAGCATCCGACAGCTATCAAGGACTCTGAGGGTCGTCCTTTCTCCATTGTCGGTGAGCAATATGCTGCTATGACCAATCCGGTTGCACTGCTTCATATGCCAGTGGATACATATACGACAGATAAGATTGTAGCAGGTGGATATGCTGAGTTTGAACTGATTAAGGGACTTGTGCTCAGGAGTTCTGTCGGTGCAGATATGTTCATAACAAAGGATGATGGCTATGAGTTGCCATATTATATGAATTCGACTAAACAGGGGACAAGCTCTACAGTGTGGTCAACAATCACACGTGATTTTTCCTGGCAGATAGAGAATACCCTTTCCTATGAATTTACTGTTGGCAACGGACATAACTTCAATGCCCTTATCGGTCAGAGTGCTTATTCGCATTGGGGTGACTATGTGAGCGGAACATCGTATCAGATTCGCAATGTTTCACAGCCTTGGTTGGATGCTACCGACCAGGATGCGAATATGCGTAGTGCATATGGCTCACCGAGTCCATTCAGCAGACTTGCATCTTACTTTGGTCGTTTAAGCTATAATTATGCTGAGCGCTATATGCTCGAATTCACTATTCGACGGGACGGGTCATCTAACTTCTCACCTGAAAACAAGTGGGCTAACTTCCCATCGGTATCAGCCGGATGGAATCTTACTAATGAGAAGTTTATGGAAGACCGTCCATCGTGGTTTACAAGAGCTAAGATTCGCGCCAGCTGGGGTATGAACGGAAATCAGAATATCGGTGCCTTTGCATATACATCTATGATGCAGGGTACAGCCGGATATATGCTTGGTGTGGGCAGTTCTACAGCACTTGCTCCTGGACTTGTGCCTCAGGCCTACTCTAATGCGGCCCTCAAATGGGAGGAGTCCGTTCAGACAGACATAGGTCTTGATATTGGCTTATGGGACAACGCACTTTCACTTTCCTTGGACTACTATGACAAACGCACAAACGGTATGCTGATGTCGATGTCACTTCCTTCATATGTGGGAAATAATCTTCCTTGGGGTAATGTGGGTAATATGAGAAATTCCGGATTTGAGTTTGATCTCACTTGGAAACATAATATATCGGAATTCAATTACTCAATTGGCATCAATGGATCATACAATAAAAATGTCCTCGTAAAGCTGGGTAATGAAACCGGTTATCAAAACTATGATGAGGTATTAGGAACACTTGGCACTATTTCCAGAGGAGAGAACGGTCTGCCCTTCCCATTCTTCTATGGATGGAAGACGGATGGCATTTTCCAGAGTGACCGCGAGGCAGATGCCTATAGAAACGACAAAGGAGAACGCTTACAGCCTTATGCTTTGGCCGGTGATGTGAAGTTCGTTGATAACAATGAAGATGGCATTATCGATGATGCTGACCGTACGATGATAGGAAAGGGTATGCCGGATTGGACCTTTGGTTTTAATTTAAGCGCATCGTGGAAGGGATTTGATATTTCAGCATTATTCTCAGCCACAGTAGGTAATGACATTTATGATGCTACACGTCGCACTGACTATCCTCTTGTTAATATGCAGTCTTTCTTATATGAGGGACGCTGGCACGGTGCAGGAACCTCAGACCGCCTTCCTCGCATTACTGCGGATGCGGACGGTGGCAAGAATCTGAACTGGCGATCTTCAGATCTTATGGTATATGATGGCTCCTTCCTTCGTTGCCGTTCTCTTATCTTTGGATATACTATCCCTCAGCGACTGACACGTAAGGCTCTTGTAAACAAGTTCCGTGTATACATTAGTGCTGAGAATCTGTTTACACTTACAGCGTACCACGGATTTGATCCGGAAATTTCTTCCGGAGGAACATCTCTAGGTATCGACAGGGGAGTTTACCCACAGGCACGTACATTCTCTGCAGGTGTTAATTTGACCTTCTGATGATTATGAAAAAGATTATTTATTCTCTTTTTGCAGCCGCACTTTTTATGTCGGCGTGCACTACAAACTTCCTGGAGGTTGAACCGACAACAACAGTACCGGAAGAAACAAGTTATGCTACTGAATATGATATAACAAAGGCATTGATGGCTGCCTACGCACCACTTATCGGCTTTGACTATTGTGATGAGGAATTTCATCCATATCAGTTTCTCTCAGATATTCTTGCTGATGATTATAATGCAGTAGGCGGAAGCGGTCCTAGCGATATCGTACATCTTCAGCTGATGGCTGCCTATAATCTGAATTCTCAACAGAGTCTTGCAGGCTTCTGGACTAATCTTTATAGAGGAGTCTATCGAAGCAACATCGTCATCAATCGTACTTCCGCTATTGAAGGTATGTCTGATGTGAACAAGACACGAGTCATCAATGAAGCACGTTTCCTGAGAGCCTTCTACTATCATATATTATGGAAGTTCTGGGGCTCTGTTCCATATTATAGTATCAATCCTGATGGAGCTGAGGTAGACTATATAGTGCCACAGTTGACAGCAGATCAGATATACGAAAAGATTATGGAAGATCTCGATGCCGCAACGTTGCCGGACGCGCTTCCTGAGACAGTAATGGTGACGGAAGTAGGAAGGGCAAACCGATATGCTGCCTATATGCTTCGTGCGGAGGTGGTGATGCTCCAGGGGGATGAAAGCCGATATGGAAGCGTTCTTAATCAACTTCAAGAGATTATCGACTCTAACATATATGCACTGACTCCGGATTTTGCTGACATATGGGAGACAGAGGGAGAATGGAATTGCGAATCGATATTTGAAATCAATTATGCTGACGATCCGGCCAACCGTTCGTGGGAAGACCCTCTGGCTCCAGGCGGAACCATATACCCTGTATTCTTGTGTCCGGACTCATACAAAGGTTCACGTTTTCATTCTGAAGGATATGGCTTCGGTCCTGTAAGCGCAGAACTTAAAGCTGCATATGAGGAAGGTGATCAACGCCGGGATGCTTCGATTATGGACTTTAATACTGATAAGCTGGCAGGAGAGAAATTCAATGAACGTTACGGCAATACCGGAATGTTCAACAGAAAGTATATGGCGCGTGCCGGGGGTGCTGAGAATAATGTGGCCGGTATTTATGATATGGGACATCGCAACAATCTGCGAATCTACCGTTATTCAGATGCATTGCTCAGAGCTTCTGAACTGATTGTACGCACTGGAGGTGCCCAGACGGATGCGGATGCATATTTGAACGAAGTCCGTGCCCGTGCTTTCAGAGTTGCTCCGTCCGATATCGGGACACACAAGAAGACGGCAACTCTTGATAACCTGCTCGATGAGCGTCGTAAGGAGTTTGCAATGGAAGGCCATCGCTTTTTTGACCTTGTAAGGTTCGGAAAAGCCGATGCGGTTCTTGGATCAAAGGGCTATACAGCCTCAAAGAGATATATCCCTATCCCTCAGTCTGAAATTGATAAGGCGGAAGGTACTCTCAAACAGAACAATTACTAATATTTAACCACATAACATTATGAAGCAGTTATTTAAATCTATGATTCTTGCAGCTCTAGGAGCGCTTATGATCGTTTCTTGTCAGGAAAAACCGGCCCCGAAACCTGCTGAAAAGCCTGTTGTTACTGAGGCAATGTATTCTGTGACTGTAAATTCAGAAACAGGAGAGGTTACATTCAAGTTCAATGAGCCTGATCTCAACCCTTATTGGACGATTACAGACCCTAATAAGACAAAGGAATCTTTCTATGATCGCGAAAAGACTGTGAAATATGAGATTCCGGGTATTTACACAGGTCAGCTCGTCGCATTTGGTGAGGGAGGAGAAAGCGATCCGTTGCAATTCTCTTTCAATCCACTTGGTGAAGAGGTAGATGAAACCCTTACTCCTGCTGAGAACATCCTTATTTCTCAGGTATGGAAGCCTTATACCATCGTTTATTATGGTGGAGAAGGTGATACATATTGGGAGTGGGACAGCGAGTCAGTTCCTGCTTCTGCAGCAGATGACCGCCTGACATTCAAGAAAGATGGTCAGTTCGAACTTAATCTTGGTGGAAACACTGCAATCTATCACGATATGAATGCAGAGTTTGCAGGAGTTACACTTACAGGCTCGGAGAAGTGGGCTTACGTAGTTGAGAATAACATTGAATATATTCAGTTCTCGGATGGTGGATTCCCAGGAATGCTGGCAGATGACGAAGGTATTGATGCAAAGTACGAACTTCGCAATGTAACATCCAACAGATTTGAACTTCATTATTATCAGGCAGCTCAGGAGCAGTCATTGAACTTTGTGTTTGTTTCTGAGAATTTTGTGGAAGAGCCTGTCGAGAATGGTGTAACTGAGGACGCGACAATTGCAGCATTGTCCGGAAAGAAATTCTATGTGTCTGCATATGGATGGTGCGCTTATGGTGATGGTGCCTGGGAATGGTTTGAAGAACCAGTTCCGGATTCTACAATTGAAGATCGCATTACATTCAATGCTGACGGTACTCTTGTCATCGACCTTGGAGAGAATCTTTTGATTTATCACGATGGTGGATGGCGTACAATCGAAGCTGGATGGTATGAGGATGAGCAGTGGCAGGTGACTGGTGCTGAAACTTGGGCTGTCGAGTCTGATCCTACAGGTGTATATGTCAAGTTCGACAATGGCGGATTCCCTCTTATGTGCGCCAGCAGCAATGTGGAAGGACCGGATTATAACCTCGGTGTAGATGGCAAGTGGACAGTTGCAGGCATTGCAGAGGATGGTACAGTACGAGTAGAGATTTACCAGAGCTTTAACGAGCAGTGGTTTACTGTATACCTGACTCCAGAAGAATAATGCAGAGATGAAGAAAATGTTTTTTACAGCATTGGCGATAATATCTCTGTTGGCTTGTTCCGGCGAGGATCCCGTATATTGGTTTAATGCGGGATCCGACGACGGAACTACAGGCAGCGATGTGCCGTATTATCCGGAAAAACCATCTGAAAAAGGTGACAATGACGATGATTCGGGTGATAATGGGGACCAAGGCGGCAGCAATGATGGTATCCAGGAAGAACTTACCGGAGGCCATACTCCTGAAGGATATACTTTGGTTTGGAATGATGAGTTTGATTCCCAGGCTGATCTTTCTATAAATTGGAAATTTGAGGCAGGAGGAACAGGATGGGGGAACAACGAGTTACAGTATTATTGTGCCAATGGTGTATACGCTCCTACCGGCCAGCAGACAGCTTCAGTAAGCGACGGTACATTGAAGATAACAGCCTATAAGATTACCAAATCATCTTCATCAAATAACAAGGAGTATATCTCGACCCGAATGAACACAAAGGATAGTTGGGAACTCGGTTACATTGAGATGAGGGCAAAATTACCTGTTGTTAAAGGATGCTGGCCTGCTTTCTGGATGCTCCCTTCTGATGGTCCCTATGATGTAATGGATCCGACAGGATGGGGAGGAGAAATCGACATCGTCGAATATGTGCCGAATGACAACCCGAGAATGCTTTATTTCTCGGCCCATAGTCACAATGCAACTGCTGCAGCTGGAAGGAATACAGGATATGTCGATCCGGAAACAGGTAAGAAATATTCTTATTGTCAGTCTACATCGATTTCAACTCCTGAAGAATGGCATTGTTACGGAATGGAGTGGACCCGTGATTATATCAGAGGCTATTTTGATGGAAAGGAGTTTTTCTATGCTCCTAATCCTAGTCCGGATGAAGTGGATCCACATTCGTGGCCTTTCGACCAGAAGTTCTATCTGAAACTCAATCTTGCCATAGGCGGAAGTTGGGGCGGCACTCCTGCTGCAGACTTTACATCTGCAACCTATGAAATAGATTGGGTACGTGTGTACCAGAAATAATTTAAGCCTGCATAATTGCAGGCTTAAATTATTTCTCCTCCACTACTACCACCAGCGGCCCGTAGTAGTCTGTGCGGGTGTCGTACCAGAGTGCGATATCCAAAATACCTTCGGCGTTCAGATGGCCTACCGGCGTACAGTAGGTCTTGATGCCGTTGGAATTGATATAGTAGTAGTCGTTAGAATCGGCTTCAATCGTCAATCCCTTGTAGTTAGCTGGCAGGATGATTCCGTTCTTGTCGGGTTTTGGACCCAGGTCTACTTCCGGCCCTTCTCCCTCGTCAGGTTCCTCTCCTTCTTCCGGATTTCCTCCCTCGCTTGGCTCGTCATCAGAACCGCCATCTTCCGATCCCTCGGTTTCCTCTGATTTTACCTCATCTGCAGAAGGGGGAGTGGGATATACTCTTCCAAGGTATTTCAATGTCATATCCTCGCTGTGCAGGTTGACCACGGCCCAGGACAGAGAGTCTATCTGGAGTATATGTGCTTGGGGATCGTAGCTGAATGGAAATGCTCCCTTAACTCCCTCTATGCATACAAGACCCTCTTTATAGAAAGTCATTGCCGAGTAGTATGTCGAGTCTGCATCACCTACAAGCTCGCCGTTGAAATAATAGTCGCATTCGATGCCCTGCCAGTTTCCTATAGGAGAATCCAGTGGCCCGACATATGCTTCAGGCTTGCAGGCAAAAAACAAGAGTCCGCAAGCTATTATATAAAATATCTTCTTCATTATTTACTGAATTTGATGCAGCACCAATTGTCAATACTGTCGTGGCTGACATATTCCAGACCTGCAGCCGCTGCAGTTCCGATGAGCATAGGCATATCCTCCACATAGAATCCGCTGACGAACAGAAAACCTCCCTTGCGGATGGAGTGAGCATAGGTCTGCATATCCTGGATAAGGATGTTGCGGTTTATATTGGCAAGGAGAACATCATATGTGTTTCTCTGCAGGAGTGAAGCGTCGCCGCAGTATGTCTCGATCCTTGTGCCGACGCGGTTCATACGGGCATTGTCATATGCTGAAATGGCTGCAACTGCATCAATGTCAATGCCATATACTCGTGCCGCCTTCATCTTGGCTGCGAGGATTGCGAGGATGGCTGTTCCGCATCCCATATCCATCACAACCTTTCCTTTGACTGCCTCTTCGTTCTGAAGCAGGGCACGGCACATCATATATGTTGTCTGGTGGTGCCCTGTTCCGAAAGCCATCTTAGGGTCAATCGTGATGTTGAACCGGGTCTTCTTCAGTCCTTCGTGGAAGGATGCCTTGATAGTGCATTTCCCATCTACGACGATAGGAGTGAACTGACTCTCCCATACAGCATTCCAGTTCACAGCAGGCATAAGGTCAGCAGTGAAATCTATGTCGAAGCCCATCCCTTCCACTCCGCTCAGCACGACCTTAAGATCCTGAGCATCATATAGTTCCTTCTGTATGTAGCATTTGAGATAAGGATCTTCCATAGTGAAAGACTCAAATGGAAGTTCGCTGATCTCTGCTGTTACGATCTCAGCATTTTCCTCGCTGAAAGGTGTGATTCTGATCGACACCTCAATGTATTCCTGACTGTTCATTTAAAGTATCTTTATTTTCTTTGGTTACATTATCTTCTGAGGCATCCTCCTCGGATTCCTCCATCTGTTTCTTTTCATCCTCGGAAAGTTCTTCAATCTGCTGATCTACGGCATTCACATAGCCAGTTTCTTTCCTGAAGGCGGCGATCGCATCCTGTCTTTCATTCTCTCTGACAGCAGCTTCCACGCCTTTTTCGAATATACCCTTGATAGATTGGGCAAGGTTGACCCTTGTCTGGTCAATGACTTCCGTGAATACCGGAACCTTCGTGTTCTTGTATTTCGGTTTTCCGATCTTGAATTTCATTTCGTTGAAGTTCGGACCATACAGATCTACTCCTACCTTGAATACCATCGGGGAGCGGATTATCGATACGTGGTATCGGAATGATTGGTCAAGATTATGCTTTCCGCTCAATGCCAGAGTATAACGGTCAATGTCCACAATGAACGGGAACACCTCCAGAATGTCGTCCTTGATCACTCCCTCTACTGTCATCCTGTCTATCCTGCCTTCTTTCTTGTCCTTGAATTTCAGCTTCTTAGCCAGGTCTGTAAATACTTGGTCGCCGCTCATCGACAGGTCCTCTCCGCTTATCCTGATGATGCCGTTTATGCTGGGTGTTATGACATTCATACAGGTGTCGAGGCTTGCTGTTGCTGCTACTTCGCAGTCAATCAGGCCTTTGAATGATTTCAGCAGTGGCATTATGGTGTCAATTGCCGGCATCATTGAGATAACCTTTTCGCTGGTTATGTCGCTTAGTCCCAGATTGAATCCGGTGCGTATGTCTTTCTTGCTTCTTGTAGCGTAGAATCCTTCGAAGGTACCGGCCCCGACATTGGTGCTTACTGAAGTGTTGAGAATCTGCATACATCTTTCCTTCATCAGGATATCAGCTCCGATGCTGTTTATTTCGAGTCCGGCGAAGGCTATGTTCTTTGCCGAGAGCCTTATGTCGGCATTCAGGTCAGCCGGCACTACCAGCAGTTTCTGAGGCTTGTCGGTCTTGAGGGAGTCCGCGACCACCATCTGGAGGAATTCCGCATCGGATACCTCTGACATATCTTCCTTGTCTGTCGGTGGCTTATAGTCAGCTCCTTCATTGAATGCTGCAAGAAGTTCGTCGGCATCCATCTTGTCTGAAGAAAGATCCATATCAAGCATATATGTTCCTCTGCCCATTAGTGCTCTTCTGAGTCCTGAAAGCGATCCCTTGGCGCCAAGGACGGACTTGCCTGCATTCACTTTCAGGCTGTCTATGCGTATCTCATTATTGTCGAATGAGATATCCATACCTTTGAGTATGTTTCTGATAGGAAGATATGGAGTCATAGCTATTCCGGTGCGGACCTTTATGCTTCCGTCTACATCCCATTCCCGGAAATATCTGGCAAGGCTCTCGTTCAGCCTGATGTTCATATCCTGAGCCTTGAAATCTTCCTCTTTCATCCACTCCGGAACTTCCGTATTGCGTCTCTGTCTGAGATGATGGCGTAAAAGCGAATCTCTTTCCACTTCCGGATAGATAAGGGCCAACGAATCCATCATCGCCTTTCTGCGGGCCCTTCTCTCCACGGTGTTCATCGCAGCCCTGCCTCGTACAGTGGCATCTGTAAGGATCAGTCGGTTCGAGATGTTCCTTACGAATATCCTTTTATTGGCACTTGAAACGCTGAGGACAGGTATCTCCGGACTGCCTTTCTTAGGCATCATCTGGAAACTGTTGGAGGTGTTGTCCAGTGATATGGAAAGTCCGTCAGCGTCCTTGAGCGAGAGTGCCTCAGCGCTGATATGGCCACCCAATGGGTAGATCTTAGTGGTATCTCTCTCGGAGATGGCTTCGACGGCATTCTTTACGGCAAGATCCATTGTTTCTCCCTTGAAAGACATTGAGCTTCTGTAAGATACGTCAGCACTGTCTATTCTGGCGCTGACAGCCAGAAGATCGAATCTCACTGACGGATCCCTACGGGAAACCTTGCTTTCCGGCCCGGCCTTTATATCCACACCTTTGACCGCTATGCTGATGGAGTCTTTTGGAGAGACGAATATGATGCTGTCACTGGCGATGAAACCCTCCAGAGCAGCTTCGGCGAAATTGTATATGCTTATCTGCGAGCTCTTTATGCTTCCTTTCAGGTTTGCGGAGACCTTTCCTTCAGCCTTGACGGCATCTGAGTCCGGCATCAGCGAGGCCAGAGAATGCAGGTCGGCGGAAAGATTGCCGTCAATATTTATGAGGGGATCTTCTCCGGTCAGATCTTCGGCTCCTCCGTTGAATCTGAATTCAAATCCCTGTGTGCCGGCGCTGAGATCACTGACTGCTATGTTCAGGCAATTGTTTTCGTCCGTAGATGCGGAAGCCGAAAGAGCTATGCAGATGTCCTGATCCAGATCTTTGTGAGAGATACGGGAGTCCGGGATCTCAAGGCTGGCGTTAATATCCGGCAGTATTCCCTTGCCAATGGTTCCTTTGCAGGTACCTTGCATCGAAATGACAGCATCTGTCCTGATTTTTCCTGTTTCCGGAATGATATTGCTGATAAATCCTGTCAATATTTCTTCTGCCTTGCAGTCATTTATCCTGAAATTTCCGTCTACCTCTGTCAGGCCTCCGATTCTTCGCATTGATGCGTCCAGACTGATAGGAATTGACGCTATCTCAATGTTGACCCCACTGAGATCCACTGCCGGAACCGTATCCTTCGGAAATGATGCCGTTCCTGTGATATTGATAGGAATGCTCATCCGTCCGAATGAATGCGTCGCGAGCATTGTATTGGCCTGAGCCATTATATCCAGATGTCTTTCGTGCTCGTGGATATCCAGTTTGCTGAGTCTGAATCCGAGAGTATCCGATGCAAGCCTTCCGCCTAGCATAAGACTGTCAATGCTCAGGCCGATCTTGTTTCTTGATGTGTTTCTGGTATCAATCCTGCCATTGAAGGCCATCCTCTTTATATCCAGCATTGCGAAAAGTGTGTCCTGACTGTCAGTGTACACTATATGAGGATGATTGACCAGCCTTATTCTGCCGATGGAAACAGGCGGGAGTGCTGTCTCAGTACTGTCTTCGCTGGTTCTGAATATGTTCCAATTGGCATTCCCGTCGTTGTAGCTGTGCGCGAAAATCCTTGGCTTGGAGAGAATTATGTGGGGTATACTGATCTTTCCTCCTATAAGCGAGGCTATATTGATTCCTGCTGAAAAGCGCTTGAACGAAACCAATGTGTCCGCAACCTGTCCGCATCCCATTCTCAGCAGCTCACCTTGAGCACCGGCAGTTTCCAGACTATCGAATCTTTCTGCAGGGTAGGTGAGGGAACAATCTTCTATCGAGATGCCGACATTCGGGAAATGACGGAACATTGCGAGACGCACCTTTCCGAATGACAATGTACCATCGACATATTCTTCAGCATACTTATCCAGAATCCTCGTCAATACGGACGGGGACAAGGCTATCTGGAGTATGACCAGAATGCATATCCATATGCCGGCAGTCCAGGCGGCAGCCTTGAGCAGTCTGCGCAGGATGCTGCTCTTTTTTGGGGGAGCAACATCATTCTGAACTGTATGTGTGGTTTCTTCCTTCATAAATACTCCATTAACCGTAATCTACAAAGATATATAAAAATATCTTTGATTTATCCACAGGCACCTGTTAATATTTATGTAACATTTTTGTTGCATAAGAGGGCGATGCTTGTTAATTTTGTACCTTGATAGTAATGTAGATGTAGATTTTTAATGGATACACCTTTTATATATAATGAATATGTGACCGACAAGAACTTTATCGGTCGTGGTACAGAAAGAAATATTCTGGCCAATCTTATCAAAGCCGGAGAACACGTTTCCATATATGAGCCGCCTAAAACGGGCAAGATGTCACTTCTGATGCAGGTCTTCACAGATCTTAAGAATCAAAGGACACAGTTTGTGGTCGTGATGGTAGATATGCTGAACGTAAGGACTTTAGAGGATTTTCTGATCAAGTTCGGTGTAGCTGTCATCAAGCTCTCGGCTTCGACTCCGGAGGACTATGCTTCCATTGTCGAGACTTATCTGGATGCTACGCATTTCGTCTTTGACAGAGTCCGCTTCATAAATACCGGTGAAGTACTCTCTCTCAACTGGAAGCCTGATGAAAATGATATTGCAAGGCTTATGGAGCTTCCGCAGAAACTCGCCCTTGCAAAGGGAATAAGATATGTCGTGGTTCTGAAGGAATTCCAGAATCTGATGAATGCGGATGAATATGAGACTGTTTTCAAGATTATGGAGACGCAGATGAAGGAACGGGACCGCAATGCCCCGTATCAGGCGGTTTTCATAATGATGGGAGGAATGGTCAATGCGATGAAGCTGATCTTTGATGAAAAGCGTTATTTCTACCGTCAGGTTAATCGCGTCGCTCTATCCAAGGTCGACAGCAAGGAGATAATCGAGTACGTGGTGAAAGGTTTCCTCAGCGGTATGGGAAAGTCATTTGACAGGAATCTGGCGATGGGTGCCTGTGAACTCTTTCAGTCCAATCTCTGGTATATAAACCACCTCGCGGCCATCTGTGACGCCTTGTCGAAAGGTTTTGTTACGGAAGCGATGATGACAGATGCCTTGAACTCGATGATCTCAGTACATCAGATCCGTTTCGTTTCCATTGTCAATGACCTTACCGACCATCAGCTCAGTCTGCTGAGGGCTGTTCTCGATGGCGTGGTAAAGTTCAGTGCATCGGATGTGATTGAAAGATACCATCTTAATTCTTCGGCAAATGTCAGGAGAGTAAAGGATGCTCTGAAGAAGAAGGAAGTGATTACATTCAACGAAAAGGATGAACCGCTTGTGATCGATCCGCTTTTTGAATATTGGCTTCGTCGTACTTATTTTGAAATTTCCGAATGATGAAAAAGAAGATAACAGTGCTCACAGGTGCAGGAGTAAGTGCCGAGAGCGGAATCAGCACATTCAGGGACAGTGACGGTCTCTGGGAAAATCACAATGTGCAGGATGTTGCCTCGATAGAGGGATGGTACAGGAATCCGGCTCTTGTGCTGGATTTCTACAATGCTCGCAGGGCTCAGCTGTTTTCGGTCAGACCCAATGCTGCACATCTGGCGATTGCAGATCTGGAAAAGGACTATGATGTGACTGTCGTGACCCAGAATGTGGATAATCTTCACGAAAGAGCAGGAAGCACGAGGATAATCCATCTTCACGGTGAGTTGACCAAGGTCCGTCCTGAGAATTGCTGTAATGACCGTGACGGATATTCTGAGGCTACAGTGTTCGATATAGGTGCTGATGCCATCCATATCGGTGATATGGCTCCCAACGGCTCTCAGCTGCGTCCTCATATCGTATGGTTCGGTGAGGCTGTTCCGAAGATCGAGGCTGCAATAGATGCTGTGGAAGCTGCGGATATCCTGCTGATTGTCGGAACTTCCCTTCAGGTATATCCGGCAGCAGGGCTTTACAGATATGCCAGGACCAATATACCTATATATATAATAGATCCTAAGGAACTCTCTGTTCGTGACAGCCGCCTTACGCATATAAAGGATGTGGCGACCAAGGGAATGGAAACCTTCAAAAATCTCATAAATTCAGGAAGTTAGGCTTGTAAATTAAAATATTATGTCTATCTTTGCAGCCCTATAATGAAAAGGAGGTGATTTAGATATGATTATAGTTCCAGTAAAGGATGGTGAGAGCATCGAGAAGGCTCTGAAGAAGTTCAAGAGAAAGTTCGAGAAGACAGGTGCAATCCGTGAGCTTCGCGCAAGAAAGAACTTCGTTAAGCCGTCAGTGAAGAAGAGAATACAGATGCAGAAGGCTATCTATGTTCAGCAGCTTCAGCTCCAGGACGAGCAGTAATTTTTATTAACATAGAAGATTATTTACAGATTGTCAAGCCAATGTAAAAGAGCTGTCAGGGACAGCCGCTTGCTTTCTAAAACTTTTAATATTTTTAAGTTTTTATGTACGCAATCGTAGACATTGCAGGCCAGCAGTTCAAGGTAGAGGCTGGTATGGAAATCTTCGTCAACCGCCTCGCGGCTGAGAAGGGTGCTGCAGTCGAGTTCGACA
>JAEIGA010006321.1_pt1 | contig 18034 bp, 35 predicted proteins | sample 9270691 | NCBI WGS metagenome assembly JAEIGA01 (sample SAMN17057246, study PRJNA624740) | gut metagenome | biome: biome; isolation source: fecal sample | host: Bos grunniens | place: China: Xizang | collected 2019
AAGTCGTTCTTTGCGAGTTTTACACTATAACGGTCACAGTACGGCTTGGCAGCAGCCAAGATGTCTACTTGGCGCATTCCTTTTTGGGACATTATTTCCTTTAATCGGGCTGAAGTATTTGAAATCCTCATAAGCAACCCCTCCTTAATTAAATAATACCACACCATAAACCTAAGTTCAAGAATAAAATGAAAAAAATTCAAAAAACTTGAACAATTGTATTGACAAGAGTAAAAAGGTGTTGTATACTCTAATTAGTTCAAGCGAATTGAACACGAAAGGAGGTAAGTAAATGCCTTACAACTATTCTAAACTACTTGGAAGAATTGTAGAAAAAGTCGGAACGCAAAGTAATTTCGCAGAGAAAATGGGACTTTCCGAGCGATCGATTTCTCTGAAATTAAATGGCAAGGTAGGTTGGAAACAGAGCGAGATCTCCAAGGCTTGCGAGGTACTGTCGATTAATGACAAGGATATCCCTGCTTATTTTTTTACTCTTTAAGTTCAATGTAATTGAACTGCTCGATGCTCGAAATGATTACATCCAAAGAATAACACATCAGTAGTCCGATAAAACGGACGGAAAGGATTCCAAATGGCAAAGTTTGATCACATTGCCGAGAGGGATGCGGTCAGGGAATTTCTGGACGAGGTGAATGCTCAGTGCTGGAGGTACGGATACAAGACACAGGCCGCCCTGGGTGCGGCACTTGATGTGTCTCATGTGACAGCAGGTAAGTACCTGAGAGATCCTGCCGATATGACCTTCGCTACGATCCGGCGACTGGTCAAGGCCCTGAAGCCGAATCCGCTCCTCTTCCTGAAGGCTTGCGGATACACTTCCGGCGATATCAAAAAGTTTGTAAAGGAGAACAGATATGAGTAACTGCAATGGCGATCGGCTGGATGACGGCTTGCAGTCGGTTAAGGAGATGATTTTTGATGGGAAAAGAATTTCTGACCGATGAACAGGTGGAACTGGAAATCAGCAGACTGCTTCATTCGGATGCGGTGCAGCTGGCAAAGCGAGAAATCCGCATCAAGTACAAGCGGAGACAGTATATGTATCAGCTTCGTAACATGGAGAAGCGAGGACAGAAACTGAAGGCCGAGGGCATCACCTTGGAAAACATGGAAGAAAAGCTGTTCGGCTTTATTCCGGAGGACGAGGAATGAAGAATTCCCAGGTAGCGAACCTTTCGAAGACTCTGATTGATCTCTACGCAGAGCAGGAAGAAGTAATAATTACATGCAAGGAGGAAATACATAATGCCTGACGATATCAATAACCTCGACACCAAAGACGAAGGCTTAGCCGGGATCTTCGGAGACAGATGGCACGATGAAACCCAGAACAAGCCTGCAGCAACAGTTTCCAAAAAGGAAACTGCTACTGCCACCAGACCTGAAAGAAGTCCTCAGAAAGCTTCTGACAAGCCTGTAGATGCACAATGGGAGCCTGCAAAGCCTGCTCCTGACTGGATGACTAAGCTGAAGGATTCCGTGAAGTGGGGCTTTACCTTTGGCTGTCTCAGCTGCCTTGTTTTCTACTGGCAGAGTGCCGGTCTTATGGCTGAGTCCATCGCTGTTCCTACAATTGCGGTCTGTACCGCACTCGCCGGTTGGGGGGTTGGAAGAAATGCCAGATAACTTCTCTCAGTGGGAATCCCACGAAGCAAAGCATGAGGCATGGCTGCGGTCAAGACCGATCTGCTCACACTGCAGACAGCCTATCCAGGATGAACGCCTGTTTGATATCAGCGGTGAACTCTATCACCCCGATTGCGCTGAAGCAGAATTTCTGAAATATACAGATGATTATGAAATCTGAAAGGAGATAACAATGGAAGGATATGTGGCCATCGCGCCTGAACGGTATGAGCAGTTGGTCAAGGCAGAGCAGGATGCCAATCTGATGAAGGCACTGATTGCGGATGCCTACGAAGAATACCATGCGATCGATCGTGGTGTTCTGACCACCATCTACACCATGTTTATCGGCAAGAAGGAGGAAAAATAATGAACGTCTATGAAAAGCTGGCGAATGTACAGGCTGCGCTGAAAGCACCCAAGGGTCAGTACAATTCCTTTGGCAAGTATAAGTATCGCTCCTGCGAGGATATTGTTGAGTCAGTAAAGCCTCTGCTGAAGCAGAACGGTCTGCTGCTGACTCTGACTGACGAAATCGAGAACATCGGCGAACGTTTCTACGTTAAGGCAACGGCAACCATCTTCGATATTGCAGATGGCAGCATGATTTATGTCTGCGCTTATGCCAGAGAGGAAGAAACCAAGAAAGGCATGGATGGCTCTCAGGTGACCGGCGCTTCTTCCTCCTATGCCAGAAAGTATGCTTTGAATGGCATCTTTGCAATCGATGACACCAAGGACTCTGACTCTACCAATACCCATGGTCAGGAAATTCCTTATCAGGACCAGCCCAGGCACGATCAGAAGCAGATTTCTCCCAGAGAACAGCTTATCTCTCGGCTGAACCAGCTGAACATCAACATCCATGCCTACGCCAAGGCAAACAACGTTACTGCGAAGACTGACGATGCAACCTACCTGAAGCTTCTGAAGGAGTTGGAAAATGCATGAGTAAGGTAAAAGATGCGCTTATCGCTGAGTATGGTGAGTTCGATGTTTCTGTTGACAGAGACAAATACATAGGCGGTTCGGATATTCCTGCCATCCTGGGGATCTCCAAGTTTACTACCCGGTGGCAACTTCTGCTTGAAAAGTCTGGCCTTGCTGAACGGACTTTTACTGGCAATCGCTTTACTGATTATGGTCACTATATCGAGCCTTTCGTTCGGGATCATATCAACCTGATTTACAATACCAACTTCGTGCCGAACAGAGTCATCAACGGAGACATTCGCTACCATGCTGACGGATTCAACGGAGAGTGCGTTCTGGAAGTCAAGTCAACTTCCGAAATTTACTCGACAGTTGATGGCTACAAGGTTTATCTTGTCCAGCTTCTGAAGGGCATGGAGGAAAACCAAGTAGAGAATGGCCTTCTGGCAGTCTATGACCGACCTGAGAATCTGAGTCGTGAGTTCGATGCAAGTAGATTGCAGGTCTTTGAAATTCGCTTAGACGAACACAGGAACCTTCTGGACTACGTTAACAGAGAGATTGAGAAGTTCCGTGCTGATTTGGCACGACTGAAAGACAATCCTCTTCTGAGTGAGCAGGACTTCCTCCCGGTGAATCCTGGTATGGTTGCCCTGACAAACAAGATCCTCGCCTTTGAGAAGCAGCTTGCTTCTCTGAAGGAAATCGAACAGCAGTGCAAGGATGCTAAGAAGCAACTCTTTGTCGAAATGCTGAAGCATGATGTGAAGTCGTGGGATCTTCCCAACGGCACGAAAATCTCCAGGGTAGATGAAGTGCCCGGTAAGACAAAGACAGTGACAGAGTTCGACTCTGAGGCTTTCAAGTCAGACAATCCCTCTCTCTTCCAGAAGTATCTGAAGAAGGTAGAAAAGCAATCGAATGGTCGTGCGGGTTACGTTCGTATCACTGTGAGGTGATTCTATGCATGAGCTGACAGGAAAGATTTCGGTTGTTTCTTATTCGTTTGACATGAAGCCTCTCATTACCCTGGAAATTAACGAAAGACCGCTTGCACTGAAGATGCTGGAAGAGCTGAAGAATCTGGACAAGCTTTCTTTTAAGATTGGCAAGTATCGTGAAAAGAGATCCCTCGATGCAAATGCGTATCTCTGGAAGCTTTGCAGTCTGATTGCAGACAAGATGTCTGAGGATGGTGTTCCATATTCCAAAGATGACATCTATCAAAGTGCTATCAAGGCAAGAGGTATTTACAGGGAGCAGGGCGAACTGCCACCCGACTTTGCCAAGACTAGCAGAACGGCGTGGGAAATGCTTGGCACTGGTTGGGTGACTGAGCAAGTTGATTATGAACCTGATGGCGAACGTGTTATCGTCCGTTACTATTACGGCAGCAGCACCTATAACACGAAACAAATGAGCCGAATTATTGACTGGCTGGTCGATCAGTGTTTTCAGCTTGACATTCCGACTAAATCTCAGGAAGAGCTTGAAAGTCTACTTGGATCTTGGGGTGGTAAAAAATGAGCAAGTCCATCCTACAGGATGAAAAGAAATGTTACATAACAGGTCAGACCAACAATCTTCACTGCCATCACATATTCAGAGGTGTGAATAGGAAGATAAGCGACCAGAATGGTTTCTTCGTTTATCTTGCCGGTTGGTTGCACAATCAGTCTGACCACGGTGTACACGGCAAGCATGGTCATGAGCTTGACTTGATGCTAAAAAGACAGGCTCAGATGAAGTACGAAGAAACACATAGCCGGGAAGAGTTTATGGCTCTTATCGGCAGGAACTATTTAGATTAATTAAAGGAGAAATCATGAAAGGTTACAAAGGATTCGCACCTGGTCTGGTCTGTCGGGGCAAGCAGTATGCGGAGAATACTGTGTTTGAGGAAGACAACGCCGTTATCTGTCACAAGGGAATGCACTTCTGTCAGAATCCCTTCGATGTTTTGGATCACTACGACTTAGTAAATGAAGACGGTTCTTTCAATGACTTTGCAGAAGTCGAAGCACTTGCCGATACCAAGACGGATGACAACAAGAAGTTCTGTACCACTAAGCTGAAGGTTGGCGCAAAGCTTTCCTTCGCTGGATTTGTCAAAGCTTGTATTGATTTCATGTATGAGAAGATAATCAAAGACATGCCAGAAAGCAATGTGGACTCCGGCAATTACGCCAAGATTGGCAGTTCCGGCGATTACGCCAAGATTGGCAGTTCCGGCAATTCCGCCCAGATTGGCAGTTCCGGCGATTCCGCCCAGATTGGCAGTTCCGGCGATTCCGCCCAGATTGGCAGTTCCGGCAATTACGCCAAGATTGGCAGTTCCGGCAATTCCGCCAAGATTGGCAGTTCCGGCAATTACGCCCAGATTGGCAGTTCCGGCGATTACGCCAAGATTGGCAGTTCCGGCAATTCCGCCCAGATTGGCAGTTCCGGCGATTACGCCAAGATTGGCAGTTCCGGCTATTACGCCAAGATTGGCAGTTCCGGCAATTCCGCCCAGATTGGCAGTTCCGGCAATTACGCCCAGATTGGCAGTTCCGGCGATTCCGCCCAGATTGGCAGTTCCGGCAATTACGCCAAGATTGGTTGCTCTGGGCATGATTCCGTCATTTGCTGTGCTGGTCATAATTCTATTGTCAAAGCAAAAAAGGGGTGCTGGATTACCCTTGCTGAATGGAAACTGGATAGAAGTAAAGCCAGATATGTTCCCATTTGCGTAAAAACCGAATTCGTTGACGGCGAGAAGATCAAAGAAGATGTCTTCTACAAACTGGTAAACGGCGAATTCGTAGAAATTTACAAATAAAGACAAAGGTTATTCTTATTCATTCTGGAGAAATCACTTAGGTTAAATATCAAAAAACAAATTTATATAAAAGGGGTTATAAATCATGGGAGTTAAGGTCGGAAACATTTATTCTACGAATGACTATTCTGTCTTCAAAAAGCTGAATGGCAACAGAGGTATCCTGGAGAACCGGAAGGCTTTGCTTGTCCGCAGCATCAGCGAGAGAGGCTGGATTCGCAATCCTATCGTAGTCAATGAAAATATGGAGGTTATCGATGGACAGGGCCGGTTGGAGGCGCTGCGTGAGTTAGGCCGTCCTGTTGAGTACGTTGTAGCCAAGGGTGCTACCATCTCCGACTGTATCGCACTCAACATCAAGCAGACTAACTGGAAGAGCAATGATTATGTGAAGTGTTACGCCGATATGGGCAACGAGAATTATATTGTCCTTTGCTCTAAGTATGGTGTTTACCACCATCTTCCTAATACATGCGTGAATACTTTAGTTGGAAGATACACTGCAGACGGAGCGGCTAACGCCAGTGACCTGAGGGAAGGTCTGTTCAAGGTGTTTGATAAAGAACAACTTGACAGTCGGCTTGAGTTCGCTGATAAGTGCGTTGCACTTATTGGTCGTGGTAACGGCAGGCTGAGAAACTGGTGTTCTGTGATTAAGTTTGTTTACTATTGTGACAAAATTTCGAACGAACTGTTCCTTGAGAGACTTGCGAGAAACCGACATCTCATCCAGCCCTGTGTCACTGTGAAACAGATCCTCGAATGTTTTGAGGATGCTTACAACTACGGGTGCAAACGCAGCAACAAGGTTTATTTTGTCCCGGAATGGGATTTATTCATCAGAAGAATGAAGGGAGAAAAATAATATGCTGAATTACATTTCTATCATGGGTCGCCTGACGAAAGATCCGGAGCTGCGCCGGACTCCTGCCGGTCTGGCTGTTGCCAGTTTCACTGTCGCAGTTGACCGGGATTTCAAAGATGGCAATGGAGAGCGGGAAACTGACTTCATTGAGTGCGTTGCATGGCGAGGCACCGCTGAGTTCGTGGAACGCAACTTCACCAAGGGCAAGATGATTATCGTTGCCGGTCGCCTTCAGATCCGCAAGTGGGAGGACAAGAACGGCAACAAGCGCAGCACGGCTGAAGTCGTTGCTGATAATGTCTACTTCGGTGATTCCAAGAAGGACTCTGGCGATAAGTACGAAACTGTCATGAGCAAGCCTACTCAGGATTTTGCTGTCCTGGACGGTGATAACGATGACCTGCCGTTCTAAGAAGTTAAACAGTAAGCAAAAAGGCGCCCGGTTCGAACGGCACCTGGCTGGCCTGTTCCGAGAATACGGCTACGATGCCAGACGAACAGCACAATACTGTGGTAACACTGGTGATGCTTCTGATGTGGTTGGCCTTCCAGGCCTCCACATCGAAGCTAAGCATCAGGAGACTATGAGACTGTATGAATGGATGTCTCAGGCAAAAAGGGATTCTGAGGGCACTAGTAAGCTGCCTGCAGTTTTCCATAAAAAGAACCATGCGGAGATCCTGGTAACGATGACTCTGGATGACTGGTTTAATCTTTATCGAGAGTTTGAGGCAGGACTTGAACTAAAGGAGTGATGCCAGTGAGCAAACAAACCCAGGTGCAGCTGATTCTTGACTACATAGACGAATTTGGCAGCATAACACCACTGGAAGCCATGCGTGATATCGGCTGCTACCGACTGTCTGCCAGAATTGCTGATATTAAAAAACTGGGATATCCGGTCAGGACAGAACTTGTACCTGTCATGAATCGCAGAGGAAAGCAGAGCAAGGTAGCACGGTACAGTCTGGAGGTGCCTGCGGATGGCTGAAAAGCGAATGTTCACCCAGAAAATTATTGATAGTGATGCTTTTCTCGATATGCCTCTCTCAACACAGGCACTGTACTTCCATCTGAACATGAGAGCAGATGACGATGGATTTGTAAATAACCCAAAACGGATTCAGAGAACGATCGGTGCATCCGAAGATGACCTGAAGCTGCTTATTATGAAAAGGTTCATCATTGGCTTTGACTGCGGTGTGATTGTCATTAAACACTGGAGAATGCACAACACACTTCGCAAGGATCGCTATAATCCGACTCAGTACCAAGATGAACTGGCAACCCTGGAAGTCAAAGATAACAATGCCTACACAGAGCGGTACATAGATGTCCCTGTCGTGGCTGAATTGCCTGTGGCAACCACTTGGCAACCAGATGGCAACCAAATGGCAACGCAGTATAGAGAAGATAAGAATAGTATAGTTAAGTTTAGTAGAGATAAGGGAAGTACAGCAGATTCTGACGAATCTGTTTCCTGTCAACAGATAGTTGACCTCTATAACTCTGTTTGCCATTCTTTTCCTGCTGTTCGCTCTCTATCTGAAGCTAGAAAGAAAGCCATCAAGGCCAGATTGAAGTCGTATACCATTGATGACCTGCGGATCGTCTTTGAAAACGCAGAATCTTCCTCGTTTTTGAAGGGGAGCAATGATAGAAACTGGTCTGCGAGTTTCGACTGGCTTATTGCTGACAAAAACATTGCAAAGGTCTTGGAAGGCAACTATACAGACAAGCCTAAAAGACAGGGCCGGAAGGAACCTGTCCCAGGCTGGGCAAAGCCTTTTGAAATGGGAGATTCCGAACTTGAATTCATCCGGCGTACTTTGGACGCACCTACAGCCGGTAACGATCCCGATATTGCGGACAGAGCAGAGCACCTGAGGCGAGAGCTTCAGGGATAAGGAGGTTTTATGAATTATAATCCGAGAGTTTGCCCTTGTTGTGGTGAACCTATCGCAGTGGGGCAGCAGGTCTGCCTCAACTGCAAGGTATATCTTTGGGAGGTTGTATGATAGGGGATAACTTGGATTCGCAAAAGCCTCTTATCTGCCAGAACTGCGGTGGACACATTGACAGAAATACAATGAAGTGTCCTTACTGCGACACGCAGTATAAGAAGAAATTTGACTCTATACCTGTGTCGTTCACGGTTGAAAGGCCTGGTGTGCATCACGTAGGTGCTATGGTCAGAGTTGACGAGGCGATGTTTCGCCAGAGTCCAGAAATGGCGACAAAGTACGCTATGGACAGGCTCAGAAACGGAATCGCAGAAGGGCTGCTGGATTACATGAGAATCGAAACTCAGCAGGACTGGAGCCAGTTTTGCAGGATCATCAGAGCGGATGTAAGAGTATTAGATCCAACGTTTTAAGATTATTAAGGATGGCTATTGATGGCAACTGAAAAACGTTTGATTGATGCTAATGCGCTACTTGAAGCATATTGGGAAGAACAGAAAAAGCCTGGTACTTATAGCATAGCAAAGATTATTATGAATGCCACCATTATTGATGCCGTGGAAGTGGTGCATGGGTGGTGGATTCATGACATTAACAATCTGTATGGCTGTTCTGAATGCGGTGAACGAGAAACCATGTCACCGAAGAAACTGAAAAACTACTGCCCCAACTGCGGTGCAAAGATGGACGGAGAAAGGAAAGACAATGACATTTAAGCAGTTTGTGAAATGGTGCAACGAAAGAGCCTGTGATGGATGTTGGGGATACCTTACAGCCATGCAGTGTATTGAAGTTATGCGTGATGTTCGAAGCCATCCATTCTGGAAAAGGGAAAAGGTTTGGAAATACCATCACATGAAAGCAACTGTGATTGAAATGGTAGAGCAAACGAACCGAAAGATTGCGGAATTGTACGGAGAAAGGAAAGACAATGGCTAAATATGATGAAATGGACTTTTGCGGTGAACTTTGCCTATTTGCAGAGGAATTGATTCAAAAAGCAAGGAAACCGAAGTGGATTCCGGTGACGGAGAGGTTGCCGGAAGATGACTTGCCGAAGGACAGCAAGAAGAAAATCATTAAGGTTCTGGTTACGTACAAAACATCAAACGGAGTGCCTGTTGTCAGAACAAATACCCGGCAGAAAGGACGTCGGAATAAATCTGCTGGATGGGATTGGGCAGTAAGTGATCCCATTACCCACTGGATGCCTTTACCTGAAACACCGAAGGAGGACTAATGCCTAGATATAAAATCGACTGCTGCTTGGATTGCAGCCAAAGACATCCGGGTTGCCATTCCACTTGCGCAAATTACAGACAGCAACGTGCGGAATACGATGAGACTATGGCAGAGGTTCGCAGAAAGCATGATCTGACAGCTGGTCTGAATGGGTTTCTGTTTGACAGCATCGAGCGCACAAACAGGGGTCTGCACAGGAAGGGGAGGTAATGTGGACTATTGCGATGACTGCGTTTATTGCGGTTTCATGTCCGGCGTAAAGCTGAGATATTGCAGGTACCTGGACTGGACAAACCAAAAAAGACCATGCCCACCCGGAGAGGGTTGCACAGTCAAGGTAGCCCGGAAAGTAAATCGAAGAAGGAGAAAGAAACATGAATGAGATTGGAATTCGAGCAGCTGCCGCAGTGCGAAAGATGGCGCTGGAAAAGGGACTGCCACTTTGGGGTGAGACTGAGCTGATTGGTACTTGCTATTCCACTATGGCTGAGTGGGAAAAGGGAAGAACGACTCCTGGTGGCGTTATCCTGGCGAATATGCTCCGGCGTGGATATGATGTAAACTATATCTTATTGGGGAGTAAAAATAATGAAAACTGAAATTCTGAAAATTAAAGGTGACTGGGAAGAAGTTCTGGATGATTGCAGATTTACCGTAGGTAAAGAACCTCTTGGCAAGGAACCTTCCCAGAAGTTCAAGAAGGAGATTTTGATTTCCGAGCATAGCCCTATCCGGGATATCGAGATTAAGTTCCAGTGGCTTAATATTCCCTATTGGGTAGCAATGCACTGGAAAACCCACAAATGGGAAAGTCGCACCAATACCCAGAGAAATGACCGTCAAAAGGTTTATGATCGTGGTAAAGCACCGCAGGATTCTTCTATCAACTTAAAAGGTGAACCCAATATTCAAAACCTTATTGATACTTGGAGAAAGAGATTGTGTTACCAAGCAAGCCCGGAAACAAGAGAATTAGCAGAGGACTTCAAGAGTGAACTTCGCAAGACCGAACCTGAAATTTCTGATGTTCTTGTTCCAAACTGTGTTTATCGTTGCGGTTGCCCTGAATCAACAAACTGCCTTGGTGCAACAAAATGGTATAACGAAATGGTGAAACGGTTCCCCAGATTGGCAAGTACAGACATTCAGGAACGGTATGACGAATACAACCGGATTTTTCATGGGGAGTAATGATATGAGAAAGTATCCCAGACTTAACTCTGACCTCATTCGCAGGGAAATTTATGTGCGTGGTATGTCTTGCTATAAGTTTGCGGAGAATGTCCTTGGTATCCCACACTGCCAGCTTGTGACCATGTTGAATAGGGGCACCTGTAGTGCATTCTATGCGGACTGTCTTGCAAAAGGACTTGGACTCTCCATCAGAGATATTCTCCTTGATGAAGATCCGAAAAGCGATGTTCCCCAAATGGAGGTCGTTCTGGATCAGGGCGCTGTCATGCCAGCCAGAGCGCACGAATACGATGCCGGACTGGACTTGTTCGCAAGGGAAGACTTTGTTCTTCCACCTTGCAGCAGGGTCACGCATGACACCGGAGTCCACTTGGCTATTCCCAAAAATCACGTGGGTTTCATTACTTCAAAATCTGGCCTTATGAGCAAGAATGGCATTACAAGCCGGGGCACCATTGACTTTGGTTACACTGGCAGCATCAAGGCCGTTCTGTTCAATCATAGCAGAGAAAACGTGTACATCCGCAGGGGCCAGAAGATTACGCAGCTTGTGGTTGTGCCTTGCCTGTTTCCGGAGCTTGTCCAGGTTGACAGCCTGGAAGAGTCTGAACGTGGCGAGGGTGGATTCGGATCAAGTGGTGATTTTTGATGGATAAAATGCAGTTTTTACTTGAAATTGTTGATGCTGTTTAGTTCTGTTTCTATGCAGCTGGTGCGTTGATGACATATATGCTTTTAATCCAAATCTATGAGGATTGGTTCTAAGTATACCTATAATCTTACATAGTAAAAACGAAATTTTGGGGGTGATAGGTTGGAAACAAAAGAGTTTTTGTGTCAGGTCAAAAAGATTGATTTCCAGATCAGAAACAAACTAATAGAAAGGCAGCAGTGGTATGACCTGGCGCTTTGCATCACTTCAAACATGGGCGGCGAAAAAGTGCAGGCATCCGGCCCTCAGTCGAAAATGGCAGATGCTGTAGGCAGGTGTGTGGATATGGAAGTTGAGATTGATTCGCTGGTTGCCAGACTTGTAGCGAAAAAAACGGAGGTCGTGCAAACCATTGAGGGCCTTGACAGTGCTACGGAATACGATGTGTTGCATTTGCGCTATATCCAGCACAGGTCACTTCAGGAGATTGCGGATCACTACGGCAAGGACTATGGCTGGGTCACTACGGTTCACGGTAGAGCTTTGAAAAACGTAGAAAGATTGAGAGAAGAAAAAAAGTAAAAAAATGTGCCTGCGCAAGCAGGCTCATTTTTTGGCTGAATGGCTGCGAAGCAGCCGAAAATTTTTTTGAAAAATGTGGTAGGGAGTGCGTTTGCACTCCCTCGGTTTACTTTGCCATGTCGGCCCGGATCAGGTTTTTTATATAGGTTTGCTTCTTCGTGGGTTGGTTCTGGATGTGTTCCCACAGGTCCATTTCTGTGGGTGCAAAGTCAAGGGTCATCTTCTTGGTTTTCTCCTTGTACTTTTTGACTGCTCGCAGCTGAGCTTCACTTGTGGCTTTTGGTTCAGTCATGGTCGATTGCTCCTTTGTAATAAAATTGTGATGTTACTGTATCACATAGGATGGGAAAGTCAAGCTATACTTCGTGGTATTCGGAGACTTCGATAACCAGCCAGGGCGAGCTGTCAACGGCTTTGGTTGCGTACATATAGGTAACTTCGAGATCTTCAAGGTCGATGCAGTCGTTGCAATTGCAGTCAAAGTCGGATTCGTCCCGGTAGAAACGGCGGTCGATTTCGTTTCCGGCTTCGTCAAATACTTTTACGGCTATGTTGCCTTGGATCAGGATGTTGGTTGTCAGGTCGTAAAGTGTCATAAGCTACCCCCATAATACTGGTCGATAAATGCAACGGTGGTGGGGATGATGCAGAGAAAGATATACAGGTAAAGCATTGGTTCTCCTTTCTAGGCCGTGCCTCTGGTGATAGTGGGGTTGTATCGCCGGAGGTGTGGCATCATGACCAGAGGACTCCGGTCAAGCTCTTGGTTTATGTTAGGGTGATATCGCCAAGGGTTGTCAGCAGGTTCTCGACGGATTCGTAAAGGTTGTCAAAAATTACGCTATCTCTGGCTTCGAGTTCTGCGGTTCGGTTCTCCGGCATCATGATGTAATAGTAAAGGATCTGGTTTGCCTCGCTGATGAGGTTGGTCAGGTTGTGAATGTCCTTGGTTGTCAGTCGGTATGACTCCTGGTCCCTCTTCGGGGTGGTGCATTTGGTCGGCTTCTTCATGTCGCGTATCCTTTCTGCCCTGCCATCATCAGACCCGGTGGGGCGGTTCCGGGTGACCGGGTTTCCCCGGTTTCGGCTGTTACCATTCTTCGTCAGTAATTTCCCACATGTTGCGGATGTGCTCGGAGAAGTCGCTTTCGTAGATGGCGCAGAAGTCTTCCAGCAGGTCACGAATTGCCGTGGCTTTTCCGGTGCTGTAGTGAAAAAGCTCTCGTTCTCCGGTCGCGTGGTATGCGCAAGCATCCTCAAGGTAGCGGGTCATTCTGCGGATCAGTTCAATTTTGAGCTCGTTTTTCATGGTGTTACTCCTTTTTTAGTTGATTTTTTCGGGGGTTGCTGTAGTATTTCTTGACCATCATTTCTCGGATTGCGGTTTTTAGTGCGGCCTTCTTTTCTTCGCTTCGGTAAATTCCAATGTGCGTTATGAATAAAAGGGTGGCGTTGTACTCGTCCTCTGTGAACAGTTCCTTGATGTTTTGGAAAAATTCGTTTTGCTTTTCAGCAGGCATCTCGGTTACGGCAAGCGCAAACTCTGTCGCGGTCATGGTGTCTCCTTTCATGGGTGGGAGGGTTTCCCCTCCCATTAATGCTTTTTGAATTTAACGTCAACGCCAAGCTTCGAGAGTCCCCAGCAGGCACCGCAGGTGTCACAGTGGCCGGGGCATTCCATAGCATTTTCGGGTATCTCCTCGGTGCCATCGTCCAGCCATGCGACACTGTGCAACTGCCGGAGGTCTTCGGGGATCTGGGTGCCTGTCCAGGCGGAGAGAACCAGGGAAAAGTTGTCGGGGAAGTCAATTCCTCTTACCATGTCCCATTGTTTGGTAAAAGCGAGGAAATTTGTGTGGGGTGCGTTGGCTGCGATCCGTGCCCACATCCGTGTGTATTCTCTGGAGGCAAAGTCGCCGGAAACGTGGAGCCGGAAAAACCGGGGTGCGTTCATTCCGGAGAAGTAGGAAGTAAGCTCCCGCTCAACCAGATCCAGATTGTTTTTGACCAGCTCGGTGTTGCTGTCCCAGGCTTTCCGAACGGAGGGATACATCCGGTAGGACTTCCGTGCGTAGCAGCCGTCCCTGTAGCAAGTCCGGCAGGCCTCAGCGGAGCAAGTGCAGCCGGGGGTGAGGGAAAAAGCGGGAATCTTTCCGGTCTTGGTATTACCGGAGGAAATGCGGATGTTGTACTTCATGGGGTTTACCTCCTGATTTATTTTGACGGGATGGGGGCTGATTCGCTCAACCCCTCGGAGGCGGTTAGAAACGGATCGTGCTTCTGATTTCGTTAGTAGTTATTGCAAAAATCCTTTCTATATCTTAAATTGGGAGAAAGTCCCCGAAGGGGTCAGGAGGGTTGACAAATGGTTAATTCTGGTTTATAATAATGTTGGTTTGGGAGAGGCTCTGTGCTTTGCTTTTGCGAGGTGCGGAGCTTTTCTTTTTTTGCTTGGGGCGCTTAATTTCTAAAACTGCGAGGATTTCAAAAAATGCGGTGGTAATCTGAATTTTCACGGGGACTTTCTCCTTTCCCCTCCTGACACCATTATTATAACCCAGGGTTAGATAAAATGCAAGATGGAGTAATGCACAAATAAATAACCCAGGGTTAGTGCAATATGTACAAAGTGCCGGAACCGTCCCGCAGTGGGCCAAATCCGGTCCCAGTTCGGGAACAGCCGGGGGATTTCTTTTTGTATGGGATATATAAACGGAACGACTGGTATAACGTAACGAACACCGGGTCAAAGCCGGAGCGCAACTGCACCAGTGCGTACACTGGTGTCAGGAGCACCGGAAGTTGCACCCGGACAGAGAGGGTGAAAATATGTGACTTTATGTGACTTTTTAGGGTTGAATGTGACTATTTGGGCTGATATAGTGTAGGATATAGAAATAGCGGACAGGACAAGCGGGTAAGTCGCAGGTCTCATAAGCCTTGAGGATTGGGTTCGACGCCCAAGTCTGCTACCAAAAATATAAGACCACCCTTCAGACAAGGGTGGTCTTTTTGTTATGAGCAAAGCACCTGTGTGTTCCTCTTTGGGGTGATTGGGAGGAATGCATTAAATACCTTTCACCTCCTTTGGGGCGGTGCAAACGGCATCGCCTAAGGTGCGCTCACAATATAGTTTTGTAGCTCAATGGCAGAGCGGGTGACTTATAATCGCCTGATTCTGGTTCAACCCCAGACAGAACTACCATCTATTGCGTTAGGGATTGACGAAGCACTGTGTGCGAGGAAAGCCCGACCCGGTGACTTGCTTTTAAGTGCAACGGAATGCAGAAGGTTAGATAGAAAACCTATCTTTTGCGCTTGAAAGCTCTTGCTCACCGGGGAACGTCCAAACGCAACAACTTTTGAAGGAAGTGAGAACATGAGCGAAAAACACCCCGGCGGGAGACCCCCTTTCTATAATTCCGTAGAAGATATGCAAAAGAAGATTGATGCTTACTTTGAAGAGTGTGATGGCAAGGTTTTACTCGATGAACTCGGTAGGCCTGTAAGAGATAAGTATGGGAAGATCATTAGGGATGACAGAAAGCCTTATACAATCACCGGGCTTGCTCTTGCTCTTGGCTTTACCTCACGACAGGCTCTTTTGAACTATGAAGAAAAGGAAGAGTTTGTTGACACGGTTACACGTGCGAAGGCAAGAGTGGAAAAATACGCCGAAGAAAGACTCTACGACAACAATGGAGCAAACGGAGCAAAGTTCTCTCTTGCAAACAACTTCAAGGGATGGAGCGAGAAGCAACAGATAGAGGGAAGTATCAATACAAAGCAGGAAATCACTATAGAGCTGGTGGATTAACATGAGCATTGATATCAAGATATCCAAGAAGGTATTTAATGATGTGTATCTGCCTTACCTGAACAATGAGGATAGATATCTGATATTCTATGGCGGTGGCTCTAGTGGGAAGTCTTACTTCATTGGTGAGAGGATCGTATATAAGCAGATAACTCCCAAGAAGTGCAACATCCTTATAGTAAGACAGACAGGTGATACCAACAGAAAGTCTACATTCCCTTTGCTGAAGCAGGTCATTTCAAACTGGAACCTGTCTGAGCATTTCAAGATCAACGAGTCTGATATGCGAATTGTTTGTAAGTTGACAGGTAACGAGGTAGCCTTTGCAGGACTGGATGATGTTGAAAAGATTAAATCCATCACCTTTGCTAATGGTGAGTTAACGGATATCTGGGTGGAAGAAGCTACAGAGTGTCAGGAAGCAGACATCAACCAGCTTAAAGTCCGTTTGCGCGGTGGTAAGTCCAAGAAGCAGATGGTACTCAGCTTCAATCCTGTCAACATACAGCACTGGATAAAGAAGCACTTTATTGACTCCGGTCTGGCTACAGTGTGTTTCAGTACATACAAGGACAACAAGTTCCTTACCGATGATGACAGGAAAGCTCTGGAGGATCTGAAGCATACTGATGAGTATACCTATGAAGTATATTGCCTTGGTAGGTGGGGTATCGTTGGCAAGACTGTATTTGATGCCAGAGCTATACAGGCAAGACTGGAAACCATACCTAGGCCCATAAAGACAGGCTACTTTGACTATGCGTATGACGGTCTGAAGATAACTGACATCAAGTGGATCAACGACAAGGGTGGGTACATAGAGCTTTACACTCTGCCAACACAGAGAAGCTTCACTGAGTTTGCCATTGGTGGTGATACCGCAGGTGAAGGATCTGACTACTTTGTTGCAGATGTAATTGATGCCAAGACAGGTGACCAGGTAGCCAAGCTAAGACACCAGTTCGATGCAGACCAATACACCAGACAGATGTATTGTCTTGGTAAGTACTACAAAGATGCACTGATAGGAATAGAAGCTAACTTTGACAGCTATCCCATCATGGAGTTGCAGAGACTCGGATATCCGAAGCAGTATGTCAGAACAGCACAGGACACCTATACCGGAAAGACAGAGAAGAGATATGGCTTCAAGACCACTTCTCTGACCAGACCTACTATCATCTCCAGACTGATAGAGATCGTCCGTGAACACTGTGAGACTATCAACAGCAAAGACACACTTGAGGAGCTGCTGACCATCGTCCGCAATGAAAAGGGTCGCATAGAGGCACCACAGGGAGGCCACGATGACCAGATGATGTCTCTGGCAATCGCACATCATATCCGGGAGCAGGTGGTATTCCCAAGTGATGTCATAGAGGTAAAGCCACAACATCACTTCGTTGTAGAGAAGAAGTTCGAAGTATCGTACGACTATGGCGAAGAGATGACGATCATATAGGAGGACATATGGAATCTGTAGTATTGGTAATGGTTGCAGGTGCTATGTGCATTTGGAGCTTTGTCATCGGTGCTAAGGTAGGACAGACAGTAAGTAAAGGTAACGATATCAAGATGCCTGCTGTTAGCCCTATGGATGCCGTGAGAGAGCATAGAGCAAAGAAAGAGGCAGAGATGGAACAGAACAGGCTTGACACCATCCTGCGTAACATAGAAGGTTATGACGGTACTGGAAACAAGCAGGAAGATGTGCCTGGGAGGTGAGTAAGTGGATATTACGGAAATCAAGGAAACGCCTATATGGGCACTGTATGAGAAGGGTCGTAACTATCATAGACGAGTAGGAATCTATGTAGATACTGACCGCAACTACAACATGTATAACGGCAATCAGTGGGCAGGAGCCAAACTGGGCGAGGTGGAACCGGTCCAGAAGAACTTCATTAAACCCATTGTTAAGTATAAGCTGGCTGTTATCCATGACAATCTTTATGCAATCAACTTCTCTTCCCTGAACTTTGAGAATCGTGAATTCAGAAAGAGCGCAGATAGATACTGCGACATGCTGAACAGATATGCCGCTAACATCTGGGAACGAGACAAGATGGACTTCAAGGGAAGAAGAGTCTCCAAGGATGCAGCTATCAATGACGAGGGTATTGTCTACGTCAACTTCGATAAGGAGAAGATGCTCCCTGTCAATGAGATCGTTAAGAAGAACGATGTCTATTACGGCAATGAGAACGATGACGATATCCAGAGTCAGCCTTACATCCTGATTCGCAAGAGAATGCCTGTTGTGAATGCTATCGAACTGGCACTGGCTGAAGGTCTGGGCAAGGAGAAAACGGAC
>JAEIGA010006322.1_pt1 | contig 18031 bp, 16 predicted proteins | sample 9270691 | NCBI WGS metagenome assembly JAEIGA01 (sample SAMN17057246, study PRJNA624740) | gut metagenome | biome: biome; isolation source: fecal sample | host: Bos grunniens | place: China: Xizang | collected 2019
CAAATGAGTTAACCGATTGAAAGTGAAAAAAATAGTTTTAATTTCAGCTAATAGATTTTGTGAACCATATCCGGTTTACCCTATTGGTTTGTCTTATTTGAAAACATATTTAAAAGCAAATTTATCAGAAGACTTTCAGGTGAGTTTGTTGGATGCAAATATGTATTCAAACGAGCAGTTGCAAGAGAAATTAAAAGAAGAAGACCCATTTTTTGTGGGTATATCTTTCAGAAATGTAGATGGCACAAACTCATTAGAAAAAGGTAACTTTATAGAAAACTACAAAGGCATAGTAAAAGCAGTGCGTTCTGCTACTTCTGCACCATTGAGCATTGGCGGAGCTGGTTTTTCTATCTTCCCAAAATATTTTATGGACGAGATGGGTGCAGACTATGGCATAGAAGGTGAGGGTGAAATAAGTCTGAAAGAACTAATAGAATGTTTAGACAAAGGTGCAGACATTTCGCATATTGAAGGACTTATTCTTCCAGGCGAAGCGAAAGCCAAACTACCACACAAAAATTATGTAAGTTCTATAGATGTAGACTTTGAAGAAGATTTAGTAGACTATTATTGGAAATATAGTGGCATGCTAAATATTCAAACTAAAAGAGGTTGCCCATACAATTGTGTGTATTGCTCATATCCAGTGATTGATGGTAGAAAAATTCGCACATTAGACCCAGCGAAGATAGTTTCAGATATCAAGCGTTTAAAAGAAACTAAAAACATACACTATTTCTTTTTCACAGATTCAGTATTCAATATTTCCGATGCGTTCAATATAGAACTTGCAAAAAGATTGATTAGTGAAAATGTAAAGATACGTTGGGGGGCTTATTTTTCTCCAAAAAATCTGCCTGAAGAACATTTGAAGTTGTTTAAAGAATCTGGATTAACCCATATTGAGTTTGGCACAGAATCGTTGAGCGACGAGGCACTTAAAGCATACGGCAAGAATTTTACCTTTGCAGATGTAAAAAAAGCATCAGACTTATGCGTGAAACACGGAGTTTATTATGCACATTTCTTAATCTTGGGTGGATATGGTGAGACTGAAAAAACTATAGAAGAAACCATAAATAATTCCAAACTTTTAGAATCAACCGTATATTTTCCATATATAGGCATGAGAATTTATCCTCATACAGGATTGCATCAAATAGCAGTTAAAGAAGGGGTAATCTCAGCAGACGATGACTTGGTAGAGCCAAGGTATTATATTTCTCAAGGATTCGACCTTGAAAAAGTAAGACAAATGGCGTTGGCAACAGAGAAAGCATGGATTTTCCCAGACGATCCAGCCAACGAAATGATGGATGTGTTTAGATTGAAGAAAAATAAAAAAGGCCCAATTTGGGAATATCTAAGAAAATATTAATAAAAACAGATTAAGTATGAACTTGTGGGATATAGAAAATATTGTTTTTTCTGGTCAAGAGTTAAAACTAAGTGAAGCAGATTTAAAGAAAGTAGAAGATTCATATAACTTTTTATCAGAATTTTCTAAAGATAAGGTGATTTATGGCATAAACACTGGTTTTGGACCTATGGCCCAATACAGAGTTTCTGACGAACATCTATTAGAATTACAATACAATATCATTAGAAGTCACTCTACAGGTGCAGGTGAACCACTTCCAAAAGAATGTGTAAAAGCTGCAATGATTTCACGCCTATGCACTTTCCTAAATGGAAAATCTGGGGTTCACACCAACGTAGTAAAACTTTTAGTAGATTTTATCAACAAAGATATTATCCCAGTTATACCACAACACGGCAGCGTAGGTGCTAGTGGCGACTTGGTTCAACTTGCGCATTTAGCTTTAGCTTTAATCGGAGAAGGAGAAGTGTTCTACAAAGGCGCTAGAGTAAAGGCAATAGAAGCAATGAATGCAGAAGGCATCGAACCACTAAAAATGTTTATCAGAGAAGGTCTTGCTATCACAAACGGCACTGCTGTAATGACAGGTATTGGTTCTGTAAACATTATCAAAGCAAAGAAATTATTCAAAAAAGTACTTCTTGCTTCAGTTTTAATGAATGAAATTGCGTCTTCATACGACGACTTTATGACGGCCGAACTAAATGGACTAAAAAATCACGAGGGCCAAAACGAAGTGGCAAAACAAATGAGAGAAATCTCTGCAGATAGCAAATTGTTGTTAAACAGAGCCGCAGAACTATACAACAAACACGAAGAAAGTATTTTTGAGCATAAAGTTCAACCATATTATTCTCTAAGATGTATTCCACAAATTTTAGGACCAATCTTGGAAACAATAAACAATGCAGAAAAAGTATTGGTAGAAGAGGTAAACTCAGCCGACGACAATCCTATCGTAGACAACGAAACAAAAATGGTATATCATGGTGGCAACTTCCACGGAGATTATATCTCATTTGAAATGGATAAACTAAAAATTGCCGTAACCAAAATGACTATGCTTGTAGAACGTCAACTAAACTATCTTTTCCACGATAGAATAAATGGAATTTTACCTCCATTTGTAAACTTGGGCGTTTTAGGTTTAAATTATGGTCTTCAAGCATCACAATTTACTGCCACATCTACCACAGCAGAATGCCAAACACTTTCAAATCCAATGTATGTGCATTCAATACCAAACAACAACGACAACCAAGACATTGTAAGTATGGGTACCAACTCTGCACTTATCGCAGGTAGAGTGATAAACAATGCATATCAAGTAATGTCTATTCACTGTATGGCATTGGCACAAGCAGTAGATTACTTAAAAATAGAAGATAAACTATCAACTCAAACCAGAGAATTTTACAATGAAGTAAGAAACTTAGTTCCTGCGTTTGTAGAAGATACACCAAAATACAAAGAAATAGAAAAACTTATAGAGTATTTATCTAATTAAGTTGCATTTTTATGATAAGAGAAAAATTGACAGAAATCTTAGTAAGTGAGTTTGAAATAGAACCAGAAAAAATCACTCCAGAGGCTAGTATTCAATCAGATTTAGGCATTGATAGTCTAGATGTAGTCGATATGGTGGTTTTAATCCAAGACGAATTTGGCATAAAACTTCAAGCTCAAGACTTTAAAGACGTAAAAACATTTGACGATTTAGTAAAACTATTAGAGAAGTTTGTTTAATGTTATCTTTTAAACAAACATATAAAAAATATTCGGCTCCAATTCTGATTTTCTCTATCTTTACTATTATTGGCATAATAGTAGGTAGTCTCAGAGGAATACAATATTTTGCATTGTTCTCGGGAATAGGCCTTACTGAATTTATTGCCAGAGTAATAGTAATAGCTCGTCCGCAGTATTTGCAAGCGGTAAGACGTGCTATCCAAATTGTGTTGGCTGTGCTATTGTTTGGCGGTTTGAGTCTTTATTTCGGAGTAAATTTTCAGTTTGAGCAAATTTTCTTTGACTTTCAAGCAGGAATAGTAACAGGTGCATTAATTCAGTTTGTAATAGCAAGACTAATTATTCCATTTTTATGTGGAAATGCATTTTGTTCTAGAGTGTGCTGGGACGGAGCGGTGTTTGAAGTACTAAATCCTCAAAAACCAATTACCATAAAAAGAAAAGAGTGGTTGGCGTGGCTTTATATAGCATTGCTAATAGGCATCACAGTGCTAGTCTCTTGGCAATTTACCAATCCTGCCGACCCAAATTTCGACAATGCAAATATTTTGCTCAGAAGAAATTGGATTATAGGTCAAAATATTTTTATTATCTCTATAGGACTGATAATGAGTTATGTGGGCGGAAGTAGATTCTATTGCAGAATGCTATGCCCATTTATGACTATTTCTAGTCTGTTTTATAAATTTTCTTTTCAAAAGATTACACCCGTTAAGTCCGACGAGTGTATCAAATGTGGAAAATGCAATAAAGTTTGCCCAATGGGCAGTGATATAATGAAAAACGTGGCAGAAAAGCATAAAGTAGACAATAAACTATGTATTTTATGTGAACGTTGCGTTAGTTCTTGTCTAAAAAAAGTATTAACTATAAGTCATAAAGCACCAAAATAATGGCAGAAAAACAATGGGAAGGTAAATCATACGGCACTCCGCTAGGATATAGAATATTTATCTTCTTTTTTAAATACTTAGGATTGAGGTTCGCATATTTGAATCTCACATACGTTGTATTGTTTTTTGTGATAAAATGTCGCAAAGAAAGAAAAGCCATTTGGTTCTATTACAGACAGATACTTAAATATAGTGTCTTAAAGTCTTCTCTAAAAATCTATTCGCATTTCTTTGTCTTTGCACAAACTATAGTAGATAAAGTTGCCATTAGATATGGTTTCTCACATAAGTTTAAATACACTTTTGAAAACGCAGAAGAAGCCATTGAACTAATGTCAAAACCACAAGGAGCAATCTTTATGGGCGCACATATTGGTTCTTGGGAAGTGGGTTCGCATATATTCTCAAAATACGACAAGACCATGAATATTCTCATGGTAGATGCAGAGTATCAGAGAATTAAAAACGTAATTGAAAAATCTGGAGAAAACCCTGGTTATAAGATAATTCCAATAAACGAAGACTCAATAGAAGCCATTTTACGAGTGAAAAAAGCCCTTGCCGATGGCGAAATCTTGGGTATTCAAGGCGACAGATATATAGACGAAAAACGCAGGAGAGAAGTAGAATTTTTGGGAAGAAAGGCAGATTTCCCAGAAGGTCCTTTCTTAATGGCGTCAAAACTTCGTACTCCAGTGGTAATATACTTTGCCATGAGAGAAAAAATGTCTTACAACTTTATCTTTAAGTATGTAGACAATAAAGAGGGACTCTCAGCAAAAGATTATCAAGAGAAAATCTTCAACGAGTATCTAAAACTCCTTGAAGAAACAGTGAAAAGATACCCTCAACAATGGTTTAATTTTTATTCCTTCTGGAAATAAATGAATAAAGTAAATTGGATAGCAGACTATATGGTCACCGCATTGGGATGTGGTACAGAAACCAATGCTCACGCCATATTAAACTATAAATCAGGTATTAAGCCTCACAATATAGGAGAAAATCACTTCATTGCAGCTCCTATATCTTGGGAAGATATTCCTATGCGTGCAGATAGCACAAAGCTAGAATCATTAATGATTTTTGCTATAGAAAACCTTAAAAAACAAGTAAACAAAGACCTTTCTCAGGCACAAATCATATTTTCTACTACCAAAGGAAATATCGACTTATTAACCACAGACGGTAAACTTTCAGAACCTGTTTATTTAAGCAAAATGGCAGAGAGAGTTGCTGCTGCTCTAGATATTAAAACAACTCCTATAGTAATTTCAAATGCCTGTATTTCAGGTATTTCTGCGCTTATTATGGCATCTAGACTTATCCAAGAGGGGAAGTCTAAAGACGTAATCGTGGTTGGAGCAGATTTGCTATCAGAGTTTGTCGTTACTGGTTTCCAAGCATTTAAGTCTGTAAGTGCCAATCCTTGTATCCCATACGACGAAAAACGCGATGGTCTTTCTATGGGTGAAGCGTGTGGTGCTGTACTACTTTCTGATACTCCTACACAGGAAAATCAAGTTTCGATACTTGCAGGTGCCATCACAAATGATGCAAATCACATTTCTGGCCCTTCAAGAACAGGCGATGGTCTTTTCTACGCCATAGATAAAGCCATAAAAGAGTCTGGCATTAGCAAAGAAGATATTAGTTTCATTTCCGCACACGGCACAGCCACAGTTTACAACGACGAGATGGAGAGCAAAGCTATAAACTGGGCAGAACTTAACAACGTATTAACCAATAGTTTAAAACCATATTTTGGTCACACATTGGGTGCTTGTGGCGTGATTGAATCTATCCTTTCTGTTTGGCAATTAAAAAACAATATAGTATTTGGCACAAAAGGTTTTGAAACTCTTGGCACTCCAATGCCACTCAATATCAATGCCACTCACACCGAAATTACTGAAGGCAACTCTTGCCTTAAAATAGCTTCTGGCTTCGGTGGTTGCAATGCAGCAATGATATTATCAAAACAGCAAACCGAAACAAATGCTTCACTACAAGACTTTGAAATTGAAGAAGTTTCATCAGTTTCGTTAGAGGGCAATGCAGATTTCTCTGAAAATATTAGAGTAGAATACAAAAATCTAGGTGCTGCCAACATGAAATTTTTCAAGATGGACAGCCTATCAAAACTAGGTTATGTATGTGCCGAAAAATTATTAGCAGAACAAGAACTTATCGAAGATAAAACAAAAGTTGCAATCATTTTGAGCAACAAATCATCTTCTTTAGACACTGATATTAAGCATCAAGAGTTGTTAAACGCTTCTCAACCAGCATCTCCAGCCATATTTGTTTATACATTAGCAAATATTGTTTCAGGAGAAATCTGTATCAAAAACAAAATCCAAGGAGAAAACACATTCATAGTGCAAGACTCAGAAGGTGGTTTCTCATACGAATACGCAAAATCATTGATAAAACGTGGCACTGCAGATATGGTTATCTATGGTTGGTGCGATTTATTAGGCGACAATTATAAATGTGAATTAAAACTATTAAAAAAGAAATAAGATTATGGAAGAATTAGAATTACAATTGAAACAGCAGATTATAGAAGCTCTTAATCTAGAAGAAATTACAGCAGAAGACATCGAATCAGATGCACCATTATTTGGCGACGGTCTTGGTCTTGACTCTATCGACGTACTTGAAATCATTCTACTTTTAGAAAGAGAATATGGTATCAAAATGGAAAATCCAAAAGAATCAAGAGAACATTTCTATTCAATTCAAACATTAGCAAAATTCATATCAGAAAACAGAACTAAATGATAGTAGTTACTGGCATAGGTATAGTATCAGCATTGGGAATAGGAGTTGCAGAAAACTACAACTCCTTGAAGTCGTCTAAATGCGGTCTTGGAAAGATAAGCAATTTCCAAACCAATCACGACGTACCCGTGGGCGAACTAAAATTTACAAACGAAGAGTTAAAAGCAAAACTGGGCATTCCAAGTAGAAAAAAATACTCAAGAACTTCACTTCTTGGTATGCTTGCAGCCAAAGAAGCATTGGAAAATGCAAATATTTCTTCTGGCAGGGTAGGTCTTATATCAGCCACTTCGGTGGGAGGAATGGATATTACAGAAACGATTTATCCAAATATGCTAGAAAAAGGTTCGCTTAGTGAAATCATGCGTCACGACAGTGCAGATAGTACCCTATGTATAGCTAAATACTTGAATATTAAAGATTTTACCACTACTATCTCAACAGCATGTTCTTCTAGTGCCAATGCCATTATGCTAGGTTGCAGAATGCTAAATATGGGACTTCTAGACTATGTTGTGGTAGGTGGCACAGATGCTCTATGCAAGTTTACCTTAAATGGTTTTAAATCTCTAAGAATCTTAGACGACAAAGAGTGCAGACCATTTTGCAACACTAGAGCAGGTTTAAATTTAGGCGAAGGAGCAGCATATTTGGTACTAGAACGTGAGTCTGAGAAACCAAATTATGGAAAAGTATTGGGTTATGCCAATGCCAACGATGCTACTCACCAAACTGCTACATCAGACGAGGGCGAAGGCGCATTTCGTTCTATGAAAAATGCACTAGCAAAAGCAAATATTACCCCTTCAGATGTAGATTATATCAATGTGCATGGCACAGCCACAGGCAACAACGACCTTTCAGAGGGCAATGCAATAAAACGCATTTTCACAGAAAAAGTTCCTCATTTTAGCTCAACCAAAGCGTTTACTGGTCACTGTTTAGCAGCTGCGGGTTCTATAGAGGCAGTCTTCTCTCTGCTATCTATAAAATATGGGGCTATTTATCCAAACTTAAACTTTAGCGAGCCAATAGAGCACAAACTTATTCCTCATTCCGATTTCTCAGAAAACAACGAAATCAATACCGTAATGAGCAATTCTTTTGGCTTTGGTGGCAATTGTTCAACTCTAATTTTCGGCAAGTAAAATGGTATATATCAATGCAATATCATCACACAATACTCTTACAACTGATATTAAAGAGTTGATTCCCAATGCGGTTGTACGCAGACGCATGAGTGAAATTGTGAAACATGGCGTGTCTGTAGGCATAGAGTGTATAAACAAGGTAGGAAGTCAAAATATAGATGCTATCATCACTGCCACAGGACTAGGATGCTTGGCAGATAGCGAAAAATTTTTGAAAATTATCATAGAAAACAACGAGGACCTATTAAACCCTACGCCATTTATCCAATCTACATTCAATACAGTAGGTGGTCAGATTGCGCTTTTATGTAAAAATCATAGTTATAATATGACCTACACACATAGAGGTAGTAGTCTTGAAAGTGCCATTTTAGATGCAGTATTGTTGATTGAAAACGACGAAGTAAAAAATGTTTTAGTAGGAGCGTTTGATTTCAATACACCTACTTTAAAAGAAGTTTTAAGTAAACTAAGACTTTGGAATGGCAAAGAATTAGGCGAAGGCGCATATTTCTTTGTATTATCTAAAGAAAAAACACCAAACACTATTGCAGGTATCACTCTTCCTGAGTTTTTGTCAGAGCCAATTTCTCAAGAAGAATTATCAAAAAAATACACCAATCTTGTTTACAACAATTACAAAGATTGTGGTATTTTCCACACAGCATCAGCCGCAGTAATGTTTGATGCTTTAAACAATTTCAGTAAAGAAACACATATTTACAATAGTTATTTAGACTGTCAACCAACAATTATCCATTTATATGTGGTCTAGTATACTCGTTTTATTAATATTATTTCTTGTATATGCTTCATATTATATAGGCTCTGGAGTGTATGTTAAAGCCATTTGCAAACCAGATACTCCTGGTGTGGTTTTAACATTCGACGATGGGGTAGATGAGATTCAAACACCAAAAGTTTTGGATGTTTTAAAAAAATATGATGCAAAAGCAATCTTCTTTATAATAGGCGAAAAAGCAGAAAAACATTCCCATTTAGTGCAAAGAATAGTGGCAGAAGGTCACAAAATAGGGATACATTCATATACACACAAACCAATATTTCCTATTTTGGCATACGACAATATGCACAAGGAAGTGTGGGATACAAAAGAAATTTTAGAAAAAATCACTGGAGAAACAGTAGATTTATTCCGCCCTCCATTTGGCGTAACCAACCCAAATGTAGGCAAGGTGGTAGAAGAGTTAAATCTTAAAACCATAGGTTGGAATATTCGCTCTCTAGACACAAATATGTCTCAAGACAGACTTCAAGTAGCGGAAAGAGTATCTAAAAAACTCACAGGACGAGATATTATTCTTTTGCACGACGATAGACTTGGAAGTGAAATTCTTCTAGAAGCATTACTAAAAAACATAGAAAAATCTGGTCATAAAGTCACATTATTATGATAAATAGAATTTTTACCATATTATTGTTTACAATATTTTCGTCTTTTTTATATGCAAATGAAGACGTCTTAGAAAAAATCAAAACAAATACATCATCTATTACTAGCATAGAGAGTGATTTTAAAGAAACAAAATCTTCTCAGTTTATAGAAAAAGACGTAGTAAGAGATGGCAAATTTTATTATGTGGCAGAAGATAAAGTTTGCTTAAAATATAACAACAACGATATTCTCCTAATGAACGGAGACGATTTTATAATGAAAATAGGAAAAGACAAACTCTCTGGTAGCAGAAAGTCAAACCCTATGATTTCTCAACTTGGCAATCTTCTAAAATCTTGTGTAACAGGAGATTTTACAAAAATAGGTGGCGGGAATGTAAAAAATCTCAACATAGAAACCACCCAAACTCAGTATATTCTTACCATAAATATGCAAGGTAGTTCTAAAAAATATTTTAGTAAAATAGAGCTTAGATACAACAAAGCAGACTTTTCTCTAGAAACACTAAAAATGATAGAACCAACCGAGGATTTTACAGAATATACCTTTACAAATCAGACTTTTAACAAACAGATAGACCTTTCTGTATTTAATATACACTAAGCGTGGAAAATACATTTACTAGCATAAAAGAACTTAAGTGTGTGGTTTTGATTCCCACATACAACAATGAGAAAACCCTAAAACAGGTGATAGATGCTGTGCGTTTATATTCACCAAACATTATGGTGGTAAACGACGGTTCAACAGACTCTACTGCAGATATTTTGTCCAAAGAAGAAGGCATACATATCGTTTCTTACGAAAACAATAGAGGTAAAGGTTATGCCTTGAAAACAGGACTAAGAGAAGCCATCAATTTAGGTTATAAATATGCCATTACCATAGATAGCGATGGTCAGCACTACGCAGATGATATACCTGTATTTATCAATGAAATAAAAGAAAATCCAAACTCTTTACTTGTAGGTGCTCGAAATCTGCAAGCAGAGAATATGCCTTCTAAAAATACCTTTGCAAACAAATTTTCAAACTTCTGGTACAAGGTAGAAACTGGCATTACACTTTCAGATACACAGTCTGGATTTAGACTTTATCCACTAGATTTTATCAATTCAACACGCTTTATTACACGTGGTTATGAGTTTGAAGTAGAGGTGATTGTGCGTGCAGCATGGAAAGGTCTTCTAGTGAAAAATGTGCCAATTAAAGTATTTTATCCAAAAGCAGAAGAGCGTGTTTCACACTTCAAACCACTAAGAGACTTCACAAAAATCTCTATATTAAATACCTATTTAGTGCTTCTTGCGTTGCTATTTTACTATCCATGGCGCTTTATCAATTCACTAAACAAGGAAAACGTAAAGAAATTTATAAGCAAAAACATCACCAACTCTGGTGAATCCAATTTTAAAATTGCCCTTGCAGTAGCATTAGGCGCAGGTTGTGGAGTGTTGCCAGCGTGGGGATACCAAATGTGGATAGCTATAGCAGTGGCACACCTTACCAAATTGAACAAGGTAATAGCCGTGGTATTTTCCAATATTAGCATACCACCAATGATACCATTTATCCTTTTTGGCAGTTACTTTTTAGGCTGTAAGCTGTTGGGAAACCCAGTAACTCTACTATTAGAACAAGTTACAATGGAGTCTGTAATGGTAAATCTATGGCAATATATTTTGGGTGCTTGTGCACTTTCTGTAATATTATTTCTTACATTTTTTATCTTTGCTTATTTAATTCTATCCATTTTTAGAAAGAATGCTGTTCGTTAAAATCTATAGATATTTTGCTCATCACAAGCCATTTATGTGGTTTGTGTTGGTTTTATCTGTATTGTTAATGGGATTTTTATCTACCAAACTAAGCATGCAGATGGACATTACCTCTTTTCTTCCAGAAAGTGAGGAAACCCAAATGATATTCAACAATTTAAAGGTGGCAGATAGAATAGTGGTAATGATTGATACCGAAGATGCCGAAACCTACGAATTGATGGATGTTGCAGAGCAATTTAAAGAAAGACTTTGGGCAGAGTCAGACTCTTCACACATACTTTCTTTAAACACTACCATCGACACAGAAAGTTACGAAAATACAGTAAATTTTATTTACGAAAATCTCCCTCTTTATTTAGAAGAAGCAGATTATAAGACGCTTGACTCACTTCTCACTGCCGATAAGTGCAATGAAGTGATGAAAGAAAATTATAGCAAACTCACATCTGCAATGGGGGTGGGAGTGAAGAAAATCCTATTGAAAGACCCACTATGGATAGGAGGAAAAACTCTGTTAAACCTCACTAAACTAAACGCTTACGACAATTACACAATATTTGAAGATTATTTATTTTCAAATGACTACAAAACACTTTATGTGTTTATGGAATCTGCCGACGGTGCAAATGCATCAGATATAAATGACGAACTCACCACTTCTATAGAAAATGTTATAGCAAGTCTCAATTCCGAACTTTCAAATATCAAAGTTTCATATTTTGGCACTCCTGCAGTGGCAGCCTACAATGTAAGACAGGTCAATAGCGACCTTATCCTTACTATCACTATTGCATTAGTAGCCATCACTCTTCTCATTTCACTAGTTTACAGAAATAAAAGGACAGTTATATTATTAATTGTACCTATTTTATATGGTTTCTTATTCTCATTAGCATCAATTTATCTCATTAAAGGCAGTATCTCTCTCATAGCCATAGGTTTAGGAAGTATTATACTCGGTGTGGCATTGAGTTATTCTATTCATGTATTGTCACACTCTTTCTATTCGTCTGATGCAGAGAAACTTATAAAGGAACTAGCATATCCACTCACAATAGGTAGTGTTACCACAATAGGTGCCTTTGTTGGTCTTACATTTACAAATTCTGCACTTCTAAGAGATTTTGGCATATTTGCAGCTACCAATATTTTAGGCACTTGCATATTCTGTCTTATCTTTTTACCACATTTTCTTAAAAAAGAAACTGCAGAGTCATCTACCATTGGCATTAGAATTATCAATAAAATCAATGGCTATGCGTACGATAAAAACAAATTTCTAATTGCCGCACTTGTTATAGCCACAGTAATAGGATTGTTTACATACCAAAATGTAGGTTTCAATTCTGATATGATGGACCTAAACTTTATGCCAGAACATCTGCATAAATCGCAAGTGGAATTGGAGAAAAAAACATCATCAGACGAGATTATTTTAGCCATTTCGCATGCTTCCACCCTAGACTCTGCAATAGTTAAATACAAACAAGTAAAAGAAATAACAACCTCACTATTAGTAGATTCTGTTATTAGCAAGTCTGCATCAGTGGCAGATTTCATCTTCACACAAGACGAGCAAATAGAGAAAATCAATAGATGGAACTCATTTTGGACAGCAGAAAAGAAAGAGTACGCCACAAGAATTATAAATGAGACTTCTACCAAAAACAACTTTAAAGAAAACACTTTTAGTGAGTTTATAAATATCATAAACAAAGAATATAAACCACAAAATATGGTAGAATCTATACGAGGAACACTATTTTCTACCTTTATAGAATCACACAACGATGTAAATTTATTTACTACACATATTTTCTTCAGAGATGAAAACAACAAGGCAGAAGTTTATCCTTTGCTTACCAATCTAGCATCTGTTATAGATAGAAGCTATTTCATCGGTACTATGGCGGAAGATATTACAGACAACTTCAACCTTATACTTGGCATTTCATCTGCATTAATATTTATTGTATTACTTATTTCCTACGGCAGAATAGAATTAGCCCTACTTGCATTCCTACCTATGTACATAAGTTGGATAATAATTCTTGGCTTTATGTCTATTTTCAATGTAGATTTCAATATAATAAGTATTATACTTTCCACTTTCATCTTTGGTATAGGCGACGACTTTAGTATATTTATCCTCGATGGCCTGATAAATGACTATAAACACAAAAAGAGAATGCTCATAATGCACAAAACAGCCATTTTCTTCTCTGTGCTTATGATTATACTAGGTATGGGAGTGCTTGTTTTTGCTAAACACCCTGCCATTCACTCACTTGGCGTGGTATCCTTACTAGGTATAGTTGTGGTGATGCTAGTTTCATACACCATTCAGCCACTACTATTTAGAATTTTTATCTCTGGTGAAGCAGAAAAAGCAGGTCTTCCACATACTATAGGCAGTTTATTAAGGACTATAGTCGTGTTCCTTACAGTAGGTACTGGTTGCATCATGCTACCTTTAGTAATGTTCTTGTCATTGCTACTACCAGTGAGATTCAATACTAAAAGATACATTTTTAGAAGATTGCTTGCATTTTTTGCACAAACTACCATCGCTTTAGCCTTTGGGGTAAAACTAAATATCAATCGCAATGGAGAAGACTTCAAGAAACCAGCCATTATAGTGGCAAATCATCAGTCGTTGGTAGATTTACTTATGGTGTTTAGTATAAATCCATCTGTGGTTGTGGTCACACAAGGTTGGGTATTCAAATCTCCACTATTTGGACTTATTGTGCGCATTGCAGGTTATCTACCAGCCAATTCAGGCATTGAAAATATAGATGAAAAAGTAAAAGAAACCCTAGACAAAGGCCTTTCAGTGCTTATTTTCCCAGAAGGAACAAGGTCAAAAGACCTAAAAGTGCACCGTTTCCACAAAGGGGCATTCTATTTAGCAGAAAAATACAAAGTAGATATTATTCCAGCAGTGCTTTATGGCTCAGGTATGATTTTCTCAAAAGTTCAGCCTCAATATGTGGCTCCTGGCATTATGCAAATGGATATTCTACCAAGAATCACTCCAGAAGACAATACTTATGGTACCACATATCAAGAAAGAACCAAAAATGTGCGAAATTATCTAAACTCATATCTTCAAACTATGAGGGCTAGATACGATACTCCACAAAACAATTATTTTAAATCTGCACTTATTAGGCAATACCTATTTAAGGATAGAGATACAGAATATTCTGTATATTTCAATTGCCTAAAACACAATTGGTACAACGATATTGTAAGTCAAGTGCCAAGAAATGCCACAGTTTTAGATATAAATTGTGGTCATGGCGACCTTGCTTTGATGCTTTCTATCACATCAGACGAAAGAAAAGTATATGCATATTCAGCATCTGAAGAAGAATATTCAATTGCTCAAAACTCAGTTTTAGGAAGAAAAGTAAATTTCTTTGCCGATTTGAGCACTATTGATGAGTTGCCAGAGGTAGATGTGATTATATATCAAGCCAAAGCAAGTGAACTTACCCCAGAAGACAATATTTTACTAGAAAAATTTAAGAAAAGATTGTCTCCAAATGGAAACATTGTCATAAAATATCATTAAATTTGTATTATAAATACTCAAAATAATGTTTAAAGCAGACCCTAATATTCAGTTTTTATCAAAGGCAGAGATAAAAAAGTATCAAGAAGAAAGATTACAAGAAACTTTATCTTACCTTAATGCAAACTCACCTTATTATAAAAGATTGTTTAAGGAGCACAATATTGATGTAGCCAAGATAAAAACATTGGAAGATTTAACACAAATTCCAGTTACAGAGAAAAAAGATCTTCAGTTGTACAACAAAGATTTTATCTGTTGCCCAGAAGAAGATTTGATAGATTATATCACCACATCTGGCACATTAGGCGACCCTGTTACATTTTGCCTTACCGAAAACGACCTACAACGCCTTTCTTACAACGAAAAAGCATCTTTCACCACTACAGGTTGCAGCAGAAAAGATGTAATGCAACTTATGACCACCATCGACCGCAGATTTATGGCAGGTCTTGCATACTTTTTAGGTGCTAGAGAACTTGGCATGGGAGTAATTAGGGTAGGCAATGGTATTCCAGAACTTCAATGGGACACTATCAATAGAATAAAACCAAATGTTTGTATGGTGGTGCCTTCATTCCTTATTAAATTGATGGACTACGCCGAAGCAAATGGCATCGATTTTAGAAAATCTTCGCTAGAAAAAGCAATTTGTATAGGCGAATCACTTAGAAATCCAAATCTAGAACTAAATACACTAGGCAGACAAATAAACGAAAGATGGCCAGAACTTAAACTACATTCTACATACGCATCTACAGAAATGCAATCTTCATTTACAGAATGTGGAGAGTACAAAGGCGGTCATATCCCAGTAGATTTAATCATAGTAGAGTTTCTCGACGACAATAATCAACCAGTTGCCGAAGGCGAAGCAGGAGAAGTTACTATAACCACTTTGGGCGTTACTGGTATGCCACTACTAAGATTCAAAACAGGTGATATTTGTTATCATTATACAGAACCTTGTGCCTGTGGCAGAAACACATATAGACTAAGTCCTATTATTGGTCGCAAAGGTCAAATGATAAAATACAAAGGCACTACACTTTATCCACCTGCACTATACGACATCTTGGATAATATCCCAGAAGTAAAGGCGTATATAGTAGAAGCATATACCAACTCTCTAGATACAGATGAGATTTTGATTCGTTTGGCGAGCGACAACAAGTCTGATGAATTTGTAAAACAAATAAAGAATGTGTTCCGTAGCAAGGTGCGAGTTGCCCCTCAAATCACCTTTGAACCATTGGAACTTATCCTAAAATCTCAAATGCCACAAACAAGTAGAAAAGTGATTAAATTTATAGATTTAAGGAAATAATATTTTGCAATCGTTTACTAAAATTCTTAAAAATACGGTTTTTGTAACATTTTTGTAGCAAAAAATTTGCTTATCTAAAAAAAAAGTACGAAGTTTGCACTTATAAAATTGAAATCAATCTAATTTACTAAACATTTAATTTATTTAAACATGAAAGCAAAAAGATTATTATGGGCAGTTGTAGCTCTATTCGCTACATTCTCAATGACAGTAGCTCTATCAAGCTGCGGTGACAAAGACAAAGAACCTGGTGGTGGTGAAATCGTTGTTCCTGATCCAGACGAACCAGAAGAACCAGAACCAGAAGACAAACCAGAAGTTGCTAACCCAGCTGCTGACCAAACAACTTTCTTATTCCAAATCGAAAACGCTCCTTGTGAAGAATTTGAACTTTACCTAATGGGTATTGGTGGTGTTTGGGAAGATACTCCAGAAATGAAATTCTCTCGCGTAGAAGGTACTACTTCTTGGTTCCAAGTAACTGTTCCAGCTATGGACGTTGACCAAGCTAACTTCAAAATCCGTGCTAACGGTGACTGGGCATTCGAACCAAAATCAGGTTATGACTTCCTAGACGACGCTGCTGAATATGTACAAGGTGGTGCTGACGGTGGTAACCCTAACAACCTAATGATGCTTCAAGCTGCTGGTGGTAAAGTTATCGCTCTAAAAGTTATCGAATTCGCTTCTCCATGTGCTGAAGCTGTTAACTACAAAGTTACTCTAAAAACTAGCTACTGCGATGTAGAAGGTTCAGAATTTACAGTAGGTATCATCGGTTCTATCCCAGGTTCTACATGGGCTACAGTATTCCCAATGGAAAAAATCGACGACACTACTTACGAATATACTATCGAAGCAGGTATGGAAGGTATGGAATTCAAATTCCAAAGCACAGCTGGTGACTGGTCTAACGAACCAAAAACCTTCGTAACTTCTGAAGAAAAACCAGAAGGTGAATGGAAAGGTATGGACAACTACAAACTTGCTGACGAAACAGCTATCTCTATCGACCTAACAGAATATACATGGTCAGCATGTATTGAAGCTGCAGAATAATAATAAACATTATTCATAACAAATAAAGCTCGGTTCTTTCGGACCGAGCTTTTTTGTTGTTTATTGCTGAGCAAATTTATAGTATTTCGTTAGACGTGTTTGTGGATTTTTGTAACTTTGTAAGTTACGGAAGTAAATGGCGAGTAAATATTTTTGCTGGTTATCTTAAAAACTTTGGTACAGGTAAACCAAGTTCTATACTTTATGGTACTGGTACAAATGTGGTAGATGTAATAAAAACAGCTGCTTCGGTAGAGTTTAATTATAAAGGATTGAACGTTGCATTGGAGTGTGAATATAGTGACGCGGCTTATGCAAACTGGTTTGAAAACCGCTTAATTGAAGATTATAGGGTAGGAAATGTGAAAGGAGTGATGAGAGTGTCTTATAGTTTCAATCATACTTGGAATTTGTAACTATTTAATATTTAGATATTTGTGAAGTAGGGGCATTTTGAAAGCAAAAAAAATGTAAAAATTCTTCTCAAAAAATTTGGAAGTTATCACAAAAGTCTCTACCTTTGCACTCGCTTTTCGACCAAGAGTGGTCAACACAACAAAAGCTTAGACGTGCTGAAAGATTGAAAGTTTAACTGCTTCTAAAAATTTTTGAAAAATTTTTCTTCAAAAATTTGGTGGTTTGAAAAACTTGACTTATCTTTGCAATCCGTTTTGACAACAAGATGGCGCACTGCAAAAGCGAATAGCAGTTGTGTTACAGAAATGATGAAACGCAAAAAGTTCTTTGATAGATTGAACAATATACAACCAAAACAAGGTTAAGGAAAAAATAGCAACCGTCAGTTTTCTTTATAGGAAACTACAAACAGGTAACCTAAGTCAGATTAAAAACAAACAAATTATATATACAATGAAGAGTTTGATCCTGGCTCAGGATGAACGC
>JAEIGA010006323.1_pt1 | contig 18028 bp, 23 predicted proteins | sample 9270691 | NCBI WGS metagenome assembly JAEIGA01 (sample SAMN17057246, study PRJNA624740) | gut metagenome | biome: biome; isolation source: fecal sample | host: Bos grunniens | place: China: Xizang | collected 2019
GGGGGAGTGCCCCACACGGAGCACTCCCCAGCGCACACCCGATGATGGGTTGTGGTAGAATGTAATTCCATCGGGTACACGAGAGAAAGGAATCCCAAGATGGACCGTATCACAGATACCCTTAAAGTCTTGAAGATGCTGCGCAACGGGGATATGCAAGACCCCGAGAAGGCATCGGTCATTCCGTGTGAGTTCTGGGTGGGCTTCCACAAGGCCGATGCCGAGCGCGTTCTAATGCTTTCTACCTCCGAGCTTGCGGATGGTGCGACTGACGAGGACCGTGCCAACGTCCTGCAGGCTTTCATGGCTGCAATTAGCACCGATTGCTTCATGCGCGGTCTCTCGCTTGGGTATCGTGCCTTTGGTCACAAGGAAGCTGCTAACAATGCGATTGCTGTCAACGAAAGGCTTGCGAACGTTCATAACGTCCTGCTGCTTGCTTCCATCCTGCAGAGCTATGGTTCCGACTTCATGGAGTCGTATCTTGAGACCGACGAGGAGGACACCGACAATGACTAGTGACGAGATCTGCATGTCCCTTACGCTCATCCTAGCGTTTGCTGCGCTAGGGCTTTGTATGCTCATCTAGGAGGATTCACATGTTCGTCGTAACCGTGGATATCAACGACATCATAGGCTTTGGTATCTTCCTGCTCTGCCTAGTCATTTTGGGCATCTGGTTCATATTCGATCGCATCAGCAACCGATAACTCCCCACCCGGCGCGCATGGAAGTGCGCGCCCACTGGGGCGCTATCTGGAGAGAAGGGAGGTATCATATGAGAAGGGTCCAGCGCACCGTCATTTACACGCTTGCCAACGGCAGGCACCGCGATCCCAAGACGGGTCACATCATCGACTATCAGGGGATAGTCATGGACAATCTAGACGTGCGCGGAGCGGAAATCAGGCTTCGCAACGTCGAGAACGACTCCTCGATAGTGATAGAGAGCGTCAGTCACATTCGCGAGGTCCGGCGCATGTCGGCAAAGACCTTCGTGGAGCATTCCGAACTGGTCAGAACTGAAAAGGAGTAGCACTATGTCTATCAACGTCGTTTGTATCTCCGGCAACCTCACGCGCGACCCGGAGAAGAGGGGCAAGAAGGATAACCCCGCGCTTGCCTTCGGCATCGCTGTCAATGACCGGGTCAAGGTTGGGGACGAGTGGGAGGACCGCCCGAACTTCTTCGACTGCGTCGTGTTCGGCAACCGCGCCAAGTCGCTTGGCAAGATCCTCAAGAAGGGAATGCCCGTCTCCATCAAGGGCAAGCTCCACTATTCGACGTGGGAGACCGAGGACGGCTCCAAGCGCTCCAAGGTCGACATCACCGTCGAGGAGATCGTCCTTCCCCCAAGGTCCAAGGGCTCCGATTCTTCGGACGAGGGCGAGGACTGGTAAACCCTCCGGGGGGTCTCGGCTACACATGTCGAGGCCCCTTTTCTATCGATTGGGGTCATATGGATATTGAGCGAGACATTCGAATAGGCACTAGATGGTGTGTGGATCTGCTCCCAGTCAAGCGTTGCATCGTGTGCGGCTATAAACCTAAATATGTGATTGTCGGAAAGCTAAAACCTGATGATTCGGAGTTCACCGCTGAATTTCGGCATATGTGCCAAGGCTATCGAAGTATCGACGGCCGGGCATCTGCCGAGACGAGAGAGAAAGCTGTTTTAAACGCGATTCGCGTCTGGAATAGAAGGGCTGTCTAATAATGGATATGAAGATCTATAGCTTCGAGTCAAAGGAAACGCTGCGCTGCCCATTCTGCGGCGAGCGTCCTAACGGCGTCTGGGTCACCGAGATAACCGAGGGCTTCTACAAGGGCGACTTGCTGCATGACTGCGGTAAGTATTCCACGATTCGAATTGCACGCTTTGGCAACTCTCCCGATGAGGTAGTGCGCTGCTGCCAAGCCGCTTGGAACTGCAGGGAGGACTAGCCATGGCCCGCGCCAAAAGAGTCTCCGACGAGATCTACAACGAGCGCCGACGTATGCGCCGCGCGCTTGCCCGCGCAGAGAAGCAGGGGCGCATCACCGAGGCGGGCGCGAAGAAGGTGCGCGCCGAGATAGCCAAGACCTACACCGGGCGCATCAAGCCACAACAACAGCTAGAGGTCGCAACGCGCGCGGTGCAGGCCGCTGCGCGTGTGCGTACCACCCTCCAGCAGGAGTCTCGCACGCTCCGGAACTTTCGGAGCGATAAGGTGATGCAAATCTCGATGCGCGCTGCCTATAAGAAGCGCGGCGCATCCAAGCGAATCGCCGACGTCTTTAATGAGGTGGCCGAGCGCGAGGGCTTCGAAGTCCGGGCAAGCGCAAAGGACGCGAAGGCCCTCATGCGCGTCTTTTGGGCATCCACCCAAAAGCTATGGCAGACTGGGGAATACGACGAGCAGGGCCGTGCCAAGTACGCCAAGCCTGCAGAGCGCTTGGACCTCATCAAGAAAAGACTGGGCGTGGACACAATCGAGGAGGCCATGCGCATGGTCTTCGCCCAGAATGCCGAATCCGTCCAGCGCTTCCAGGAGACCGGATACGGCGCGGCCGAGGACTCCACGGCGCGCTATCCCGACTTTTTACACTGGGTAGTCTATGTCGGCGCATAGGAAAAAGCGGCGCGAGTATCGTGTCTGCTGCGCCTACGACACGGAGACCACGCGCATTCATGACGGCGCGCAGTCTCGCGCATTCGCGTCGCTCTACATACTCAACGACTTGCGCGACGTGGACCTGCGGTCCTATGAGCCCGGCACTTGTGACGATATCAGATTCGAGCGCGACGCCTCCGAGGTATACGCCTACATCGATGAGCTGATAGCCTGGGGGAAGGAAAACTCCACAATCCCCGTGATATGTGCCTATAACGCCACCTTCGACCTGCAGACGCTCATGCTGGGGCTTGCCGAGCGCTACGACATCGCGGTTAATGCCCAGTCATCGACCAACATCTACACGCTTGATTTGCTGCAGGACGAGGAGATCGTCCTTCGATTCTGGGACACCTTCCATTTGGAGATGCGCGGACTTGCGGCCATGGGGCGCACCTGTGGGCTTGAAAAGGCGATGGGGGACTGGGACTATACACTGGTGCGCACGCCGGACACGCCCCTCACATCACAAGAGATGCACTATGCCGCGCGAGACGTGCAGGTCGTCCCCGCCTATCTCCGGTACCTGCTGGAGGCTAACGAATGGCTGGCGCAATCCGATTTCGGCCATGTGCTTCTCACTAAAACGTCTATCGTGCGCCAGATGGCCAAGCACACCATCGGCACACGCTATATAACGCTGCAAAGCGGCAAGCGCATCAAGATGCTCATGGGCTTCGAGAAGCTGTGTGAGCAGGAGGCCGCGCGCGACTTTGACTCGTATGCGCTGCGAAAGGCCTGCTTTCGAGGCGGATGCACCTTCACGGCCGCGCTTACGGCGTCAGTGGTCGTTAATGATGTCGCCTCCCTAGACGTGACCTCGATGCACCACGCTTTCATCTGCGGCCGCATGTTGCCGGTGCAGTTCTCGTGGTGGCCTGCCGAGACGATCCAGCGCGACGTGCGGCGCGTGCTCGATACCCCGCTCGATTACGTCTTGACTCACTACGAAAAGCCATTCGACGTGGCATTCCACGCGAAGATACGATTCGAGGGCATCAGGCTGCGCGAGGGCTCCGCATTCTACGTCTATGGCATCGGCATAGCGCCGGAAGCAAAGTTCGCGGCCAAGCTCCAGCGCTACATCGACGGGGGAAACGAAAGGGCCGTCGCGCAGGAGGAGAGCGTCCGAGCGGGCGGATGGGTGGACGCCTACGAGGGCGCGACGTTCGCATTCGGCAAGCTATACTCCGCCAATGCGGTTGAGATGCACCTATCGGAAATAGAGCTCTATGCAATGTCTCTGGTCTACGAGTGGGACGAATGCAGGGCGATATCCGGAGAGAGCACCATGCGATTCATTGTGCCCCCGGACTACGTGACGCTCCAATCCAACATACTTTTCGACGCCAAGAGCGACGCCAAGCACATAAACAAAACCTACAAGGAGGGGCAACCCTATGAGAAGGAAATCCCAGCTACCATTCCGGACGGCCTTGCGGATAGCTTGCGTAAGGGCGAGATATCCGCTGTGTTCTGGGAGGGATACTACAACAGCACGGTTAAAGGGATGTTTAACAGCATCTATGGAACGATGGCGCAAGACGTGCTCAAGCCGGAGCTGGAGGTGGACGAGGTAGGTGCCTTTCACATCAACGTCGACACGATTTGCAAGCCGGAGAACTTCGAGGATAAGCAGCCGGAGAAGAACAGGGTACTTTACACCTATGGGCTGCGCATTGTGGGAGGCTCGAGGCTCCATCTTGTTATAGCCATCAAACTGCTATATGACGCATTCGGCTTTCGCGTGCGCGTCACCGGAGGGGACACGGACTCGCTAAAGGTTTCCACGGACCAGGACATCACCGATGCCATGCTGCTGGATGCCTTGCGGCCGCTGCACGATGCCATCACGCGAGCGATACACAAGACAATGCGGCGCGTTCGTGCGGTCTGGCCCGATTATGCATCTACACTGGATGATATCGGCGTCTTCGAGGTTGAGCGCGCGGCCGATGGCAAGTCGCGCTGGCCCTACCATCTGGAGCTGTGGAACAAGGCGCGCGTCAGCGTTGACGGTAGCCGCGCCCACGTCACCTGCGCCGGACTGTCCCGCCCCGGTGACAAGTACCACATCGAGCACCTAATCCACGATCTGATAGAGGCGGGCTATACGGCACCCGAGGTCATGGATGCCGCCCTGGGCTATAACGTCACGGTCTACCCGAGTATCTGCCATAGCCTCCAGCGCACGACGCCCAAGACCACGGACCGGGTAAGCGAGCGCGTGACGGACTATCTGGGGCAGTCGCGCGACGTGGATCTCCCCGAGGCAGTCGCGCTCTATCCCATAGGCCGCACTCTGGGCGATACGATGCAAAAGGCCAACTTTGAGAACGTGGACTATCTGCGATGCTACTACGGGCGCGAGGTGGACGAGCGCGAGCGCTTTGTCTATCTCGATGGGAACAACAGACCTACCATATCCGTATCCGATGGCGTCTCGGACACTCCGATAATGCAGGGTGCGCCCGTGGACATAGCCGAGGACGGCACATATACCGGAGGGAGGTAGGAGCATGGACGACGAGATCGAATACTACCCGTGGCAAAAGACATTCAGCTTCGATGCCGACGTGACGGCGATCTGCACGCCGCGAGGTTACGGAAAGACCTATGGTTTTGCAAAGCAGGCCGTGAAGGACTATCTCCAGCACCATTGGCGCTGCGCGGAGCTGGTGCGCTACAAGGAGAACATCTCGCACACTTCGGACGGGTACTTCAATAAGATCGTCGCGAATAACGAGTTCCCAAATCACGTATTCCGCACGGACAATAAATATATGCTTATCGCCAAAAAGCCCGAGGGCACCAAGAAGCCCGACTGGGAAATCATGGGATACTTCGCGGCGCTGTCAAAGCATCAGGACCTAAAGAACGAATCATCCCGATTTTCGCGCATCCGCCGCATAAAGCTGGACGAGGCCGTGATAGACCGTCGCAAGAATCGCTATACCCAGTATCTACCACACGAGCCCGAGATACTTGCCGAGGCTGTCGACTCCCTATCGCGAGAGCGCCCCGGCGTGCCCGGCGTGAAGCCGAGGGTCTATCTTCTCTTCAATGCCGTGGATCTGCTCAACCCATACTTCTTGTACTATGGCGTGGGCACCGAGCCCAAGGATGGTTACACGTGGTACAAGAACAAAACGTTCCTTCTGCACTACCACCACGACATAAAATATTCTGCCGAGAAGTCTAGCGAGACCGTGGCCGGGCGAATGCTGGCCGCTGGGTCTGCGGGGCGAGACACTACGTATGGAGACTTCTATATCCCCCCGAGCGACTACGTTGCCAAGAAGCCGCGCACCGCGACATTTGAGTTTGGCGTGATTCTGAAAGACTCAAAATTCGGCGTTTGGTTTGATGACGTGGAGAGCATCTACTATGTCAATCGCAAGATTCCCAACGGCGCGCGTCCGGTTTTCGCGCTCACATTGGACGATAACCGAACGAACGTCATCGCCGCACGCCGAGCGGAAAACGCGTTATCCGGATTCGTGGAGATGCACTACTGCGGTTGTATCCGCTACGATAGCCTGGAGACCCAAAATGGGTTTAACGACGTCTTGAGACTTTATGGGGTGAGATGATTTTGGACGTGATCCTGGCCTTTGCGCTCAATGCCCTCATCACGCCGCTAGTGCTCTTCGTCGCGCAGCGCGCACTGGCAAAGCGTCTGGATGACTTCGACAAAAGGCGCGAGGATGCACGGGTCGAGCGCGAGGAGAGGGAGCGGCGCGAGGCCGAGAGGCGCGAGGCCGAGCGCTCAATTGTCCTAGCCATCGCACGCACCATGCTTCTTGATAATTTTGAGAAGTGCATGAAAAAGGGATATTACACGCTTGAAGAGAGGGAGGTCTACGGAAAGCTCTTCGCGGCATATGAGTTTGATGGTGGAAATGGGGTTATCGGCTCGATCGCGCCCCAGATGCGCGAGCTACCTATGGAACCGCCGAGTTAGGGAGGCACGATATGAACGATAAAGTTATCAGATGGCTAAAGGCTGCAGGCATCCGCGCGGTCAAGACGGGCGCGCAGACCCTTGCGTCGCTCATCGGCACGGGCGCGGTGGGTATCCTATCGCTTGACTGGCCGCAGATGCTCAGCGTAACCGCGACGGCGATGGTGCTCTCCGTGCTTACGAGCGTCGCGGGCCTGCCGGAGCTGGACGAGGGAGCGCGCAATGAGCCTACGAGATGAGATCGTGCGCGTCGCGCGCGAGCAGATCGGCAAGCCCTACGACATGCGCGACTCCTACCCATGGGAGGGCCCGGCGAGCGACTACGACTCTTTTAATTGCAGCGGCCTCACTCGCGCGGTCTTTGACGAATGCGGCGTCACGATTCCCGGATTCCAGCGGGCAAGCCTGGGGGACTCGCAGAGCCGGTGGGTGATGGATGCGGGCAATTGGCATTGGACGCCTGCGGACGGTCTGCAGCCGGGGGATTTGGTTTTCTGGCAGGATGGCGAGACGTGGGAGGACACCTACCACGTAGGCATCTATACGGGCGATGAGACGTGCGTCTCCGCTAATGGCCCGCGCATGGGCGTCGCGGAGCACTACGTCTACATCGACCAAGGATTCATAGGCGGGGGCTGGCCGATTGACTGGGCCGAGGGATGGCGCGGCGATTCGCAGGACGAGACGAAAGACGAGGGGTTAATCATGGCTGCAGACACTTGGGGCATCGTCGGAGACGAGCACGCGACCTATGTGGATATGGGTACCAAGATCGTGCTTCTGGATAATGAGTACGAACAGAGATTCGTGGAATGGTACATCGGACGCTGCAAGGAAGCCCGCGACAGGGGCGAGATTCCGCATGTGAGCATCCTGCATGACTCCGATGGTGAGTTCCAGAGGGGCGACCACATGGAGCTATTGCTAAAGATCGTGGCGCGTCCCAGCTATGTGCCAGCGTGATATGATTGCAGACGGCTCACGATAGGCGGCCGCGCCCATGCAGAGCCATCGGCCCCGGCGAGCCCGAAATCGCCGCATACTAAAGAGGCCCCGGGCAGCTTGCCCGGGGCCCTTTTCTATTCTTTATGCACGCCCTTCCTCGTAGTAGCCATACTTCTCTATCTCTCGCTCCACGTCAATCTGATGGCGTATGGCGTTCTTGACGGCTCCGGCCATGCTGTCCACGTCCTCCAGCCATTCGAGGATGTCGGCATCTGTCCGATGGTTGAGGCGGATGGTGAGCGTGCGCGTGTGCGCGTTGTTGTAGCGCTTCACCGCTTCGAGCTGCGCGCGTGAGGTCTTAGCCATTGTTAATCCCTATCTTCTTCAGTTCGAGCGAGAGCGTATAGGTCCGGTCAATAGGTTCGATTGACACGAGCATGAAAGTGTCATCGCACTCGTGCTTCTGGATGTAGGCGTGCGGGCTCCTGGTGATGGCCGTGCCCCTGCGATATGTCCCATCATCGTCTATGTTGAAATAGCGCACGATGTACTCGAAATCTCCCATGTTCAATCCCTCCAAGGGAGGCCCGGCAGGAGCCGGGCCGATGGTAGCTGCTAGATGACCTCGATGACGATTGGCTCATCGCAGTTGACGGGCACCCACTTCTCTTCGAGCTTGCGGAGCTTGCGCTCTGCCTCCGCGATGTAGTTATGCACGGCCCAGTCGGGCTCGCCATGGACCACGAAGCCGAGCTTCTTGCCGTGGTAGCGGAACCCATCGGTGTAGACGCGCGACTCGTCGCGGGACTCGCGAACGAGGGTTGCGCCTCCGTGGTCAGTCGTGCGCCACTCGCTCACGCTGCCGGTGACGGGATCCCAGTTCTGCGTGAGGTCGTGGCGCTGTGCGACCTCATAGAAGTCATACTGCGGATTCTGGAGGTAGGTGCCGTCATCGGTGAAGATCCAGCACTCGCGCGCGATGGCCTCAACGTCGTAGTGGTTGGCGAATCCGCCAAGCGCGGGCTTTACCTCCAGCTCGATGATGTCGTTGAGATTGGTGTAGATGGTCTCCATTGCTCTGTCCCTTCTCTGATGGGCGGGGCCTATCCCCTCCCTCTGTGCTAAGTATGACATAGATTAGAGACGGATGCAAGCGAGACTTGCTAGAATGTGACCAAGTCGTGTGGCGGGTGGATGCGCTGCGAGTAGCGCATAGCCTCGATCGCAGGGTAGGAATACTCCGGGGATGCGCGGCGGTAGGCGGCCGCTTTCAGTAGCGCGCTATCTTTTGCTACGCGACTAAATAATGGGCTATACTCCAACCTAAAGGGCTAGGGGTATAGCCCAACTATCTTTTAAGGAGGGCGAGATATGCCTAAGCCGAAGGAGAAGGATATGGATCTGCGAATTGACGCAGACCCCGAGGAGAGCGAGGAGACCTCCGAGGAGGAGACCGAGGAGACCTCCGAGGAGGAGACCGAGGAGACCGAGGAGACCTCCGAGGAGACCGAGGAGACCGCCGAGGAGACCGAGGAGACCTCCGAGGAGGGACCGGACCCCATTGCGGCGCTCACGGCCATGGTCGAATCGCTGGCGCAGAGCGTGCAGGCGATCGCCGAGCGCGTGAGCGTCATGGACGGCGTGAGCGTGGACATGGGCGAGGGAACCAATGCCGAACTCGCCGACGTGGACGGAGACGGCACAATCGACTCGGACGATCTGGACATCCTCGAATCCCGCGAGGACATCGAGGACTTCGACCTTACCATCTAAAGGAGGCACACAATGGCAGTAGACAATTCCACCATTCTCGATAACGTCTGGCTCCACCAGACCAATGACTACCAACAGCGAATCCCCAACAGCACGCAGGCGACTATTGAACAGACCATGAAGAAGCTCTTCGACCCGATGAATGGTCGCTACCTCAACGCCTTTATCGATAGCCTCGTGAATCGCATTGGCCTTAGCTACATCCACCAGCAGACTTGGGACAATCCCCTTGCGATGTTCAACAAGGGTGCTTTGGCTTACGGCTCCACCGTGCAGGAGCTCGCCGTCAACTGGATTCGAGCGCATCACTACGAGGATGACAACGAGAGTCTTCTGGCGCTTCACCGTCCGGACGCCTCCGCCTGGTATCACACGCTGAATCGTCAGGATTACTACCCCATCAGCGTCGTGGAGGACGAGCTGCAGCAGGCCTTTGTGGATGACGGTGGCCTCAACCGCTTCGTCTCGCAGATCCTTGCGGCACCGCGCAACAGTGACGCATACGACACCTACCGCGCAACCCTGCAGCTCATCGCGACCTACGAACAAAATTTCGGCTTCTACAAGAAGCAGGTTACACGCGTCGATACCAAGGAGAGCGGCGAGGACTTCCTTGTCACGCTCCGCGAGGATGCCGAGCTGCTTGGCTTCCCGTCCGCGCGCTACAACTCCGGACTTATTGACGACATCCCCGTATTCGCCAAGAAGGGCGAGCTTGTCATCCTCATGACGCCTCGCGTGAAGGCCAACGTCGACGTTCGCAACCTTGCGGCCGCGTTCAACCGGACCGATGCCGAGATCGAGCAGCGCATCGTGATTGTGGACGAGTTCCCCGTGGCAAACTGCGAGGCCATCATCACCACGGAGGACTTCTTCCAGAACTACGACAAGCTCTACAGGACCACGTCCTTCTACAATCCGCAGACGCTTGGCCAGACCTACTATCTGCACCATTGGCAGATCCTTAGCGTCTCACCCTTTGTCCCGGCAATCATGTACACCACGGCCGAGGCAACGAGCACGCCGACCATCACCCAGACCGTCACCGGGCTCACGCTCACCGCGACGGCCGAGCAGGTGACTGCAGGCGGGTCCGTGCCCCTCACGGTGACGCTCGACGGCTCCCTTGCTGGCAGCCCCGAGGGGACCGATACTAGCAAGTTTGCCGTTGCGCCGGATGCGGCCACCTTCGAGATCGTGGGCGAGCTGGACGGCGAGCCGGTCAAGACCTACATGACCACCTACGTCGATGACGGCTTCGTCCTTCACACCTCCAAGCGGCTCGCAGCGGGCACCGTGCTCACCATCACCGCGACGAGCACCTACACCAACCCCGGTGGCGCGACCACGACCTACACCGACACCGCTACTGTTACAATCGAGTAGGGCCCCTTCTTGCCCATATCCTTTCTCTCCGGAGCGTCGCGTCTCATGGCGCGGCGCTCCACCCCTTTTTATATAAAGGAGGCATAAGATGGACTTTCCGCACATGCGCGAGGGGCGCTATCCCGGAGTGCCGCAAAGCGTCTACGAGTACCAAAACGAATTTGTGTATTCCCGTTGGCCCAAGAACGTCAGAATCAACGTCCTCAACGTCAAATGGAACAGTGACTATAAGGACGTGCCCGCATTCCAGACCACGCAGGCGCGCGACGCTTGGCTGGACGCGCACGCGAGCCTGGAGGATTCCTTTATCCTGCCTACCATGATGCGAAACGTCTTCGACGGGTACGTGGCTCTGCCGATTCCCTATGCCGTCATGAGCCGCTATAACTACGTCTTCGTGGACCTCCCAATCGCGACGAGCGCAGCCGAGCCGATTGCCTATGAGGGCAAGTCGGGCGTGCGTCGCTATTGCTATTTCGTGGACGAGATCCAGCAGGCCGCGCCGAGCACGACCAAATGCCGGGTGACGCTCGACGCATGGACCACCTACATAAACGATTTGCAAGTTCCATACATGCAGCTCGAAAGGGGCCACGCGCCCATGTCAGCGGCCGCGAGCGTCACGGAATATCTTCGCGACCCACTCTCGCACACGTCGCACCTTCTCGCGGATGACGTGAGCTTCGATGACGCGACGGTGGCCAAGCACTCGCATCTGATAGACTTCGGAGGCAGCGAGAAGTGGGTACTCTTCGCGACCACGGCCGCGCCCGCAGATCTCGCGTCTTTGGTCGATGCTCCCACGGGTAGCGCGACGCCTGCGACCTTTTACGACGTTGACCAGCGCGACGGCTACCAGCTTGGCGTCTCGGGCTATGAATGGGAATTCGGGCGCGACTACTCCACGCAGCGCGCCCCGGCGCGCCCTTGGCAGAGCGAAGGTGGCAGCGTTCCCAATGGCTATAGCGTCTACGCCATCAAGGCTACCGAGGCCACGCTATTCTTCGGTGACGTGGCCGTGCGTTGCCCGGCCTTTCTCTCTACGATAGGCGGGTGCTTCGTGCTGGGCGCGAACCTCTTCGGCAGGGGCACGGCGCGCTCGATTCTCGGGCACACTGTCTATGACGTGATCGAGCAGACCGCGAGCATTGACGTGGATCTCGCGAAGTCTGACTTCGGATATCCGGACAAGTACGACGCACTCACAAAGCTCTATACCTATCCCTACGCGCACCTGGAGGCGTCGGACAACTTCGGCAATTCCTTCGAGATGCGCATCGAATCGACCTCCGGGCTTGGCGTCCGTTGCCCGGTCTCGCTGGCGTTTCCCTATCTCTACATGCAGCCCTTCCTTGTGGGCGCGAACGGCGCAGGGCGCACGACGTACACATGGGCGCAGCTCGACGGCACGACCACGACCGAGGACGCCTATACGAGCGACATATCGCGCTTCATGTGGACTTGGGAAATCCCGGTCTATACGGTCATGCAAGAGGGCGCACGCGACTGGGCAGCGCACAACGCCGCGACGCTGGAGGCAGACAGGCAGGCCGCGCTCAACGCCTATCGCTCCGGCGTGCGTGGGGCTAACACCGGATATGAGAACGCGCGCGACTCCAACAATACCAACGTCGCGAACACCGCGAGGAGCGGCCAGACCAGCACGCAGAACACCGCGCGCAGCGGGCAGACCAGCGTTGACAACACCGCGAGGAGCGGACAGACCAGCGTTGACAACACCGCGAGAAACGGACAGACGAATGTCGACAATACCGCGCGCAGCGGGGATACCAGCGTGGAGAACACGCAGCGGAGCGGGGAGCTTGCGCAGCGCACGACGGACAATAACAACAACTGCAGCAGGGACAATCAGAGCTCTAATAATTCCCTGCTGGAGCGTCGCGCGGAGCTGGGCGTGGCGCGCGTGTGGGCGGAGTCTCGCACCGCGCAGGATGTCATGGCTAAGGGACTGCAGGCGGATGCCACGGCCGCGACCAACTCCCTTGCCGTCTCGATGGGAACGAGCGCCGCGAGCGCGGTGGTGGGCGCTGCATCGGCCGGGGCAGTCTCCGGCGAGGGCCTTGCCAGCTTCGGCTTGGGCCAAGTGCAGACGGCCGCGCAGATAGGTATCGCGCTGGGCAAAGAGGCTGACATGGTGAACGCCCAGAGCAAGGCGACGATGGACAATGCGCAAAGCAACGACGATATCACCACCCTCGAAGTGGACGCGCAGACCTCACGCGCGACGGAGATAAACGAGCGGCAAATCGGCAACGCGACCCAGATTACCAACGACCAAGTCGACACGAACAACGTGAACGCCGGGGCCTCACGCGACACCGCGAACTTAAACGCACGGGCGAGCAGGGACACGGGCAACGAGAACGCCGGAGCAACGGCCGCGACCGCGAACCAGAACGCGACCGCAAGCGCGAACACCGCGAATGCCAACGCGAGCGCAAGCGCGGGCACGGCAAACGCCAACGCGAGCGCAAGCGCGACCACGAGCAACGCGAATGCAGGATACTCGCGTGATGTCGCGATAGACACGGCACAGCGGGCCCTTGCACTTGCGCAGCAGCGCGCAAGCGCGGCGCACACGGCAGCGGGAGCGAGCGCCCCGGTGGAATATGGCACGCGCGCGGGCGAACCCATGCCCGACGTGATGCGGCGCAGGCAGATCCAGATTCGAGTATGCACGCAGCGCCCCGACGCAATAGCGCAGGCGGGCGACTACTTCCTACGATACGGATACGCCTCGAACCGCAATTGGAGCGTTTCGGACTTCTGCCCGATGCCCCACTTCTGCTACTGGAAGGCAAGCGACGCGACCGTGGTGGACGGACTCGGAGCAACCAATGCGGTTTGCCTTGCGATACAAGATATACTGGAGGCGGGTGTAACAGCCTGGAGGGATCCGGACGAAATAGGGAGGGTATCGATCTATGGAAACCGATGAGAAGAGGGAGCCGCGCAGCGTCGCGGAGCTTATCAAGCTGGATAGCTATCAGGGAATGACGGACGAGGAGATTGACGCCCTCATGGACTTCAAGATAACGCTTGGTGCAAGGGCGCTCTACGCACAGCAACGAGCCGACGAGCTTATCAGGGGAGGCGTATCCACCAATGGGGAAAAGGCGTAAGCAGAGGAGACGCGACGGCCTTGCCGGATGGGGCGATGGCACCTACTGGCAGACCGGTGGCTACCAGCGCAGGCTATATCGGATCTACCTCAACCAGATAGAGGAGCTGGCGCTGAACCGATTCCGTTGGGTTGGCCTCCCCAGCGGATGCGACGAGCGCTATCTGGAGTGGTGCTTGCTTCACTTTGGGATGGCAACCATCGCGCAGCCGCCCGGACGCCCCGGCGCGTGGCGCTCCCTGCAATGCAACCCGAGCCGCGCATGGGGTATGTACGGGATGCCTACGGGCTGGACGTGCGTAGGGGATAACGGGGTTTCCTTCCCGGCCAACTGGCGCTCGGGCGTCATGCTCTACGACAATCGAACGCGCTATCCGCTCATGGATACGCTTGGGATGCACGCGCGAGAGTTGGTTGACATCAAGCACACAAAGCAGATCAACCGGATGCACCAGAAGATTCCCTTCGTGATAGAGGGCGCGCAGGAGGGGCAGATAGAGCTGATAGACTTCTCCGCGCAGATCGCGGCAGGCGAGCCGATCATCGTGGCTAACAAGGGGCTCACGGACAACATCAAGACAAGCGTCGTGAATCACGATATCGACTTCATTGGCGAGGAGCTTACAGCCGAGGAGCTTAACGAGTGGAATCTAATTTATAAGGCTCTGGGCATCGAGAATCTTACCTACAAGGCGGAGCGGCAGGTGCAGGACGAGCTGGAGGCACAGACGGAGCCAACGCAGGTGACGCGCATGGGATGGCTGAACTGCAGGCGCGAGGCGTGCGATAAGCTACGCGAGCGCTTCGACCTCGACATCCACGTCTACTGGCGCGAGGACTGGGAGAGCAAGACCTACAACTTCGAGCGCGACGAGACCGCGCAGGCGAAAGAGGGCGGCGCGAATGAGTGACATCTTCGAGGAGCCAAAGAGCTGGCCCGACTATCACGCGACGTTTACCATCCAACTCTGCGAGCTTGTGGACGGCGGGATCGTGGACTTCCATAAGGAGCCCTTCAACCTCCACAAGTACAGCGACGAGCAATTCGAGCGCGTGATAGCACTACTGCAGGAGCACTACTACTACCGCGAGATCTCTTGTGTTCCGGTGCGGCGCTGGATGCGCGAGTTCAATCGCAAATGGAACGAGGTTGCTCCGAAGTACGATTATCTGTACAAGGCTCTGGATGACAGCGTATCGCCCCTATCTGCCATGGACGAGTGGGAGAAGGGCCGCGACATCTTCTCGGAGTTTCCGCAGACCATGCTTTCCGATAACGAAGATTATGCGAGCCATGGAACCGACTTCGAGCACGAGAAGATAACCGTGGGAGACTTCATAGACACGGCTGACCGTCTCCAGAGGGCCTATGATACGGTCGACACGCGTATCATAAATGACATGAACACGCTTTTTGTGCATCTGGTCAGCGCGAACTTTAACGGCTACTGATTTAGTAGGAGGTAAGCACATGGGAGACCGATTCACGCCGCTCACGCCCCTGCCATCATTCCCACCCAAACCGGGATGGGTTGAGGGTGCCCCGGTAATTCCGGATATCTACTGGAACAACTACAGTTCAGAACAGCGTTGGAAAGCCATTTGCATCTGGCTTCACAAGCTAACCGAATTCATAAACACGCAGGAGATCCCGGAGATAGCGCATCTACAGAGCGCAATCGAGACGCTGGAGGATGCTTTCCAGCAGTTTCAGGAATCCGGATTCGAGGACTACTACGCCGAGCAGATTAGGGACTGGATCAACAATAATCTTCCGTGGCTATGGCGCACCTTCGCGCAGATGGTCTTCTTCGGCCTCACGGATGACGGACATTTCTGCGCATACGTCCCCGAGGCGTGGTCCGATATTCAGTTCGATACCGGGGCCGTGTATGGTCGCTACGACTACGGCAGGCTAATCCTTCGCTACAATGTCGATGGGTCCGGAGTTATCGACAACACCGGGCGCTATGACGAGGCAAGCGCGCAGGCGCTTGCGGAGCGCATCCAGCGCATGGAAATCACACTTTACACGCGACTTGGGTTGGGTGGTGAGTAATGGCTATCGAGCCTATGGGCAAGGACAAGGTCATGCGGCCATCGCTCATTGATGCGGTGGATAAGATCAACGAGATCGCGACAGCCGTTAACCTTTTGGACCCTACCGAGATTGATGCCATCGAGGCGCGCGTCGATTCGCTGGAGGCCTCCGTATCGGGTCTTTCGACCAGAATTGATAATATGAGTACGACGCTTTCCCAGATCCAGCAGACGCTAACGACGCATCAAAGCGACATCGATAACATCAAGCTCACGCTCTACACGCCACTCTCGCAGGGAGCTAACCCGACCACGAACGCAAACGGAGGTAACTAATGAGCGTAACGCAGTACATCGGGGCCCGCTACGTACCACTCTTCGCAGACCCTATCGACTGGAACATTAATTCCCAGTACGAGCCCTTGACGATCGTCTACTACCAGGGCAACAGCTACACGAGCAAGCAGGCCGTGCCCTCGAACATCGACATCACCAATACCGATTACTGGGCGATCACGGGCAACTACAACGCACAGATCGAGCAGTACCGCGCGGAGGTCCAGACCTTCGACGGCCGCATCACCGCAAACGCACAGGCGATTGCGGACGAGGTGACAGCCCGAATGCAGGAGGACACCGCAATTCGTGCGCTCATCACCGCACTCGACGGCGACCTTGCAACGGAGACTAGCGCACGCGCAGCAGCGGACACCCAGATTCGCACCGACTTCGCGCAGGATCTTGCAGACGAGGTATCGACTCTCAACGCGACGATAAGCGCCGACGTTGCCCGACTCGACCAGCAGGACAGCGCTCTCAGCTCTAGGATTTCCGTATTTGAGGATAAGTCGGAAATCATGGTGTTCGTGGGCGATAGCTATGGTGAGGGATTCGATCCTGACGGCGCGACCGACAACAGCAAGGGATGGTGCAACCGCCTGAAAGGACTAGTGCAGGCAGCACACCCTAACGTTACCTGCCTGACAGACTGGGTTAATGGTGGACGCCTGGCAACCGCGCTTGTTGACAAGGCCACGACCTTGCTCAACGGGATTTCGAGCGCAGATCGCAAGAAGGTCACCAAGATCGTGATTGCGGGAGGTTACAACGACGCGCGCTTGAAGTCTACTCAAAACGAGTTTGACACGAGCTTCGGGAATCTCGCGACTCTGGTTAAGTCGAACTTCCCCAATGCCAACGTCTATATCTCGTCAGTTGGTGGGACGATCTCGTTCAAGACCACGGGGAAATATGCGACCACGACATCGCAGGATTGCTACACGGCATATTTCTATGCAAAGGCATCGGCAGAATCACACGGATTCGTATTCGATGATGGATCGTTCGCGACCTTGATTCGATATGCGTGGTTTGCGTCAGATTTCGTGCATCCCAACCCCGACGGGAACCTCATCATTGCCAAGCGTCTTTTCAAGCTGATATATACAGGGCAAGGATATTTCCCAGGGATGCCAGTAAGTGACGGTTGCGAGATCACGGCATCGAATGACGGACGGCTTGAGGCAGCTTGCCAGTTGCAGGCTTCCTATGGTCCTGCAGGATTCCCCGAAGAGATCGCGCTGACTGGTAGTGCGCTCCAATACATTAAGGTTGCCTATGACACACCCCGCACTATGTCGTTTAACAGCTCAAACTATCACGGATTTGCCAAGTGCTCGATTCCGGCATTTACGGGTACGCGCGGAAAGTTCCCGGCCGTTGTATCCGTGAGGGAGGCAAGTACTGGAAATTGGTACTCAAACGCGGGCATCATCATGCTAACGAGCGCAGACGATACCATTATCGTGTCAACTCACCTCACAAGGGATGGCGCAACAATAACCAACATGAGCGTTGACAGGCTCTATGTGCAACCTATTACGCTGCGCGAGATTCTTACACCGGGATATAACTCATAGCTACCACAACCCATCATCGGGTGTGCGCTGGGGAGTGCTCCGTGTGGGGCACTCCCCCTTTTGTGTTGGGGAGCCGTGGGGCGCGCGGGGTTACGAGTTGCGACCCATGGGCGCGCGGGCGCGGGGGGATCGTGACGGGTCGTGGGGAGTGCGGGCGCTAGTGGGTGTCCAGGCGATTGGGGCAGGGGATTGTGTATATAGGCTA
>JAEIGA010006324.1_pt1 | contig 18026 bp, 11 predicted proteins | sample 9270691 | NCBI WGS metagenome assembly JAEIGA01 (sample SAMN17057246, study PRJNA624740) | gut metagenome | biome: biome; isolation source: fecal sample | host: Bos grunniens | place: China: Xizang | collected 2019
ACTACAGGTCTTGCAAACACAATCAAGGGTAAGGCTCTCCTTTGGAAGGGTGACTATGAGAATGCTCAGGCTGCTCTCAAGAAGGTGATCGAGGAAAACAACTATCAGCTCCTCCCAACCGCACAGATCGAGGACAACTTCCACGCTGACGGTGACGGTAGCCCAGAGAAGGTATTCGAGATCAACATCGTATGGTCGGCTTCCGTTTCAGGTTATACAGGCCACTCTACAGCCAACATGCCTTGGCTCTGGAACTGGAGATCAGATGTAATGACAATTCCTAACGGTGTAGGTACAGTTATGCACAACCAGGGATGGGGTGAGTGTAACCCTTCACAGAAGTTCATTGACGTTCTCCTCGCAAACGACGGTATGGAATCAGCTCGTCGTAAGGCTTGGGTGAAGGACTATGATGAGGTTCTTTATGAAATGCCATATGCTTCTGACGGTGCGAACCCTGTAATGGGTTATACAGACTTCAAGGCATCTGACAAGGATCGTGGTATCTACCGTGCTAGCGGTCTTTATGGACACGTTGGTTGGTTCATGTGGAAGGTCAACGTACAGAAGAGAGACCTTTCTTCAACAAATGCACGTATGCAGAACATCCGCGTATTCCGTTATCCTGAGGTTATCTTCATGTTCGCAGAGTGTGCACTTCAGACAGGTGAGGATAGGGCAATGGCTCTCCAGCTTGTAAATGACATTCAGAACAGAGCAGAGTCACAGACAGTCTGGACAGACGCAGACTTCACTCTTGAGAACCTCAAGACTGAGAAGATGATTGAGATGTGGCTCGAGGGTTGCCGTTATCAGGACCTCATCCGTTGGGGTGACACTGACGAACTTGCAGACAATGGTAAGTACTTCCCTAACTTCAGAGATAAGCTCTTCGACGACAAGAACCCTACAGCGGTTCACGAAGGTGTAATCGATGAGAGCGATGCTGACTGGTGCGTTCAGCTTTACCCAGACCTTGGTTTCAAGAAGGGTAAGCACGAACTCTTCCCATTCCCATTCTCTGAGACTTCAGTAAATGAGAACATCAAGCAGAACCCAGGTTGGGAATAATAGCTTGAAAATAAACGGATAATTTCAGGGGCGGCTTTTTAGTCGCCCCTTTTTATTATATTTGCAGGCGGAATAATAACACAACACTATGAAAAAGATAATCATTTCAATTGCGTCGGCTCTTCTTCTGTTGCCGTCGTTTGCGAAGGCTCAGGAAAACCTGCCTTTCCGCAACCCGGAACTTACTAGAGAAGAGAGAATCAACGACCTTATTTCAAGACTTACACTTGACGAGAAGATCGGCATGATGATGCACGGCTCGAAGGGTGTGGAAAGACTCGGAATTCCAGACTACAACTGGTGGAACGAGGCACTTCACGGAGTGGCAAGAGCAGGCCTTGCAACAGTTTATCCGCAGACCATCGGTATGGCTGCTACATTTGACCCAGAGACTCATCTCCAGACATTCACATATGTTTCTGATGAGGCTCGTGCTAAGTACAACGATGCTGTAAGCCGTGGAGAGTACAAGCAGTACTACGGTCTTACCTTCTGGACTCCTAACATCAACATCTTCCGTGACCCAAGATGGGGCCGTGGCCAGGAGACTTACGGTGAGGACCCTTTCCTTACTGCAAGAATGGGTGTCGCTACCGTAAAGGGACTTCAGGGCGACCATCCTGACTATTACAAGACTCATGCATGTGCGAAGCACTTCGCCGTACACAGCGGACCGGAGTGGAACCGCCACAGCTTCGATGTAGTGGTTTCGTCAAAGGACCTTTGGGAGACATATCTTCCTGCATTCGAGTCTCTCGTGAAGGAAGGTGACGTACGTGAGTTCATGGGTGCATACAACCGCTATGACGGTGACCCTTGCTGCGGCAGTGCGTTCCTTCTCCAGGACGTCCTCCGTGGAAAATGGAACTATCAGGGTCTTGTGGTTTCTGACTGCTGGGCAATCAACGACTTCTATGTTGTCGGCCATCATGAGACTCACAAGGATGCAGCGGCAGCATCTGCAGCAGCGGTTCTTACAGGTACAGACGTTGAGTGCGGTAGCGCTTACGTAAACCTCAAGCAGGCTGTTGAAGAGGGTCTGATCACAGAGAAGGATATCGACGTGTCTGTACGCCGTCTTCTCAACGGACTCTTCGAGCTCGGTTTCTTCGATCCTGCATCAATCGTTCCTTGGAGCAACATCCCATATTCGAATGTGGATTCACAGGAGCATAAGGATCATGCGCTCAAGGTTGCCCGTCAGTCTGTAGTTCTCCTCAAGAACCAGAACGACCTTCTTCCTATCCAGCCTTCAAAGGTAAAGAAGATTGCTGTCGTTGGTCCTAACGCTGACGATGCACAGATGATGCTCGGTAACTATAACGGTACACCTTCGCACACCGTGACTATCCTTGAGGGTATCAAGGCTGCTTATCCTGGTGTTGAGGTTACATATGAAAGAGGTTGTGACCTTGTAGAGGGTTATGTATATGTAGATCCACGTCTCCAGAGAGGTTTCCGTGCACAGGGTTATGAGGGCCTTTCAGCAGAGCAGCTCGAGCAGATCCAGAAGATGGAGAAGGAGCGCCAGGCTCTTCTTGCAGCCGCTCCGAAGCCGATTCCTGCTGAGAAGTGCACTCCTGAGGCTCTTGCAGAGTTCGCTGCAAAGACAGCCGAGGGTGCAGACGTGATCTTCTTCGTGGGTGGTCTTGCACCTACAATCGAAGGTGAGGAGATGAGAGTGACCATCGACGGATTCAAGGGCGGTGACCGCGAGAGAATCGAACTTCCTGAGATCCAGGGCAAGATGCTCAAGGCGCTCAAGGCTACAGGCAAGCCAGTCGTATTCGTTCTCTGTTCAGGTAGTGCAGTTGCTCTCGAGCAGAACGAGGCTGATTATGACGCACTCGTATGCGCATGGTACGGCGGACAGGCAGGTGGTACTGCAGTCGGTGACATCGTAAGCGGAAAGGTTTCTCCTTCAGGTCGTCTCCCTATCACATTCTATAAGTCTACAGCTCAGCTTCCTGACTTCCTTGACTATAACATGAAGGGCAGAACATACCGTTACATGACAGAGGCTCCTCTCTATCCGTTCGGATACGGTCTCAGCTATGCAGACTTCTCATATGAAAAGGGCAAGCTCTCTTCAAAGTCAATCAAGGCAGGCGAGAGCGTGACTGTGACAGTCGACCTCAAGAACAACAACAATGTGGCTTCAGACGAGATCGTACAGGTGTATGTAAAGCGTCTTGGTGATAAGGATGCTCCTGTAAAGGCCCTCAAGGGCTTCCAGAGAGTAAGCATGAAGGGCGGTGAGAAGAAGTCAGTATCTATCGAACTTCCTGCAGATTCATTCGAGTATTATGATTCTGAGGCTGATGATCTTGTAGTCAAGCCAGGAAAATACGAGATTCTCTACGGATCATCATCGGCTGATGCTGACCTCAAGGCTCTCAAACTTACAGTGAAGTAGGCTCGATGACATAATTGCAGTGCGAGCATGCCGGCAGGTGGAATTCCGTACCGTCCTCGCAGTGCAGTGCAAAAGTATCGGAAAGTTCCTCATAGGTTATCCTATGGGGAATTTTTTTGAACATATACCACTTTCCGTTTATGGCATAATCAAGATCCCTCTCGCTCCATACGCTTCCTTTGCTGGAAGTGAATGCAGCCGGGCTTCCGTCTTCCCTGACAGCCGCAACAAATACTGCGGTCGGCCCTACGGCAACGTCTATCAGGCTTACGGTTCCGTAATATTCGGAATAACTGGCGTTGAAATCGAAGACCTTTCCCTGCAATGCCAGATTCAGGGATAGGATTTCAGAACTGTCACTGACAGCGACACATCTGTCCTCGCATGTGTCAAGTCCCACGAACTCTCCCGTGATCTCGAAACGGACTCTTCTGGCCTTGTCGAACGGACTGTCCCAGAACAGGATGTTTCCTCCTTCAGCAATGGCCACTATGCCTTCACCGAAAGCATCTATGCCACGAAGGACCATGCCTTCCGGAAGGTCCATTTCAATCTCTTCTCCGTCCATCACGCAGACGATCGAGGTGTCTGTGGCGGTTATGACAGCATCATGCAAGGTACATGAAAAAGTCTCTGACCGGGCCTGAAGCCCGATCAGAGAAATCAAAATCATTATGATGAATCTACGCATCAATCTTTAGAGACCGCTGCTTGCGATCTTGAACATCTCGAATGAAGCCTTCATCGGCTCTGCCTTTGCCGGAGCCTGAGCGCCTGCTCTGAAGCCGCCAAACGCTGGCATTGCACCGTCGCAAGCGATGAGACCGGCCTGGATGTCCTTGAGGTTTGCCTCAACCTTTCCTGCCTCTGTGTACTTCTTGCCGTCAACAGAATAGAATGCAGTGTAGACGTTGCCCTTCTTCTGAAGTCTGAGCCATACTACGTTGTTCTCAACTCCTTCAGCTCTTACATTCACGGTCGCCTTGCTTGTGCCGTTCTCTTCAGAGAGAACCATGAGACCAGCACCGCTAGGACCTCTTCTGCCCATCTGAACGCCAAGAACGAACTTCACGAAGTTGTCGTCGTCCTGATATGCTACGATACCTGCGTTCTGTGAAGGCATTCCAGGAGCTGCAGAGCAAGTGAGCTTAGTGTCGACAGTCCAGTCAGAGTTTGCACTCTGGAGGAATACGTTGGCAGCGTTGTTGTTGCTTACTGTGAGGTCACCTGCCTCTGTAGTGATTACGAGAGCGCCGTTCTCGACAGCGTAGTTCTTCTTGTTCTCGTTCTTCACTGTCCATGCTGATGCTGGAGCGCTCTTGAATTCGTCAGAAACACCCTTTGTGCCGAAGTTGACAAGGTAAGTCTTCGAGTCAGCGGTAACGTCATCGATAACCTTGATGACTGCTGTACCAGGAACAGCCTGAGCCTGCTCTACAACCACTCTGAGAGAAGCATCCTTAGCGGTTGCCGCTACTACTGGAGCCTTTGCAGAAGCCTTGCGTACAAATCCGTACTGGTTTACGCCGCTCTTGAGAACTGACTTGCCGGCAACCTTGAGACTTGCGAGTTCGAGGTCAGGCATTACCTTTACAGAATACTCGTCAGATACTGTCACGCCGTTGACAGTAACCTCAACTGTGATTGTAGCGACTCCCTGTCCCACAGCGGTGATCTTACCGTTCTGGTCAACAGAAACCACTGCATCGTTGTTGCTTCTGTAGACAGCCTTTGTCTTGTCGAGGCTGATGAATGCGTCGTCAGTCATACAAGCTGTGTATGCTGTAGCCGCAGTTTCACCCACCTTGAGAACTGAAACGCCGCAGTCAGCAACTACAGTCTTGAGTTCAGGAGCGAATGCAGAACCGTTCATTGTAGCAGTAACGGTACCGCGGATGTCCTTTGATGATGAACCAACTTCGAATACATATCTTCCGCTGTCGTAAGTGATCTTGTCAGACTCCATATCCCAGAACCAGAGGTCCTCGCAGTCGATGTCTATGTTGACTGTCTTGGTCTGTCCTACAGGGATTGTCACTCTCTGGAAGCCTTTGAGTCTCTTGATAGGGCGCTGTGCTGATGCAGGGCTGTCAGGAGTTGTCATATAGATCTGAACAACCTCGTCACCGTCATATTCGCCGGTGTTCTTCACGTCCACGCTTACAGTGATCTTGTCGGCAGGAGTGATGGCAGTCTTGCTGATTCTGAAGTTAGAGTACTCGAATGTTGTGTAAGAGATACCGTAACCGAATTCATATGATACAGGCTTTGTGAAGTACCAGAGGGTACGTCCGTTCTTGCCTTCTCCACCGCGGAGGGTGTAGTCTGTGATTGCAGGGAGATCCTTCACGCTCTTGTACCATGTAGCGTTGAGCTTACCGCCCGGAGTCACGTCTCCGAAGAGGATCTTCGCGATTGCTGAACCCTGTGCCTGTCCGTTGTAACCTGTCCAGAGGATACCTGGGATGTTCTCGAGGTCCTTGAACTCCTCGACTTCAACACAGCCGAGAGTCTGCATTACGACGATGGTGTTCTTGTTCTGGGCAGCTACGGCCTTGATGAGCTTCACCTGGTTTCCAGGGAGGTCGAGAGTAAGACGGTCAGCCTCCTCAGTTGCAGTGTTCTCGTCAGTACCTACGAATACTACAGCCACGTCGGCCTCTCTTGCAGTCTTGAGCACGGACTCGTCGATTTCCTCATCCTCCGGTGCCTTGTACACGAGGTAGAGAGTCTTGAGTTCGTTCACACCAAGTCTGAGAACTCGTGCCTCCATAGGTGTGCTGGCTCCGTAAACGCCGCCTACAGGCTTGCCTGATGCCTTTGTAGCCTCGATTGTGCTGACGAGGTTACCGCTAGGTGAGTCAACGTGTGCCTCGATGATACCACCCTCGGTAGGGATGTTTACTCCGATGACGATCTTGTCGACATTCATGAGGTCGATGTTGTCGTATGCAGTCCATGAGCCGTCGTCGATAGAACGAACCTGCTCCTCTGTACCCATACCTGAACCTACTGTAACGCCTTCTGAGCATGCGCTGAACTTGGTTGCGTCGTGTCTTGTCACTGTACCGTCAGCCTTGTGGAGCTCGAAGTAAGCGATGTAGAGAAGGTTGCTCTTGCTCTTTGTGCTACCGCCTGATGCAAGTGTAACCTTCACCTCAGGGTTGCGTGCTGCAAGATAATCTGAAATACCCTTGTAAGGGCTGATGCGGCTGCTCTCCTCAGGGCGTCCTGAATAAGGTCCGAGCTCGACGTCGTCAGCCTGTGGACCGATGATGGCGATGGACTTGATTGCAGAAGCCTTGATAGGGAGGGCTCTCTGGTCAGTTCCGCTTACGATCTCGTCCTTGAGGAGGACAGGAGTTCTGGTAGCGACTTCGTCAGCAAGAGCCTGATATCTTTCAGCGTTCACTGTGCTTGCAGGATAGAGTGCGTAAGGAACTCTTGGCTCCGGATCGAACTCACCTGTACGCATACGGATTGTGAATACGTTCACGAGAGCGCGGTCGATGTCGGCCATTGTGATGAGACCCTGCTCGAGAGCGTTGATTGCAGCTCTCTGATAGATGCTACCGCAGTCAGAGTCCACACCTGCCTTAAGTCCGGCAGCGGTAGCCTCTTCTGCTGTCTCTACATAATAGTGTCCTGTGAAGATGTCCTCGATGGCAGCACAGTCACCTGTCACATAACCCTTCATACCGTAAGTACGGCGTGCGATTGTGTCAAGGTACAATGTACTTGCTGAAGTAGGGACTCCGTTCACGGCATTGTATGAAGACATGATCGAAGGAAGGTCATCGTTCTCGATGAGTTCCTTGTAAGGATAGAGATAGAACTCTCTCATGTCTCTGCTGTCCATGTTTGAACTGCTGACGTGACGGTCGAACTCACTGTTGTTTGCAAAATAGTGCTTTGCACAAGGAACGGCCTTGAGGTAGTCAGGGTCGTTGCCCATGAGTCCGCGTACATACGCTCCGGACATTACTGCAGAAAGGAACGGATCCTCACCGTAAGACTCGCCTGTGCGGCCCCATCTTGGGTCACGGATAGGCTCAACTACAGGAGACCAGAAGGTAAGTCCCTTTGTGCCGGTCTGGAAGATTGCGCGTGCCTCATCTGCGATTGCAGAAGCCTCTCTCTCGAGGAGCTGAGGGTCCCATGAAGAACCTGTTGCGACACTGTTAGGATAAGAAGTAGGTCCCTGAAGGCCGACAGATGCGTTGGCACCTGCAAGCACTCCGTGGAGAGCCTCACTCCATACATTGTACTGGCGCACTCCAAGTCTTGGAACTGCAGCCATGTTGTTGCCGAGAAGGCTTTCCTTCTCCTCCAGAGTAAGTCTGGATACCAGGTCCACTGCTCTCTCTTCATAAGAGTAGTTAGTGTTCTGGTAGATTGGGGTCTCGTCTTCAACGATGATCGGGCTGAAGAGCAAGAGCAGCAATGACAGAATGTTCATAATGTTGTGGTTTAGTGTTATTGTTGAATGATGTTATTCCAATATTTTCAAAATTACGCAAAATCCACCATATTCATTTACGTTTATGTATCAAATCTTGTCATAAAATTTATTTTATCCTTCTTTTTTCGTCACATTTTTCTTTTTCTTATCATGTTTTTCCGCAGTTCCTTCAATCTTTGGACGAAAAAAGGACGGATATGCTCATAAATATTCATGCGGCAAAATGTATCGGAATCGAAGCGGTTCCGGTCACTGTGGAGATCGATGTGACTGCCGGAATCGGCATCCATCTCGTGGGGCTGGCTGATGCGGCCGTGAAGGAAAGTCTGCTCAGGACGATAACCGCCCTGCAGTCGATGGGGTTCAGGATTCCGGGCAAGAAGATAGTGATAAATCTGGCTCCGGCGGACATGCACAAGAAGGGCAGCGGCTATGACGTGCCGATAGCCCTGGGCATCATAGCCTCTTCCGGCCAGATGGACCTGCCTCTTCTGGAACACTATATGGTGATGGGAGAACTCAGTCTTGACGGAGGTATAAGGGATGTGCCGGGAGCCCTTCCTACAGTCGAACTGGCCTCCAGGCTGGGACTGAAGGGATGCATCCTGCCGTTGGACTCGGCCATGGAGGCAGTAGAATACGGAGACGTCGATGTGTTCGGAGTCAGAGACCTGAAGGATGTGCTGAGGATACTTTCGGGAGAGGAAGACTGCAGCGACCTGAAGGTAAAGGTTCCGGAAACGGATGTCCCCGGCAAGGCAGAGTCCTCCGGGCTTATGGATTTTTCTGAGATAATAGGGCAGGAAGGTGCCAAGAGGGGAGTCGAGATCGCATGTGCGGGCGGACATAACGTCATAATGATCGGAGCCCCCGGCTCGGGAAAGAGTTCTCTGGCGAAGGCAATGGCGGGAATCCTCCCTCCGATGACTCTTGAGGAAAGCATACAGACCAGCAAGATATATTCCGTGGCGGGGAAAGGCAGCCGTTCGGGAGGTCTGATGAAGGTCCGCCCGTTCCGTTCTCCGCATTACAGCGCTTCGGTTGCGGCTCTTCTGGGCGGTGGTTCGGACAATATAATGCCCGGTGAAATATCACTGGCTCATAATGGAATCCTTATGATCGACGAGTTCTGCGAAGCCCCGAAAAAGGTGCTGGAGGTGCTCAGGGCCCCGATGGAGGACAGGAAGGTCACCATATCGCGTCTGAAATCCAAGGCGGAATATCCGGCCGATTTCATGCTGGTGGCCGCTGCCAATCCTTGTCCCTGCGGGTATTACGGCGAGGGTGACAGATGCACCTGCACCCCATCGCGTCGTCTTGCCTACATGTCGAAACTCTCAGGTCCCATAATGGACCGTATAGACATACAGTTATGGATGCATCCGATAGATTCAAGAAAACTTGTGGAACGCCGTCCTGCCGAATCGAGTGCCGTCGTTGCGCAGAGGGTCCTGGCGGCAAGGGAAGTACAGCGCCGGCGTTTTGCAGATGAGGACATATTCTGCAATTCCTCCATGAGCAACCGTCAGATTGAGAAATACTGTCCCCTGGATCAGGAGTGCAGGAATCTGCTTGAAAGGCTGATCGACCGCATGGGACTTTCGGCGCGAGCCTGTACGAGGATCATAAAACTGGCCCGTACCATCGCCGATCTTGACGGTTCTGCCGACATCCGCCCGGAACATATCTCGGAGGCTGCCGGCTACCGCTTCCTGGACCGTCAGAACATATTTCAGTAAAGTTTGTTATCTTTGCCGCATGAAACATGAGATCACAATAAGCAGCACGGCGGATCTGGACAGGGCGGCCGCTGAATTCCTTGAGGTAATCGGTGACAACACGCTGATCGCCTTCTTCGCTCCCATGGGTGCGGGCAAGACCACCTTTACAACCGCAATCTGCAAGGCTCTCGGGGTCACAGACCCGGTGGGTTCGCCGACATTCGCCATCGTGAACGAGTATATGAGGGCGGACGGAGAACCTATGTATCACTTTGATTTCTATAGGATAAACAAACTTCAGGAGGCCATCGAGATAGGTCTCTACGACTACCTTGACAGCGGTTGCCTCTGCATTATGGAGTGGCCTGAGAATATTGAGGAACTGCTTCCGGACGAGACCCTGAAGGTCTATTTCACCATCAATCCGGACCAGTCAAGAACTCTTACAGTCGAACTCTGAGACCCATTTCCAGTCCCAGCATGAGAGGCTGGGCGGTTCTGATGCTCTTCGGCTGACCGCAGTCGAAGTAATATCTGAGGCTAGGGTCAAGATACAGACCCAGATGTCTTCCAAGCAGGAATTCCATTCCGATGCCGATGTTTGCTGACACCTGGACGCCACTGACGTTGTTCCTGTGGATGTAGGTGGTGTTGAGGATTTCGTATTTGTCTGATATGCACTTCTCTACGGTACCTCCTGCATATGCGTAGAAGTTCATGAATTCCTTGTCTACGATGCTGTAGAACGCATTTACAGGTATTCCGACGTACTGCTGCATGTTGCGGATGTCGGATGATACGGACTCCTGGATTCTGCCGTCTTCGCCGACAAGTGTGTATGTTCCGAAGAATTTTTTTGCAAGAAGGGTGTAGTTCGCTCCGACTCCGAGTGACCATCTTCCGCTGAGGTCGAACTTGAGTCCGGCTCCGAACGATACCGGAAGTCCATAGGTTGATTCAGTGCTTTTCTGTTCGACTCCGGTCACGGGCTTTGATGTGGAAAGCGAAGGACGCTTGAAAAGAGGTGCGCCGCTGCTTTGGGCGCTGTTGGTTCCCGCTATTCCGGAAATGGTGAGGGCGACGCGGCGTCTTTCCTTCACAGGCTCATCCTCCTCTGCCCATATGTCTGTCCATGTCTCCTGAGGCGTATGTACCTCCTTCCTTGCCGAGGCCTCTTCCTTCTTTGCAGTGGTATCTTCCTTCTTTTCGGAAATCTCCTTTACGATATCTTCTGCTGTCTTTACATTGTCCTCAGCATCAGCAAGATATGTGCTTCTTTCCGCTGCAAGACCGGCCGGACGGCGAAGGTCTGTGTCCATGTCCACAACCGATGTTTCCGCCACTGCGATGACGTTTCGTCCGACTGCTTCAGGCACGATGTCTCCGCTCTCGTTCCTGCTGATGAACACGCCTGCCACGATGGCTGCTGCAGCTGCGGCTGCCACTGCCGAACGTCTGAACCAAAGAACGACAGGTCTTGTCTTCTTTGCCGCGTCAAGTCTGTCGAGTTCAGACGAGATGCCCTCCCAGATATGCGCAGGAACTTCCTCCTCCGCCTGAGAAAGGATCGACCTCATCAGGTTGTCAGACTCTGTATATTTATTTTCATCAAACATTTTCAATCTCCTTAATCTTGTTCTGCAGCCAGGCTCTTGCCCTGCTCAGCTGTGTCCTTGATGTCGTTTCGCTGATTCCCAGCATCTCACCGATGTCCTTGTGCGTGAATCCTTCCACCGCATATAGGTTGAATACTGTTCGGAATCCTGGCGGAAGCTGGGTTATCAGGCTCATCAGGTCCTTGTACCCTATGCTCTGCAATTGAGACACCGTTTCGCTTTTCATTCCCCTCACCACATCCAGCTCGTCGCTCATCTTCAGTGCATCCTTCCGTCGCAGTTCCATCAAGGCAGTCGTTACAAAGATCTTTCTGGCCCATCCTTCAAAGGAGCCTTCTCCCTTATATGAGTCCAGGCGCGTGAATAATGTCACGAAACCGTCCTGAAGTACATCCTCCGCGGCTTCCCTGTCGCCGATATAGCGTATGCATACGGGAAACATCCGGGGTGCCAGACGTTCATATAGAACCTTCTGGGCCGCCCTGTCTCCTTCTCTGCATGATTCTATCAGCTTTAAGTCAAAATTCTCTGCCACGGTCGTCTTTTTTGGAGGTCCGGAAGGTTTTTCAAAATTTCATGCTGTAAAAAGATGCAAATCGGACCCGGAATGTTGCATCACCACCACATTTTTCCCAAACTTATGCATTTTTCCCGAATTCCGTATTATTTTTGTATGTTTTCATGAATATTTGCTGATCGTTATGATAAAGATACTTAGGTCGGTCATCCTCCCGTTGGTCATGTGTATGTTCGTGCATGTTCAGGTACATGCTCAGGCGTCGCGTCCGGGGTCGGAAACCGGTAATATGATAATTTCCGCAGTAACGGATCTTGAGTCCGGCAATGTCGAAGGTACGAAGAAGACCTTGCTGGAACTTCTTGCCAAGGATTCGGAGAACGATGCGGCATGGTACTATCTTTCCATAGTAGCGCTGATCAACAACGAGATGGATGCGGCAGAGGAATATCTGAAGAATGCCGTGAACCTTGACCCTGACAACTTCTGGTACAGGTACAGGCTTGCCGGACTCTACGGAAGCACGCAGCGCCAGGAACTTACCATAGATATGTATGAAAAGCTCGTGGAGGACTTCCCTAAGAGGACCGAACTCTATGAGGAAATGGTGAGTCTTTATGCGATGCAGGGCGATTATGAGAAGGCCCTGGAAACCATAGATGAGATCGAGACCGTCTTCGGCGTCAACGAGTCTCTTGTCATGTACAGGTTCAATCTTCTCAGAGGACTGGGCAGGCATGAGGACGCCTTCCGTTCGTTGGAGAAGTTCAATGAGAAATACTCTTCCCCTTATGTACTCGCAACTCTGGCAGACTGGCAGATGTCGATGTACAACGATTCGACGGCCCTCGCATATTACAATGAGGCCCTGGACCTTGCTCCCGACTATACTCCGGCTCTTCTTGGAAAGGCTGAGGCATACAGGATGACCCGAAAGTACGATGAGTACTTCAAGGAACTTGATGCATTTGTCGCTTCAGGAGACATTCCGGCTCCCGCCAAGAGCGATTATCTGATGGCAGTGGTCCAGAGGACAGAACCGAACTTCATCCAGACCTTCATTCCGAAATTCGATGCCGTGATGGATACCATGGCCAGGATCCATCCCAATGACAGCACTGTCCTCCAGACAGCCGGCATATATTATTATTCGACCCAGAGGAACAGCGAGGCGAAGGAATATTTCTCAAGAAACGCCGAGGCTTGGCCTCAGAGCCTTTCCGCCGCCGCGACATATGTGGAGTTCCTGATGTATGCCGACGAGTGGGAAGACCTCTCCAGGGAAGGACGCAAGGCCTTTGAAAGGTTCCCGACCGAGACGTCATTCCTTGAAATGGCAAGCATGGGCGACTACAGCCTCGAAAGATATGAAGATGTCCTGGATATATGCGAAACCGTGCTGGAGGTCGCTCCGGCCGACAGTTCGGCCACTCTGAGGGCATGGTCCACAATTGGAGACATCTACCATAAACTCGGTCAGCCGAAGAAGTCCTACAAGGCATATGACAAGGCCCTGAAGATCAATCCGGACTACATATATGTCCTGAACAATTACGCATATTACCTCAGTGTGGAGGGAAAGAAACTGAAGAAAGCCTATGCCATGAGCAAGAAGACGATTGAGGCGGAACCGAACAACTCCACATATCTGGACACATTCGGATGGATCCTCTATCTGCAGGGCAAGCCTGACCAGGCGAAGACATATTTCAAACAGGCAATGCTTTACGGAGCGAAGGAAAGCCCGGTGTGCCTGGATCATTATGCCGAGGTCCTGTATGCCCTGAAGGAGTATGACATGGCCTTTGTCTACTGGAATCTTGCGAAGCAGAAGAACAACGGCGACATTCCTGACCTGGATGCGAAGGTGGAGGCAAGAAGGAAGGCGGTCAACAGATAGATAAGAGATGAGGACATACCATAAGATAATGTTTGCGGTCGGAGTGTTCCTGTGCTTCTGCACGGGAGCGGCATCGCAGGATACCAAGGTCCAGGAGGAGAAGAAGGCCAGGCTTGAGAGGGAGATTGCCATCATCGACCGTCAATTGGCAGAGAATGCATCCCAGAGCAATACCATGCTGGCCGACCTCAACCTTATCAGGAAGAAGGTCGCAAACAGGAAGGAACTTGTGGCGGAAAGCGACCGTCAGATCAGGAAACTGAACGATGATATTTATCTTACTCAGTTGGAAATCAATAAGATAAACAGGAGGGTAGAGGAGCTTACAGATCACTATGCCAAACTTGTCGTAAGTGTCTACAAGCACAGGGATGCCCGTGAGTGGTACATGTACATGCTGGCCAGTGACAACCTCGGTCAGGCTTTGCGCCGCTTCGGATATTTCCGCAACATGTCGGACCAGATGAAGGATGAGGCGGAGAAGATACGTGCCGCAAGGCAGGAACTTGAGGACGAGAAGGAGAATCTGGCGAAGATGAAGACGGAGGCCGAGGCCGTGAAGGCCGAGAGGGTAAAGGAACTCAACAGCCTCAGGCAGGACGAGGCCAAGGCCGACAATGTCGTGAAGCAGCTCAGGAAGAACCGCAATACCTATCAGAAACAGCTTAATGCCAAGAAGAAGGAGGTGCAGGCTCTCAACAGGGAGATCGAACGTATCATTTCCGCAGCGATGGGTGGAGGAAGCAGTTCAAAGTCGACGACAAGAAAGACTGCTGTCGATCAGAAACTTGCAGCCGAATTCGTGAAGAACAAGGGCAAGCTTCCATGGCCGGTGGAGGGTGTGATAGTCGGAAGATTCGGTTCGCACAAGCATCCTGTATATAATATAGTCATGCCTCAGAACAACGGATTCGACCTTGCTGTAGCGAAGGGAGAGAATGCCAAGGCCGTGTTTGACGGAATCGTGCGTCAGGTGATGGTGCTTCCTGGATACAACCAGTGCGTGATGATCGACCATGGAGACTACTTTACATTGTACTGTAAGCTCAGGAATGTGACCGTGAAGGCGGAGGACAAGGTAAAGACAGGCGATGTTCTTGGAACTGTGGACACCATCAACGGACAGACTCAACTCCATTTTGAACTCTGGCAGGGAAAGAAGGCCCTCAATCCGGAAACTTGGCTCAAGAAATAAAAAACACTATATTTGCCAATCGAATAACACTTAAACTAAAATCAGATTTATATGAAAAGAATTGCTCTTGTCCTGATGGGCGCATGCGCGGCTTTCGTCATGAATGCCCAGGTGCAGGTTAATGTACATGAAACAGCTGACAGCCAGCAGAAGATCCACAAGGAAATCTACGGTCAGTTCGCCGAGCACCTCGGACGCTGTATCTATGATGGTATCTGGGTTGGCCCAGAGTCAGATATTCCTAACATCAATGGTTACAGAAAGGACCTCGTGGAGGCTCTCCAGACTCTTAAGGTTCCTGTACTTCGCTGGCCGGGCGGATGTTTTGCAGACGAATATCACTGGATGGACGGTATCGGTCCTAAGGAGAATCGTCCTAAGATGATCAACAACAACTGGGGTGGTACTGTAGAGGACAACTCATTCGGTACACACGAGTTCTTCAACCTCTGCGAACTCCTCGAGTGTGAGCCTTACCTCTCAGGTAACGTAGGTTCAGGTACTGTTGAGGAACTTGCAAAGTGGGTTGAGTACATCACAGCAGAAGGCGGTACACTTGCTGAACTCCGTGAGAAGAACGGTCGCAAGGAGCCTTGGAAACTCAAGTATCTCGGCGTCGGCAACGAGAGCTGGGGCTGCGGTGGAGAGATGCGTCCTGAGTACTATTCAGACCTCTATCGCCGTTATGCGATCTACTGCCGCAACTATGACGGAAACATCCTCTACAAGGTTGCCAGCGGTGCTTCTGACTATGATTACAACTGGACAAAGGTCCTCATGAACAATATCGACCTCGACCAGATGGACGGTATCTCACTCCACTATTACACAGTGAAGGGCTGGGAAGGTTCAAAGGGCTCAGCAACAGACTTCGATACAGACTGGTGGTACAACATGATTTCAAAGGCTGTCGAGATCGAGGAAGTGATCGAGAACCACAAGGCCATCATGGATGCATACGACCCTAAGAAGACAGTTGACCTTCTCCTCGACGAGTGGGGAACATGGTTCGACGTAGAGCCAGGCACAAACCCAGGTCACCTCTATCAGCAGAACACAATGCGTGACGCTATGGTTGCTGCAATGTCTCTCAACATCTTCCACCGTCACACCGACCGTCTCACAATGGCGAACATCGCACAGATCGTGAACGTGCTCCAGGCTATGATCCTTACAAAGGGCAGCGAGATCGTCCTCACTCCTACATACCACGTGTTCCGTATGTACAACGTACACCAGGATGCACAGTATGTTCCTACAGACTGCGACGCTGCTGACATGGTTGCTCCATCAGGACGCATCATGCCTGAGGCAAGCGTTACAGCATCAAAGGACGCAAACGGCAAGCTTCATGTATCTATCGCAAACCCTCTCCACGACAAGGAGCAGACAATCGTTCTCAACTTCGACGAACTTAAGCCGAAGAATGTGACAGGTGAGGTTCTTTCAGGTCCTACAATCCAGTCTTACAACGACTTCGGAAAGGCTCCTGCAGTTGCTCCAAAGGCATTCACAGCATTCAAGAAGAACGGCAAGACCCTTACAGTTACAGTTCCTGCTGCTTCTGTAGTATGTCTTGAGTTCTAAAATTGAAGCAATGTCATTCTGAGCGAAGCGAAGAATCTCTACTTTATGTATATTTGCAGTCTGAAAACCCTTCAGACTGCATTTTTTTTTATGGATAAGAAGACAGTGTTCCTGACCGGAGCCACCGGAAACATGGGCTGGGCCGGATTTCAGGAATTATATGCGCGACGAGAGCGTTTCAATATCAGGATACTTGCCCGCGACAGCAGGAAGAACCGCAGGAAACTTAAGCCGTATCTTGCAGATCCTTCCGTGACCGTGGTATGGGGCGACCTCATGCGATATGAAGATGTCCTTTCGGGAGTGACAGGAGCGGATTACGTGCTTCATGTCGGAGGTATGGTATCTCCGGCGGCCGACTATTATCCTGAAAAGACACTGAAGGTCAATGTCGGCTCGGCGGAAAATGTGGTCAAGGCGATTCAGGCGCAGCCGGATTCATCTGCAATCAAGGTCGTATATATAGGCTCCGTGGCCCAGTACGGCGACAGGAACCCTCCTCGTCACTGGGGATGTGCCTCCGAACCGCAGGTGCCTGCTGAATTCGATATGTATGCCCTGTCGAAGATATGTTCGGAACAGGTCTTTGCATCAGCCGGATTCAAGTACTTTGTCTCGCTTCGTCAGAGCGGCATCCTTTACCCGGGCATTCTCAGCGTGGTCAATCCGACAGCCTTCCATGTGCCTATGGGCGGTGTGCTCGAGTGGGCTACCATCGAGGATTCCGGCCGTCTTCTTGCCCAGGTCTGCGAAGACTTTGTGCCTGAGGACTTCTGGAACAAGGCCTATAACATCAGCAGCGGCGCCCAGTACCGTATGACCAATTACGAATTCATGACACGCATGCTCGGTGCCCTCGGCCTTCCTTCTCCTGAGAAAGTCTTTGAACCTCAGTGGTTTGCCTTGAAGAACTTCCACGGAATGTGGTACAGGGATGCGGATGTCCTCGATGAGATTCTGCATTTCAGGACAAATGTACCTGTCGATGAATATTTTGCTTCGATGAGGTCAAGACTTCCATGGTACTACCGTCTGGCCTTCCTCGCCCCCGCATGGGCGGTGAAGATGTTCATGAAGCCTTTCGCATTCGCAGAGGGACTCGGAACCCAGTGGTGGGTTGAGAACGACCCCGAAAGGTTCAAGGCATATTACGGCTCACGCGAAGCCTACGACGCAATCAAGACCTGGGACGACATCCGTCCCGCCCAGCTGGACAAGATGCGTGATCAGTAAGTGCCTGATGCTGAGTCTCATACGCAAACTGCGTGCTCCCTTTTGGCGGCACGCACTTTAAGCAAATTCTTGAAATTTAATTAGTTACGGAAAACGGTGAATATTAGGATATTGGATATATTGGAAGAAACCATGGCCGACGGTCCGGGCCTGCGCACATCGATCTACTGTGCGGGCTGCGCCCATCATTGTCCCGGCTGTCATAATCCGCAGTCGTGGGATTTCCACGGGGGCAGGGAAGTGTCGGTCGATGAAATCCTGGAAGTGGTAAAGGCGGACGAATTCTCCAATGTCACCTTCTCCGGCGG
>JAEIGA010006325.1_pt1 | contig 18025 bp, 16 predicted proteins | sample 9270691 | NCBI WGS metagenome assembly JAEIGA01 (sample SAMN17057246, study PRJNA624740) | gut metagenome | biome: biome; isolation source: fecal sample | host: Bos grunniens | place: China: Xizang | collected 2019
AAAAAATATTAACATGAAGAAACTTATTTTAATTCGTCACGGAGAAAGTGAATGGAATAAATTGAATCTTTTTACAGGATGGACAGATGTTGATTTAAGTCCTAAAGGTTTAGAAGAAGCTTTTGAAGCAGGTAAACTTTTGAAACAAGAAAACTACAAACCAGAATTGTGTTTCACATCATATTTGAAAAGAGCTGTCAAGACTTTAAATAACGTTCTCGACGCTATGAATATGGATTGGCTTCCTGTTCAAAAGAGCTGGAGATTAAACGAAAAGAGCTACGGCGCTATCCAAGGTTTGAACAAAGCTGACACAGCTGCTAAATACGGCGACGAACAAGTTTTAGTATGGCGTCGTTCTTTCGACGTTCAACCACCAGCATTGGAAATGAACGACCCTAAGAGCCCAAGAATGGATGCTCGTTATGCAGAACTCACAGACGAACAAATTCCTTTGACAGAATCATTGAAAGACACAATCGAACGTCTTATGCCTTACTATAACGACGTTATTTTGAAAGCTTTCGAAAACCACGACCAAGTTATGGTTGTTGCTCACGGCAACTCATTGAGAGGTATCGTTAAAGAACTTCGCGGCATGACAAACGAAGAAATCATTAAGTTCAACATCCCAACAGCTGTTCCTTACGTTTTCGAATTTGACGATAACATGAATCTTCAAAACCATTTCTTCCTCGGTGACCAAGAAGAAATCAAACGTAAAATGGAAAGCGTTGCCAACCAAGGTAAAGCAAAATAAATTGACAATCAAATGAAGAATCGTTGGGTTATCCCGGATATTCACGGCCATCTTATGACTTTGAAGTCGATGATAGAAGACCGTATAGCTCCGTCTAAGACTGACGCAATATATTTCCTCGGCGACTATATCGACCGCGGTCCTGACAGCAAAGGAGTGATTGACTTCATTATGAATTTGCAAAACTCAGGTTACAACGTAGATTACCTCAAAGGCAACCATGAGGATTATTGCATAAGAGCTTGGGAAGCCGATCAAAAGAGATTCTTGTTTCGTAGTCCTATAGAAAAGGATTGGGTAAAAAACGGTGGCAACAAAACACTGGATAGCTTCGGCGCAAAAAGACCTCGCGAAATAAGCAAGTTCTATATCGACTGGATGAAAAATGCCAAATACTTCATCGAATTAGATGATTATGTCTTGGTTCATGCCGGCATGAACTTTAATATCGACAATCCTTACGAAGACACTAGAAGCATGATGTGGATTAGAGATTTTAAAGTTGACAGAATTAAAATCGCAGAAAAGAAAATTATACATGGACATGTGCCTGTAGAATTGTCGCTCATCGATTTGTTTAACAACAATAACTACGATTTTATTTCACTCGACAACGGCATATATTACAAAAACAAAGACGGTTTCGGCAATTTGCTCGCTTTCAACTTAGACACTAAAGAAATAATAATACAACCTAATATAGATTCTTAAAAACATGAATCCTTTCGTCAATATTCATACTCATCATAATCATATTGATAACAAAGAATTCATTGAAATAAAAAACATCGACATTGACGAATCCGTCAATGTCGATGTTACTTTTTTTTATAGCATAGGGATACATCCGTGGTATTGTCAACAGTCAACAGTCAACGGTCAACAGTTGGAGAATAAATTTGTCATTGAGACATCGCGATGTCTCGGCGACATGAACCTAAAGGCTATAGGTGAATGTGGCATTGATAGGGTTTGCGGTGGCGATATTGAAATTCAGAAGGATGTATTCATAAAACAGATTGAGATATCGGAACAATATAATAAACCTATGATAATTCATGCGGTGCGGTCACATTCCGATATTTTGTCGATAAGAAAAGAAACAAAAGCCAAGATGCCTTGGATAATACACGGATTTCAAGGCAATGAACAAATCGTATCTCAATATCTTCGTCATAACATCTACCTATCTCTTGGCGATGTCTTGTTTAAAAACGAGAGTCGCGCCGCTGAACTTCTTAAGATAATTCCTTCAGAGAGACTATTTCTTGAGACCGACGTCAACGAGAGAAGCATAGTAGATGTCTATGAAAAAGCTTCTGTTTTATCAGGACGCAGCATAGATGATTTGAGGAGCGATATTTTTAATAACTTTGTAAAAATTTTTGGAAAGATATGAATTGGAATTCAAGGACACAGTTATTGGTTGGAGAAGAAGGCGTCAAGAAGTTGGCTTCGAGTCATGTTCTCGTCGTAGGATTAGGTGGCGTAGGCGCATACGCTGCTGAACAATTGGCGCGTGCAGGAATAGGAAAACTAACTATCATCGATTGCGACACCGTCAATATCACCAATAAAAACAGACAGCTACTCGCTTTGGACAGCACCATCGGTCGTCCTAAGGTGGAAGTGATGGCAGAACGTATCCGCGACATCAACCCTGATGTTGAAGTGATTCCAATAAACCAATATCTCAAAGACCAGCCCATCATCGACCTGATGGAGCAGAAATTCGATTTCGTTGTCGATGCTATCGACACACTAGCACCTAAAGTGTTCCTTCTTTATTACGCAGTACAGAACAAACAAAATATCGTCAGCTGCATGGGAGCAGGCGGTAAGTTCGACCCAACAAAAATAGAAATTGCCGACATCGCTAAGTCATACAACTGCCGTCTGGCATTTTACATAAGAAAAAGATTACATCGCCTCGGAATACGCGAAGGAATAACAGTGGTGTTCTCACCTGAAAAAGTAGCGGAAAGCGCAGTATCTATTGAAGAACAAACCGAAAACAAGATAGCGACAGTAGGAACAATATCATACATGCCAGCTATATTCGGATGCTTCTGCGCATCACACGTTATCAACAGAATTCTAAAAAAGTTATCCTGTAACTAAGAAAACCAAGTCGTCGTTTTCATCGACTTTCTTTTCTATTGTGGATATGAAATAAGTACGTCGTGTGGTCTTATCTAAGAGCGCATTGGCACTGTTGAAATCGCCGAGCTGACGATACATCTCAATAATGTCGAGATTTGTTGCTTCATATTCTTCGTCATCTGGAGTATATCTGTCTTTCAACAATTCCACCAATTTACTGAGGTTTTCAACAAAATCCTGATGATGTAGAAGGAACAGATCTATGCCTTGAAGCAATCTCTTTCTGTTGCGCCACCACACTTTGAAACTCATCTCTTTCGAAGTGAAACGTTCTATATTGATTTGATATCTATTTCTAATCAAGTCGTTATATGCCCACCACATCATACGACGGAAGTAAATCTCTTGATCTCTGTCGTAATCCGATTTAGCGAGGAAATTTTTATAATGATTTACTAGCGCCAATCGTCCTTCGTTGCTACCGAAATGGACTCCATAGAAACGCCAGCTGTTCCATGTGTAGAAATGTTCTTGAGGTTTCGTTTTTGAGATATATGGTTCTTCGTATTTCTCGACCCACGACCAATGATTGCACGCTGGACACACTATCATCTTCTGATGTTCAGTGATGTATCCGTCGTTCAAGACCTTGCCGTCTGAATATAAGATAGATTGGTTGATCATCGAGGTTATCAAGAGATGACCTTCCATCCACGACTTACATCTTGGGCATTGATAATAAAAGGTATCGAACTTTATCATGAGTCAATTTTGTTTTTGCAAATATAAATTATTTTCTTCCAAAGTCGGCAGGAATTTCTCCCCATATTTCAGTTCTCCATTTATATATTGGCACACGGAACGTATTCTCCTTAAGCCATCTCTCTGCCCATCGTATCACATCAAAGAGAGGTTTGTTCTTATCGCTTTCAACTATCTTTGTCTTACATATTCCTTCTCTCACCCATTTTTGCGCGTTAACAGAGTCGGAATAAATTGGATAAGCAAGTCTGTTTTTCTTCTGCCATGCAAGACAATAGACTATTGCCAAGAACTCTCCTATATTATTGGAGCCTTGTTCGTAAACCGGACTCTTGAAAAGATGAGTGTTAGTCTCTACAAAAACACCTTGAAACTCCATCTTACCAGGATTGCCAGAACAAGCAGCGTCAACTGCAATACTCTGACCTATCGGTCTTTGATTCTCAGGCATGCTCTCGTACGACAACTTACTGCTGACCGCTGACTGCTGACAAGCCTCATAACCTGCCCTAAAAGCATTTTCGGCACTCATTCTGTCGGGAAACGATTTATATTGTGCACCTTTGAAATTCTCTATCTGCATCTTACAAGAATCCCAAGTGCTGAAGACACCGACTTCCCTACCCTTCCAAACTACATAAAATTTATTCTTTGCCATTTATATTATTCAAAAACCTAATCCTTTATTGTTAAATATCGATTACCCAATACGTCCCCAGTCGAAATCATTAGCGAAGCTCTTATTGAAGAACTCTTTCGTTATCTGATTCTCTGGATGCGACAACGTCGGGTCGTTGTCCAACAGAAGATTGACCATTCTTCTTGTGTGTCTGATAATAGGTTCGTCTTTCACAAAGTCACCGATTTTCATCTCTATCATTCCCGACTGTCGTGTGCCTTGAGTCTCGCCAGGACCTCTCAGTTGAAGGTCTGCCTCAGCGATCTCAAAACCGTCGTTGGTGCGTACCATAGTCTCCATCCTTTTCTTACCTTCGCCTGTAATCTTATGGTCAGTCACCAAGAGACAGTACGACTGATCTGCGCCACGCCCCACTCTTCCTCTCAACTGATGAAGCTGCGACAATCCGAATCTGTTAGCGTTTTCTATCACCATGACAGAGGCATTAGGCACGTTAACACCCACTTCAATCACCGTTGTCGCCACCATAATATGCGCCTGATGTTTCATAAAACGCTGCATCTCGAAATCTTTATCCTCTGCACTCATCTGTCCGTGCACCACACAAATTCTATATTCTGGTTCAGGGAAATCGCGGAGCAACGACTCATAACCTTCCTGAAGATTGATAAGATCCATCTTCTCCGACTCTTTAATAAGCGGATACACCACATAAATCTGACGACCTTCGGCAATCTGTTTCTTCATAAAAGAAAGCACAGTGAGACGCTGTTCCTGATAAAGATGGACCGTCTTGACGGGTTTTCTTCCTGGAGGCAGTTCATCGATTTTAGACACATCGAGGTCGCCATATTGAGTCATGGCGAGTGTTCTTGGGATAGGTGTCGCTGTCATGACGAGAGTGTGAGGAGGAAACTCTGTCTTCTCCCAGAAACGCGCGCGCTGAGCCACGCCGAAACGATGCTGTTCGTCAACGATGCAGAGACCGAGACTCTTGAATTTCACCGTCTCTTCAATCAAAGCATGTGTACCTATTATAATATTAATATCTCCGTTTTCAAGTGCCGGCAATATATTCTTTCTCTCCTTTTGCTTCGTGGAACCCGTAAGCAATGCCACAGTCACCTTCATATCGCCGAGCATATTTTTTATCGTCTCGTAATGCTGAGTAGCGAGGATTTCTGTCGGTGCCATCAAAGCAGCCTGAAAACCATTGTCGAGAGCGAGCAGCATCACCATAAGAGCGACGATAGTCTTACCGCTACCTACGTCACCTTGAAGCAGGCGGTTCATCTGGAAACCTGTCTTAAGGTCGCTGCGTATTTCCTTGATGACGCGTTTCTGCGCATTAGTGAGCGGGAACGGTAGATGCTCGTTATAGAATGTATTGAAATAATCTCCTACATTATTGAAGACAACGCTTCTAGTATTTATCTTCCTTTCTCTTTTATTAAGAAGAAGACGAAGCTGGAAAAAGAAATGTTCCTCATACTTAAGACGAGTCGTAGCAAGATGAATATCGTTGCTGTTATTTGGAAGATGAACCTTATAAAAAGCAGCCTTCCTCGAAAGGAGTTTATCTTGAAGTATGAGCGATTTAGGCAAGTTCTCAGGAATCATCTCCCAAGTCTGAAGCACCAGAGTCTTTATTATCTTTGCGATTTGTTTGGTGCCAAGACCAGCGTTACGCAGTTTCTCTGTAGTGTTATAGACACCCTGAAGACTCTCGCCGACCACTCTGTCATTTGGGTCATAATCCTCGATATCAGGATGAGTGAAAGAGAATCTATTGTTGAATACTGTCGCCTTACCGAAGAGCAGATATTTCTTTCCAGGAGTGAATTTATTCTTTATCCATTTGAGACCTTTAAACCAGACCAACTCTATCGAGCCTGTCTCATCGGTGAAAGTAGCGCTGATACGTGTCATACGAGGCTCGCCATGAGTCTTCATATTAGAGATAGTACCGACGAGCTGATAATAGACGGTATCGTCATAAATCTGGTTTACCTTATGTATTTTGCTGCGGTCGACATATCTGAAAGGAAAATATTCGAGCAGGTCTTGAAACGTGAAAATACCGAGTTCTTTATTAAGAAGCTCAGCACGTTTGGGTCCTACGCCTTTCAGGAATTCTATTTTTGTTTGAAGAATATCGACCATTTTTCAAGGATAAATTTTGGTTTGTAAAAATAGTAAATAATTAGGAATTGGGAATTAGGAATTAGGAATTATTTTGACGCATATACAATGGTTCTTCTGCCTTAGTTCAACATCCCGGTGCCTGAGCCTGTCGAAGGCACAAAGTTTCGGCACTTCGACAAGCTCAGTGACCGACTTTACCTATAACAAAAAGTGCCGCCATTTTCATAGCAGCACTTTCTTTATCTTTCAACTTTAGTCTTTCGACTTTAGCCAATTAATATTCCCAAAGTTGTTGTTCGTAATCAATGATAGATTGTTTGATACGTTCTGATTCTTTGAGAGCTTCAACACCTTTAGCGTATGAGTTGATGTTACGGTCGAACATATTTTCTTCTCTGTAGATGTAGCTATCGAACATACGTTTGATAAATACTTCATCGTAGCTTAATTGTGCAGATGAGTTGTTACGATTGAAGAAAGGAGACTTTGCTAACAATGTGCGTGTTGCATCGTTGTAAGGAACCCAGAATAAAGGTTCTGGTGCAATATTGCCATTACCATCATCCACCATTCTAACAGGACAGATAGCAATGATACGAACCATCATCTGTGATCTTTGCTTATCGAAATACCATACTTCCTTAACACGGCAACGAGTAACGTCTTCAGATTTAAGTTCTTCTTCGTATTCAACATCTTCTAACTCACCTGTTTCTTCGTTCACAACTTTAGTTGTTCCCCTATTTGTTGTGTTCTCTTCGATTTTTGAAAGTGAAATAGGGTTGATAAGTTCACCTGTTGCAACTTTTTCATCAGCATAAGCTACAATTTCACCAGATCTTAAACCATTCATCAAAACAGTAATCAAATTTTGCCAATTTTGATGAGGAGCTATTGGGTAATAGAAACCTTGATTCATTTTTTGGTTGAAATCAATTTCACGCCAGATAGTCTTTTTCCACATAACGTCGGCTTCTCTGATGATTGGGAGAGGCATTGGTTCTTTAACGCCTGTTGCATTATCAACATAGATTCCATCGACAAAACTTTGATCAGTGAGGAACTGTGCTGAAAGTTCAGGCATACAGAATAATGATATTCCTAAAAAACCGATTATTACAAATAATTTTTTCATTTTAATTTTTTATTTCATTAAGTTATTATTTTATTTCAACAACAACTGGTGAATCCAATAATCTTTCTTCTCCATCAGAACCTTTAACTCTGATATTTACGAAGTTCAATGTTTGACCACGTCTTGAAGCGTTAATAAAGTCTTGTACGTCAGCACTAAATTTGCTTCCTTTGTTATTGTTAGAACGTTTGATATCGCCACCAATATTGGTATTGAAGTCATAAGATACTATGGTATATTTATAACCTTCGAAATCGAAATCTTCTAATGGCACCATTAAACCGCCTGCTGCGATAAGTTCTTCTCTACCAAATTGACCGCTTGTTTTACCGCCAATTTTTGGAGTTGGAGCTGGAACACGTTTAATACGGAAATTGTAACTTCCAAGTGTTGTTCTTTTTCCATCTACTATTGTAGAAGCTGTAATAGTTGTGATATTTTCTGTACCTGGTGTTATGAAATATTCACCTTTTGCTTCACCTTTTCTCCACTCACCATTTGTTACAGATATTTCAATATTATCGCTTGCCATACCAGGAGCTGAGACAGAGATTGGGTTTTCCAAACCTCTATACATAACATTCATCTTAGTAGGAGCTACTGTTGCTGTTGGAGGAGCAACCATATATGATGTTTCAAATGGATATGGTTCAATTTCACCTGTCTCTGGATTTCTCATTTCAACAATACCAGAAATGTTTTGTTCACCTTGTTGAGTTGCAGGGATTTTAATTGTTACAACACCATCAACGCTTGATACAGTTTGAATTGCATTAGGATTAGCATTTGAGAAGTTCTTTCCTCTAACGAATTTAGCGTCATATTTTCTTTCTGTATCAGTACCAGCAATATAAACTTCTGCTTCAAACTGACCGCCACTCAATATATATGTTGACTTAGGTAATACCTTAGCTTGCAAACTATTGAATTTAAAGTCGCTTGCACCAATGCTCTTGAACAATTCTGTTACAGCATCATATTCTGTTGTTTGGATTTCACCAATCATTTCGTTGAGAAGTGAAATTACAGCTGGCATAATAACCTTATCGAAAGTCTTGAGTTCCCATGTAAGTTCATTACCTTCTTTATCGTAATATTTTTCATCAGTTCTCAAACCTACATAATTGTCATAATTTTTAACACCTGCAGATTCCATAGTACTGATTACAAACTGACGATATTCATTTATCTTATTTTTTAATACTTCAGCGTTATTTTCGTTAATCATGAAATTTGTAGAAACATCATATTTATCCTTCTGTTGCAAATTATCCATGTTAACTCTAATCAAGGTACGATTATCTTTTGCGTTCTTTATTTCATCAGAATTGATGATAACAACACTTTCAGGATTTTTTGGATCAATAGGTTGGAAAAGTTCTTCCTCTGTTGTTACACCTTGATTCTTTAATAATAACTGAAGTTTAATGTCTTTTTCAATGAAAGTGATAATTTCGTCTGTCTTGGTACGGATTTTTTGAGCAGCATTCCAATAGGTTGCAGATTTCTCTGGTTGCTTGCTATATTGTTGCTCAAAAGTACCATAGTAATCTTCTATCTTCTTTTCTACGTTTATGTTCGCTTTTTCGATACCTTCATTAACAATAGTGAAAGCATCAAAAACTTCTACAGAAACGTTCAAAGCCAACAATGCAGTAAGAACGAGATACATCATAGAAATCATCTTCTGCCTTGGGGTTTCTTTTCCTCCTGCCATATTCTATAATCTTTAGAAGTTAATAAATATACTTTCTTTGTTATGATTATTTAATTTTCATAGCTGAAACCATATTACCATAAACTTGGTTGAGTTGTGACATATTGTCTTTCAAACCATTCATTTGTCCGTTAAGATCACCTACTAACTTTTCGGATTCCTTAACTTTGGTAATATATTCTGACATAGTGGTGTTGAGTTTAAGATCTGCTACATTTTGAAGTTGAACTTCAAGAACTCTTGCCTTATCAGCAACATTACGCATATTTTTTGTATATTCTTCTGTTACTGCAAAAGCATTGCTAATGTCAGCCATTTTTGAAGCGTTTTCGCTCAATGTATTGATACCTTTTCTTAATTTTTCAATATCAGATTCACTTAAATTTGCTACTGATTCCAACTGTCCCAATGAAGAACTATTATTTTTAACTGTGTTGTTTACAACAACTGGAGCTTCGTTTTCTGTAGGAATTTTGCAATAATCTCTATTAAATATTGGATACATTCTGCTCCAATCGGGATCCATATGAGGTTTTTCAAAAGAAGAAAGTGCAAAAATTGCAGCCTCAATATACAAACCAAGTTGAAGCAAGAAATTTGGTTGACATAACTTTACATCCCATCCGAAAAGAGGTTCATGAGTAAGTTTACACAAAGCACCTAAAAGAACGATAGCTGCTCCTAGACCATAAACTACAGGTTGAATCCAGCGTTTGTATAAAAATACAAATGCTTTCCATCCACCTTCATGTTGCTTAATATAGTTAAACATAGTCTGTTTTTTGCCTTTTACTTCATTTTTAATTTCTGTACTCATTTTCCTTTTTTTTAATATTAATACTTTATTTTTCTATACTTAAATTCTAAAATTATCACAATTATTATGGTATTATTTTCTATTTTTTAATGCCATAACAATATCAATTATCAAAGATATTGCAATTCCACCTGCACCTATTGTATACAATCCTATAGGACGTGTCAACCACGCATCTATTCCAAAGAGAGGTTCATTAGAAACTCCACAACACGCTCCAAGAAATATAGATGCAATACCAAAATAATAATACATTTTATAGACCTTATTAATACCAACTACTCTATATCTATAAAAGAATTCAAAGATAGCTAAGCAAGCAAACATATAAAAACTAAAACTCATCAAGAATGTAGGATGCATAAACCTTATATTAGATTCTGGCAACACATACTTAGATAATAATGCAAGAACAAACACCAAAATTGTACACACATTTAACGAAAATCTAACGGATCTCATTAGTTTTTTACCTTTTTCTGTTTCAAATAATTTCATCCCCTAATATTTTTTTTAAATATTAATACTTTGTTTTCTATACTTCAATTCTAAAATCAATTATACACTCTTGATGCTTTTGAAGGGTCATCGCCTTTGTTACGTCCGAGGTAAGGTTGGATACAACGGAAACCGATGTAACATTTTGCAGTATCTTGGTATTCGTAAGCGCGAGTTGAGACTTCCATATAGTAAGCAATGTCTTTCCAAGAACCGCCACGGATAACTTTTCTCTTCATAATTGCAGGGTCGTCTTCTTTAGCGTTGTAAGTATAGTTAGGGTTCATGTCCCAAGCGTAGTTATATGATACAGGGTCGTATGCACTGTTAGTCCATTCAGCAACGTTACCGGCCATATCGTACAAACCCCAGTCGTTAGCAGGATAGTGAGCAACAACTAAAGTTCTCAATCCGCCGTCAGCGATATAGTTACCGCGTAAAGGTTTGAAGTTAGCCAAGAAACAACCTTGTGATGTACGTGTATAAGGACCGCCCCATGGATATGGGTTGAGGTGGTTACCGCCACGTGCTGCCCATTCCCATTCAGCTTCTGTTGGAAGACGGAATTCAGACAATGTGGTTTCGCCTTTTTGTGAGTGGAGATATTTATTTAATTTTTCTGTACGCCAAACGCAGAATGCTTTTGCTTGGTTCCAGTTTACGCCAACAACTGGGTAGTTGTCGTAAGCGACGTGCCAGAAATATTTTTCTGTCAAAGGATCGTTGAAAGAATATGCATAGTCGTGAATCCATGCCAATGTATCTGGATAGACATTGATTTGTTCGCTCTTGATGTAAACAGAACGGTCGGTCAAACCTTGAGGACGGTTTGATAAACCAGCATCGAGGTAGTTATAAGTTGCGCCTTCTTTAAATTCTTTTCTAGCAGCAGCTTGAAGGTCAATCCAGAAGTATTTATAGAACAATTTTCTTGCGTCAATTTCTTTTCTTCCGAAGAAACGTTCGTTTTCAGGAATAAACATTTCTTCCAAAGCATCTCTTACTTGTTCGTCTGAGCTATTCCATTCAATTTCAGCATCCCAATTAAGGTAACCAGGATCATATACTTCACCAGTTTTAGGATTTTCTGTGATACGGAATCCTTCAATTCCTGCTTCTGCAAGTGTATATCTTGCGATAGAGTCTCTAACCCAGTAAACAAATTCACGGTATTCGTTGTTAGTGATTTCGGTTTCATCCATAAAGAATGCAGAAACTGAGATATTTCTTGGTTGTGCTGTTTGACCTGATGTGATATCCTGTCCGCCTACACCCATTGTAAAACTTCCCATTGGAACGAACACCATTCCGTATGGGTCAGAGTGTTCAAAATGTTTGGTTTTCTTTCTAACACCAACTAATTCACCTTGATTGGTGTTACTGCATCCTACTAAAGTTAAAACTACTAAACTTAATACAAGTAATCTTTTCATCTTATTTCTTATTACTAATTTCCTTATGAATTTACACTATGCAAATTAAACTGCAAAAATATAAAAAATATTATTATTAAATCTTTTTATTTATTTTTTTTTACAAGTACCTGATACTACGATATATTCTTGGAGATTTTTCTAAATTCATTTTAAATAAATAACTTACACAAACCTCGTGGGAACCTTGCACCGCTATTCCCATTGTATTTATATCATAAGAATATGATATTTGCACATCTTTGAATTTGAATCCCACCATTGCTGCCACCGACTCTTGGAATCTGTAGTTAAGACCAAACCACACCTTTTCATTATAGAGGAGTTTTGCTCCTGCGTTAATTTGTGTTGAAGCGATGTCGCTCATCAGACATAAAGAAGGAAGAAGAACGAAAACAGGGTTATTGAATTGATATTCGTATCCTGCCATGAGATAGAATGTTCTGTCTCCCATGAAACTTGCTGTTGTACCAGCATTTTCAACGAGCATTTTTCCTTTTGACTCGAAGAGATTGGTAATAGACATACCGATGTAGAATGATTCAGGCACTTGCCAGAAAAGACCGAAGTTAGCATCCAAAAGCATATCGCTTTCTTCACCTGAAGGAAGAATAGGGTCATTTTCTACATTAGGATGGAACTTGCCGAAATCGATAGTACGATTTAACATATTGAATGCCAAACCAATACCCAAAGTACCACCACCTAAATCCATATGGAACGAATATCCCAAATTAACATTGATATTATCTTCGTATGCTATCTGATCTTTCATAACCGACAATGTTGCTCCGCCGTGCAACAATTTCACAGGCAAGTCGCCCGAGAACAACATCGTTTTTGGTGACACTGCCACATCGTATGTGTTATCTTTAAAACCAGTCCACTGATCTCTGTAAATACCCATTATATTTACGCCTTCGCTGAGGCCACCGAAACCTGGATTCACGCCAGCATAAGAATTACTGTAGTTTGTAAACATAGGTGCTTGCTGCGCCATCAATATTCCTGAGGCAGCAACAATTATTATGGTCAGTATGTATCTTAGCTTTTGCACTATATTATTTATTATTGTATTTTAACTTAATTTTTATTTGTTTATTGTATGTTCTTTTTGTTAAATCTGGAATTTCTATACCTTATTAATTAATATCATTTGAAGAAAAATCTCAGTATATCATTTCCATTTGCATAGATTAACAAAGCGAGCAACAATAAAAGACCAACAGTCTGTGCTATTTCCATGAACTTATCGCTTGGTTTTCTTCTTGTTATGATTTCGTATAATAAGAAGAGAACATGACCGCCATCGAGAGCTGGTATAGGCAATATATTCATAACGGCTAAAATTATAGACAAGAATGCTGTCCATCTCCAGAAGACAACCCAATCGAAGGTTGATGGGAAAATGTTTCCTATTGAAATGAAACCGCCAAGACTTTCATAAGCTTTATTGCTAGGATTGAATACGACTTTCAACTGTTTCCAATAGTCGCTCAACTCTTTTCCTGTCTTATGGAATCCTTCTGGAATTGCTTGGAAGAATGTATATTCCTGTTTCTTGTATTCTAACACCTGCATTGCATAAACTCCGAGTTTCGCATCATTTGCAAGTTGAATTTCAAATGTCAAAGTATCATTATCACGAACAACTCCAACATTAACATTTTGACCTGCATAGTCTGACATTTCAGTCACAAACTCATTATAATAAGGAACATATTTATCATTGATGCTTATTATCTTATCACCTTTTTGCATTCCTGCTGCCTGAGCTACAGAACCAGGAACGAATTCACCGACGACAAATGGTACACGAGACGAGATCAAGATTGTATTGGCATTGACCATTTTTGCCACTGCATCTTCAGGAAGTTCCACTTTCACTTTTTCACCATTTCTCTCAACTTCGATGTATTCAGAGTCTTCTAGCAAAAGTTCCATTGTGATTTGACTGAAGTTTTCTATATATTTGCCATTCACTGACAATATTTTATCACCATCTTCGAGACCAAGTTCCCTAGCTATCGAACTTGTTTGGATACCATATTTGTTAACCTCAGAAGTAGGAAGATATTGAGATCCTTGAGAGATGAGCAATCCTGTGAAAATGATGTAAGCTGTTATGACGTTCATCACGACGCCACCCACCATCACGATGAGACGCTGCCATGCTGGTTTGCTTCTAAATTCCCAAAGTTGGGCTGGTTTCTTCATTTGTTCGAGGTCCATCGACTCGTCGATCATACCTGCTATTTTGCAGTAACCACCGAGAGGAATCCATCCGATACCGAATTCTGTTGTATCTTCATCAGTACGCCAGTCGTCAGATGGCAAGGTTGTCAAATCTATTGATTCGTAAGTAGTTTCTTTTTTGTTTGTCACAGGGTCGATACGTTCGTGAGTGATATATTTTTCAGGAACGTTTTTGCTGAAGAATGCGAAGCGCCATTTTCCATGGACTTTTTTACAGCGGAAGATAGAGAAGTTTGGGTTGAAGAAGATATAGAATTTCTCTACTCTTGTCTTGAATATTCTTGCTGTGATAAAATGACCGAACTCATGCACAACCACTAAGATAGTAAGTGCAAGTATGAGTTGTATTACTTTAATCAAAATTTCCATTGAATATAATTTTTAATCTGCAAAGATAAATAAAAAACTTGTTTAATTAGTTACTCTCGAAAGAAATATAATCCTCAGGATTTAGAGGAGTTCCATTATACCAAATCTCGAAATGAAGATGAGGTCCTGTTGACAAACTTCCGCTGTTTCCGTATATTGCGATAGGTTCGCCGGCACTCACGAAGTCACCGTCATCTTTAAGCAGAACAGCATTATGTTTATATACAGAGAAAAGATTTCCATTATGCTGAATACCAATACTATATCCATTATCTACAGTCCAATCGGAATAGATTACGGTACCATCTGCTGTCGCTTTTATAACAGAATTATTATCGGAGACGATATCTATTCCGAAATGTTTCTCTTCTCTGTTGAAATGATTGGTAACGATTCCATTCATCGGGCTGAAGAAAGCGACCAATTTATATTCGGCAGGGATATCGCTTATTATCTCATGTTTAAACAAATTGTTTCTTGTCTCATTCTCATATTCGAGGCGGAACAAACTATCTTCTTTTGATTTTTTATCAGCGATATTATTGAAGTTAGTAGTGCTCGACTTAGTCAGCAGAGAATTGATGCTGTCAGAAGAGAAATCATCGCCCATGACAATCCTCTTTATATTATTGATATACTGATCTTTCTGTTGAAAAACCATTTCCATAGAATCTGCTCGACGTTCCATTTCATAAACACGACGGTTGAGACTTACGTCGGTATATCCTGGGATATATTCACGCAGAGGTGTAAAAGCGATGAGGTAAGTCACGAGAACTATAAGTATCACGGAAGAAATTATCACGGTGTTAAGGAAAGCCATGAGAGTAAATTTGAAGTGAGCTTTCTCTTCGTAAGTATCGTAATTATAAACTACTACGCGATATTTCTTTCTTAGTTTGCTTTCTTTTTCCTTTTTCTCTTTAGCCATAAGCATCAATTGGACAGGTTATATTTTTCAGGATGTTTTGCTGTTATACCTCTATAGAAACTTTCCATAAATTTCCAGTCCTCTTCATAATTTCCTGTAGGATAAAACATAGGTCCAAATCCGAGTTCTTTTTTCTTGAAGTCTAAGAATCCCAATACAATAGGCACCTCAGCTTTTTCAGCGATGTAATAGAATCCCTTTTTCCATTTATGTACAAGTTTTCTTGTTCCTTCGGGAGCGATAACAATATTAAGCGTATCGTGTTTCTTAAACATTGCAGCAGCTTGTGTCACCAGATTATTGTTCCTACTTCTATCAACAGGGAGACCTCCCATTTTCAATAAAATCTGCTTCAGTATAGGTATGTCAAAAAATTCCTTCTTTATGAGAAATTTAACATCCATATCGATAGAACAATATGCCAGTCTTCCCAAGAGGAAGTCGGCGATACTTGTATGAGGAGCCACTGTGATGACGCATTTTTTCACGGGGATAGAGCCCACCACTTTCCATCCTAAAATTTTTAAGGTTTTTTCACCTATCCATTTCCACATTCCCATAATCAAACATTTATATCTAACTTAAGCGATTCTTTTATGTCGAAAAGATTAGGGTTGTCGTTAGCCATCTTTTCAAACTTCTGTTTATCAGTATATAACACGACTTCTCTTGGTCGTTCCAAGAGGTCCTCTTTAAGTACGAATTGATTGTTATGCAGAGCCTTTTTGAGATATTCGTGGAGCGCCTGCATATTGTTAACGTCTTTCACCACGAGGATATTATCTATCTTGAAACGTATCTCCGACTTGCCATTCATGACAGGCTCGCTATTTTTTATACCAGCGACGAATACCGGCGACACATTCTGATAAGAAGCGACGAAGTCATTCCAAACTTTGGTAAGTTGCTCTTGAGAAAAATCATCGTTCCACACTTCCTCGACCACCTCCTGCTTTTTTGGTTCATCAGCCGTGATAGAGATAGTAGCTGCTCTATTAAGTCTGCCCCTTACCACAGTTTGAGTCTGTTGAGGTTGTTGAACCTGTTGAGGTTGTTGAACCTGTTGAGGTTGTTGAACCTGTTGAGGTTGTTGAGGCACTTGAACCTGTTGTCTTGTAGTCATGTAGTCTTGTTGACTTTGCACAGTTTGCTGCGGCACTTGAGGTGTCTGCGGCACTTGAGTTTGTTGTCTTGTAGTCGTGTAGTCTTGTTGACTCTGAGCCGGAGCTTGTGCGAAGCACATTTTCATCAGGCAGATTTCGAGATGCAATCGTTTGTTGCTGCTGTTTCTAAAGTTAAGGTCGCACTGATTAGCGAGGTCCAGAGATTTAAGGATGAAATATTGAGAACATTTCTGAGCTTGTTCTGAATATCTAATTTTAAGTTGACGGCTCACTTCCATCATATCAACGAGACGAGAGTCTCTTCCGAGAAGGAGGTTTCTAAGATGAGTTGACAATCCTTGTATGAAATGCTGGATGTCAAATCCTTTTTCCACCACCTCGTTAAGCAACAATAAGATAGAGTTGGTATCTTTCGCCAAGATATAATCTACCATTCTGAAATAATATTCGTAGTCAAGGACATTGAGATTATCGATGACATCTTTATAAGTCATATTTTTTCCAGAGAAACTCACCATCTGGTCGAAGATAGACAGAGAGTCGCGGAGAGCGCCGTCGGCTTTTTGAGCAATGATATTCAATGCTTCCTCTTCTGCTACGATATTTTCTTTTGTCGCGATACTTTGCAGATGCTTGCAAATATCATCGACAGTGATTCTCTTGAAGTCAAATATCTGACAACGCGATAATATTGTAGGGATAATCTTATGTTTTTCTGTTGTCGCCAAGATAAATTTCGCGTACGCTGGCGGTTCTTCCAAAGTTTTAAGGAAAGCATTGAAAGCAGCTTGCGAGAGCATGTGAACCTCGTCGATGATATACACTTTATATTTTCCCACTTGAGGAGGTATTCTCACTTGGTCGACGAGATTACGGATGTCATCAACGGAGTTATTTGAGGCAGCATCCAACTCATAAATATTGAAAGAATTGGAGTTATTGAAGCTTTTACATGATTCGCATTCATCGCAAGCCTCCATATCAGCAGTAGGGTTCATACAGTTGATGGTCTTAGCCATAATTCTAGCGCAAGTGGTCTTACCAACACCTCTTGGTCCACAGAACAAGAATGCTTGTGCTAAAGTATTGGTTCTTATTGCATTTTGCAATGTTGAAGTGATGGCTTTCTGCCCAACAACGCTGTCGAATGTCACAGGTCTGTATTTCCTCGCTGATACAACAAAATTATCCATGATGCCATTTTTTAATTATGCCGTAAAATTACAAGTTTTCTTCGAGAGTTTTATACTTTTTTTTATAAAAAAACACATTTATAACGCGTAATTATTTATTTTTGCATATTCGGATTATGTTGTCGAAATAAAAGGCAAAAAA
>JAEIGA010006326.1_pt1 | contig 18024 bp, 15 predicted proteins | sample 9270691 | NCBI WGS metagenome assembly JAEIGA01 (sample SAMN17057246, study PRJNA624740) | gut metagenome | biome: biome; isolation source: fecal sample | host: Bos grunniens | place: China: Xizang | collected 2019
ACCTGGATTGGCAATTTCGCCCCATATAGAATTAATTACAGGGCCTGTTACTCCACCAACAACTGGAACATAACTTCCAGAACCATCTCCTACATTAGGATCACCTATTATTTCACCTGGAGTAACGTATAATAATGGATCTACAGCTGTACCACTAGTACCACTAAAGTTATTGTGTATTTCAAAATGTAAATGAGCTCCTGTACCTACACCAGTATTTCCTGATTTAGCTATTGTTTGGTTGGCTGATACTTGATCGCCTACTTTAACTACGTTACTGGTAAGATGTAAATATCGGCTTCCCCAACCATTACCATGGTCAATTACCATGAAGTTTCCTGCTGATTTATTAAAACCATAATATGCAACTTTACCACCAGCTATAGCTTTAACATCTGTATTCATAGGTGCAGCTATGTCTATACCTTTATGATAAGATGATGCACCAGGACATGGAGCTTTACGAGGACCGAATTTACTAGATACTTTTGTAATACCAGGAGTCGGCCAAGAGAATTTACCTGCTTTAGCTTGTGGTGTTCTAGGTTCTATAGAAGCAAGAGCTGGCTCAATACTACCACCATTGTTTTGAACTTGCTCAAAATAAGATTTAGCTTCACTAAGTCTTCTTGCATCGTTTGCTTCGTGTTCTCCACAACGCTCAAAGCATTTTCTCCATAAGTCAACTGCTTTAGCTATGTCAGTTAATTGTTTATAAGCAGCTGGTCCTCCACAGTTTCTATCAAATAATTTTTTAGTAGTTGGATCTTTACCTTCGCATTCCATCCATGCCCATTCAGTTTGAGTTGCTATATCTGTCCAGTTTGTACCTTTAGATTTTGCATAGTCTTTTAATCCTGTTAAACGTCCACCTAACCATTGGCATAATCCAGTAGCACCTGAAGATTTATTAACAGCAGTAGGATTTAATCCAGATTCTTGAACCATGTTTCCTATTACAGCACATGCAGCTTCAGCTGAAAAGCCTAAACGTTTAAGAGTGGAAAAAACAGTATTTGCTGTTTCGTTAGGAGAACTTAAAGTTCCAGTTGTTCCTCCTCCTACAGAACCACTACCAAAATCTGTATTAGGTGTTGTTTGGTCAGGTATGACAGCCATATATTTTTCATATTTAGTTTTAACTTCTCCGAATTTTTTATTTCTCCATACAATTTGTTTATTTATTTCAGATAATAAATCTTTCCAATGGTTTCTATTTAAGAAAATTGCAGGTGATGGTGCTCTATTCATATCGAATTCACGCCATAAGTCATTTGCTTTTAAACCATTAGCCCATAATATTTTAGAAACTGCATTGATTATATTTCTTTCTACTTTATAATAAGTGGTATTATTAGCTAATAGGTCTTCGTATGTTGGTATAAAACATGCTATCATTAAACAATGTTTAGTAGGTTTACTATCATATAAAGATCTACTTATATATGTAACCTTATCATTATCCTCAAGACCATAGCACTGTAATAGTCTGGATTTATCTATTAAAAATCCACCTTTTATAACTATACTATTATCTTCACCAGAATTATCACTAGGCTTATTCATTTCATCTATACTTTTTGCATTGGTTAAGTCTGGTATATCATCATCAGGATTAGCATCCATATCATATAAAGGGTCTAATATATAATGATATTTTCTATCCCAGTTGTTCCATGTTTCAAAATGACTTGTTTGTTGTTCTAAAGTACAAACATTGTATGGAGGCAAAAAGATTAAACAAGCTCCTTTAATTTCATCTGCATTAGCTATATTGAATCTATGATCGACGTTAGGAACTATATCTACGAAATTAGCGTTACCATTATACATTTCGTTACCATAGCTTCCTCCACCCGCGCTAGTTAAGTTGCTAGGGTCAAATGATATAGGTTTATCTTCTTGATTTCTTCTTACACATTCATCTTTAAAGTATTTCCATTTACCTAAAGCCATTATTTTTTGTGGGCATGCTTTGTTTTGACAGTCTCCGTGGCGAACAACGTGGTCGATGTCTATATTCATTAGTTTCATAAGATAACGGCATAGTTCTATACCCATTTCTATAGCTTTAAGACATTCTTCATCGGACCCTTTGTCACCTATTTCTATACCTATAGAGTTGCTATTAGTGGCTCCAGAAGTAAAAGCATCAGGCCATGATTCACAATGTGAACCACCATTTACATGATGTCCTTTCCAATTGTTTTCTAACATTTGTATAACTTTAGTAGCATCACATGTATAATGTGTAGAAACATTTCTTTCATTTGTACCTGAGAAAGTATTATAACAAGAGTCAGCACCGCCTCCTCCGACGTTGTGAATAACTATCCAAGTGTTTGTTTGTGTTCTAGAACTATAACATCTACCATCAAGAGAAGCAGGTAATATTTTTCTTTCTACAGTACCAATATATTTGTTACCACCATTGTCAGGATTTTCAGCTCCTGTATCACCAGAGCCTGGCTTCTGCGTATCATTTGGTCTTTCTCCATCTATTAGAGGCATTATTTATCACCTCCTCTAGTGAATGTAGGTGGCTCACCAAATTGTTCTTTGGCAAGGTATTCTAATAGATTCCCATGTTTAATAGGATCATATATTTCTCTATCATATAGAGTTTGTTCAAGGAAATCTCTTTCTGCATTTAACATTTGTTGTTTATAAGATAAAAGGCTAGTGGCTTTTTGTACTTTCCACATAGCTTCTTCACGTTTCATTGCTAATTTTCTATCATAATAGTATTCAAAGTCTACTATAAAATTATCTATTGGATCCCAATAGTACTCTTCTCCATATGTTATAAGCTTATTTGTTACACAACATCTAACGCACTCATATGGATTTGTAATACGTTTTAATATTAATGCCATATGTATATCACACTCCAATATATTTTAATCACTTATTATTATATTAAAAAAAAAGGGCCCCGTATTACTACGGAGCCTGATACAAATATAATATTGGAGGTATTGTTATGAATAAACTAGATTACACAAATAATTTTATTAAGTTATCTGTGTATTCACTTTTAATATATGTCTTAACTTCATGTTGTTTCACATTTTCTTTAGTTTTTGGTAAAATATTTTTTTGGCCTCTACAGTCTATAACATATTCTATTTGTTCAATAGATTTATTATGTGGTCTTTCTGTATTGGCTTGTTGTTTTACTTGTCGAGCAGATTTAAATGCATCAAGGTCAACAACAGTTTTGATATCATTAACAACATTGTTAGCTATTTGAGTTAAGACATCGTCATTTTGACTCATAGCTTTAAGTCCTTCTTCAGAGAAGTTACCTTCAAGAGTTTGAGCAGCTTGAAGTTTAGTTGCCATTAATGATATAGCTTGTTCTTGTATAGTTCTATTATAATATAAGAAATATACTTGTATATCTTTTGTTTGAGATAGTCTCCAACTTCTTCTTGATGCTTGACGCATAGTAGATAAATTATATCCAACTTGGAAGAAAATTATTGTAGTAAAGTCTAATAAATCTAGACCAGTTTCTACTAGACTAGGATTAGTTATCATAACTTGGGCACCTTTTTTAACTTCTTTATTAATAAAGTCCATACGTTTCTCAGCTTTAACAGAAGCTTTAAGTTCGAAAGCTTTGATATCTTCTGAACATAAATAAGCAGTTATATGGTCGCCTATATCAGTTGTGTTAACAGTATTATAATATACTAATACTTTTTCTCCTAATGCTATTTTTTCTTGTACTATTTCAAGAAGTTTTTCTTCTTTGTTTCTTATAGTTTTATCTAACCCTGTTGGTTCGAATTCTATTTCACCAGTATCAGGATCTTGTATGCGTCTAACTATATGAGGAGCGTCTGGATATTGAGTCATTAATCTTATTACAGAACCCATTATCTTTCTAGAACCAGATCTAAACATATTTACTCTAGAACTAAAGAAGTTTTCTATTTCAGCATAACATCTAGCTGTATCTTGATCCATGTCTACTCCTATAGGTATTTCTTCATAAGAAGGTAGTCCTTCTGCCATATCATCTAATGCTATAAAACTAGTTAGGTTTAATAAGAATTTAGTAAAGACTAATGGAGATACTCCAGGTAATCTTTTTTCTTTTATATTTCCTACTCTACCTCTTTGATATCCACGTTCTATTTGATACATAGATTCTCTAGATATAACACCAAATAATCTAGCAAATTCTGCTTCATCTTCATAAGTGAATCCTTCTTGTCTCATTATATTAGGACACACTCTAAATAAAGTATAGAATAAATTAGCTGCAAAACCATTTAACAAAGTACCAGTTAACAATAAAGTATGTTTAGCTGCTTTCATAAGATGATGTGATGCTATGCCTTGTAAAGAGTTATTCATTAATAAATGAGCTTCATCTAATCCAAGATAATCAAACACACCATTCATGCGTTTATAAATATATTTAGCAACTGGATATTTTTTAGATCCTTTATAAGATATTTTAAATGGTTCTCCATCTTGATATAATTCATATTGTTCGAACAATTTATTAAATAAGTCTGTTTCTTTTTTATTGATTTTTTCTTTACTCATGAAATCTTCAGTCATAGGGACGATATGTTCTTGACGGATCCATCCTTGTTCTCCAAGTTTAATCCAACCATGATCTTCGTCTCTGTTTAATGTAGTCCATAATTTACAGTTACATTTTTCATTTTCATAACATTTTTTATCATCATTCCATACTTTAATTTCATTAGGACACACAACATTGTAAGCATATTGTTTTAAGAAATCAAGTTCAGTTAATTTAACTTTTATTTTTGTTTTTCTATTGCTGTATGGAGATAACTGTCTATTTTCTTCTTTATATAATGGCTGTCCACATTCAGGACAAACAAAACATTGTTTAGATCTACTCCATATTGCTGCAGGTCTTAAATCATATCCTAATTTAGCTATTTCTTTTGACATTATAACAAACATATTTTCTGCTCTATTTCTGTTTCTTAATTTGCCTTCTATAGCTAATAGTTCATCAAGGTTGTGTATTATATAACCTTTTGTATTAGGTATATATTTTTCCATTTCTGATTTCCATTTCTCTACTAAATGTGAAGGACACATTATCATTGCGTTGAATCCTTTATTTTTGTTAGAGTTGCTTACATAGAAAGTAGAACCTGTCATGATTGATTTCGGTATTGTTATCGTACAGCTTTTTATCTGTACTTCTGCATCATTACAATGCAGCCCAGCATATCTTTTCACGTAAAGAGGTACGTGGTGCGGCCTCGTGGCAGGATTATATTCTCATTTGAGGTTCACCTGCTATGCGTTGCGCCTGACTAAAATTTTACTTTTAGCCTTCGGTCTCTGATTACGGAGCGACCCGCTTCCCAGCTTAATTCCGCACTAATAATCTTAGGACTTCGTGTTATCCTCTTTTTGTCCTAAGACGGCTATATATTTAGCATGTTTTCTTTCAAGATAAATAGTTGCATCATTGTATAAGAAATTAAATATTTTAAATACTTGTGTGTTTCCTCCATATTGTATAGATTCAACAATAGAATCAGATCTTATTGATCTTTTATTAGATGTTTTTCTATCTAAACAATTTAATATAAAAGATTCATAAATATCCAAAAATTTAGAAGTTCCTAACACAGAAAATCTTAGTTGTCCTTGACTAAAAGTAAGTGATCCATCACCATCAAAATAACCTCTCATAAAATGAGGGACAAGATGTTTAGGCACTTGTTCTTCTGTAGGAAATTCTAATATAAGAGACTTAGCTTGAACACATCCTAAATTAATCAAATCTTGTGCTATTTTTTTAGAATATATTCCTATACGATAAGCTTTTTGTACAGGTCTATAAACTATATTGTTGTCACATCCCATAAACTGTTGAAATTTTATTAGATGTTCATAATCAGATTCTTTTAAAGATAATTCTATTCCTTTATTTGAATTTACATATCCATCAGCATATAAGAATCCTAACCAATAAGCTTTCTCTTCCGTGTCTATAGTTTCAAATATTTTATCGTTTAATTTATGAATCCTTTTAGATTTAGGTACATTATTTTTATTTATATCTCTTATAATTATACCATCCTCTTTTAATTTTTTAGATAACAATTTTCTATTTATATTTAATTCTTCACTTATTTGTCTTAAACTTTTACCTTGCTCATATAGTAATTTCGCTTCATTATAACGATCCATTTGTGTCACCTCGTTATATTATTACTATAAAAACATGCTACAATAACCAGAACCCATTTCACCAACTATAAAACCATGTTTGTTTATATCAAAGTTTTTAGCTGATGCTTGTATAACTGCCATTTGTGCAGCATATAATTCAACACCTTTATGATGTATATAATCATCTAAGTTCATTAAATAGTTACTATACATATCAGTTCCTGGTATGAATTTAGGTCTAAATTTTTGTTGTATCTTATTAGCTAACATAGAACCAAATAAACTTAAATAATCATTAAGTCCAGTCTTGTCGTCTAACATAACAGATGAATCATTTGAACCATTTATATTTATATCTTTGTCTTTTAGCCCCTGACTTATAATGTTTTTAATAGTAGTTTGATTGCCTGATAATTTATATACTTCTACTTCTTCGAAGCCGTTCATAATAACTGTTTGTAACATCTTCATAGAGTCATAGCTTTTGTCATAAATATAATCTATCCATTCAGGAAGGATAGGAACACTACTATACTTATTTAATTTATCTAGTAGTAATTCTTTTATTCTAGATTCTTTATTAGGATCATTAGCTTTAACATACATATATATAGTCCAGTTTTCTCCAAGTTCTTCAACTTTATAACTGTCTTTTAAAAATACAGTTGCATGTACTATATCTGTATCAGCTCCTTTGTTTGTTTCTACTACATATTGTAGACCTTTTTTCTTATAACAAGAGCAGCCTGTACCTTTTATTACTAACTGCTCATTTGTTTTTGTTATTAATTTACTAACAGCTTCAACAGCTGTTTTATATCCAACGAAAGATACAAATGCAAGTTCATCGCTATATCTATCATAAGTTATTTGTGTTGCATATAATACACCTATAACATCACTTATTGCTAAATTTAATGGGTTTGAACAAGTATAAGCCATAATTTCCTCCTTCCTAACCAAGTGATATGAATTCACCGTCAGCAGTAAATACGTTTATTTTTACTTGGTTGCTTATAGTTTCAGTTGATTTTACTTTATTATCTGTTTCAGATACTTCTGTTTGAGTAGTTGTTAGTTTAGTTGTCATACCTTTGATAACATGATATACTCCATCCACTTCTTCTACTACACCATCTAGACATCCTGATGTTAATACTAAACCTACTTGCCCTATGTTAAATGGTAATAATGGTGATTGGTCTTTAACAACAAGAGGTTGTGTTTGATTATTTAAGAATGAGTTTATTAGATTTGATTGAGTAGCTTCTAATATATCATCTGTATCTAATGTACTACCTCTAAAAAAGTCTAATGTTAATTCTTCTGTAGGTATAGTAAAAGTAGGTTCTATACTATCTGCAGTTGGTAGTTCATTGTAATTTATATGTTTTAATTTTTCATATAATTCTGGTTTAGATTTTTGAGTTATATGTTTTTGTCCTATAATAGTTATTCTTTCTAAAGATACACCTATTTCTGAAGAATTATCTTTAATTATAATTGTGTTATCAGAAAGAACTTTAGATAAGTAAAATGCATAACTTGCATCAACTCTTGTTGCTGGTAAACTTATAATTAATAAACCATCTTGTCTGCAATATTTTATGCAATTCTTAACAAATACTTTTTCATTAGGTTCAGGTATTTTTCCAAATGGATCTGTGCTTAATTTATATGTTATTTCTGGTATTAAAAATACAACATCAAAATAATTGTTAGTTATATGAGAACCTTTAAGTTCTCCTTTTATAACTCTTGTCATTCTAGATTTAGCTTCGGAATTATAAGTTGTAGTATTACCATAAGTTTTATCTTTTTCTTGTGCAAGTCTTTGAGCTATTACTCCGTGGAAGCAATTTGGTATAAATATATTTAATGGATTTATATTTTTAATTGATCTATATATATAAGATAAATAATCTACAGGCATATCTTGAATGTTAGCTGAATTATAATAACAATCATTAGCTGCTTTAGTCATATCATATAGTCTAACATCTTCAAATTCATTTAACATGAGCATATCAACAAATGGTTTTAAAGTTATAATTTGCTCAAGAGTATCAAAAGTTTCAAGAGAATTACGCATTACATTATATACATTCTTATGTCCATCATAAACAGATTTAAATTCAGTAGATAATTTTATATCTTTTAATTGAAGTGAACATTTATCTATAGAATCATTTATTTTTTGTTTAATTTTTTCTATATCATAATATTTTAAATTAGGATCTAATTTGTTTATATAACTTTTTAAAGCTGTTACATTGTTTATATATAATTGTGCCATATAAAAATTTGTTGCCATTGTTTTTCCAACTCCTTCACCCATAATAATATAAAAAGCCGAAGATTATTCCTCGGCTTTAATTAATTGATATCCTTTATTTGTTTTCTTTATAGTTGCATCTATTATATTTCCTTTTTTGATCTGTTTCTTATACGTTTTATAAACATTGCTAAAAGCAACCACTTCAATTTCACCATCTCCTGTATCGAAAGTTAAGAAGGCCATAGTTTCTTTTGTCTTAGTTTTATGTTGTTTAACTCTTGTAATATAAGATTTAATAATAACTTCTTTATTATTTTTAACTTCACTTAATCCAATAGGCATAAAATTATTAGTTGGATTAGTTATATAAGGTATTTCTAATAAAGATGTTTCTACATTAGTATCTGATTCATATAGATCTACACTTAAAGTGTTATGAATATAAATTTCAGATTGTGGCTCTTCTTTTCTTATTTCACAATATTTATTATAATTTTCTATTCTATCTCCTACTGCACCTGACAGTATTAATGGAACTAGAGCACGTTTACCACATTTTTTCTTTTCTACTTTTTCTATAATTTGTTCTAAGACATCTCTGTCTTCCCATGGTAAACATTTTTCTTGTATTTCATTGTATGCTATAATGCTAAAAGATGTTATAGCACATAAACCTATACGGATTGCTTCACCTTCAATAGTAAATCTCCAAGATGATTTAGTTATATCAGGAGGTAAGAATTTAATGCCTTCTCTTCTTGCATCTTTATATATCTCAGTTAATTTATCTCTACGTTTTTTAGCGTCACCTCCATTAATATAAATATAAGATAGAGTTGATGCTATAAATTCTTTAAGATAATAAGTTTTATAATAAGCTGTTGTATAACTAACCATTGCATATGCTACAGCATGACTTTGATTGAATAAATATTTCCCTGCATCTACAATAATTTTAAATATAGATTCAAAGGCGTCATCAGATATAGTACCTTTGACATTATTATATAAAGTTTCTTTAGCTTCTTTAAGTTTATCAAATTTTTTCTTTGCAGCAAATTTCATTGTTTTAAATCCATCTTCTATAGACATACCCATGTTGATACATACTTGCATTAATTGTTCTTGAAATATTAATGCACCATTAGTATCTTTAGTTGCATTATCATAATAAGGATGTATAAGATGGACATCTTCAACGCCTTCTTGTATCTTCATATATATTTCATCAGTACCTGCAGATATACATGGACCACGAACCAATGCTAAACAAGCTGCTAGTTCTGATATTGTTTTTGGTGCTAGTCTTGGCATACGTCTCTTGTATGTGTCAGTACCTATTTGAAACAAACCTGTTGTTTTATTAGAAGATATAAGATTCCATATGTTTTCATCGTTACATGAGTTAAATTCCATATCAAATATATCACCAGTAAGTTCTTGACAATATATAATTATATCTAGTGTATTTAAACCTAAGAAATCATATTTAATTCCTTTAACAGATTCGCAAGCTCTTAATTCTAGAGCTGTTGCTTGTAGCTCTTTGTTTTGTCTTATCATAGGCATAGATTCTATAACAGGATCTTTTGTTATTAAAGTACCTGCTGCATGTATAGATGTACTAGACTCTAAACCTTCTAATTTTTGTGCAATATCAAATAGTTCTGGATATATATTTTGATACTCTCTAAACTCTGGAACATGTTCTAATGTTTCTTCTATGGATAAGTCGACTAATTTATCTTCTTCACTATCATCGTCTAAATAATATACAGTAGGTATAAGTTTGGCTATATTATCTGCAGTTTTTAAATCTATTTCTAATAACCTACACGTATCTCTTATAGCGCTCTTTGCTTTACGCATAGTAAAAGTACTAACTGCAGCACAATGGTCTAATCCATACTTATCTATAACATATTTGAACATCTGTTCACGATGTTCAGAAGGACAATCCATATCTATATCGGGTATAGACCCTTTACGATGTATCGAAGTAAAACGTTCAAATAATAAACCATACTTAAGTGGATCTATTGTTACTAATTGTAAAAGATATGCAACTACAGAACCAGATACAGAGCCTCGACCTGGCCCCATCATTATATTTTCTTCACGTGCATATCTATATATATCCCACATGATAAGCATGTATGATGTGAAACCTAACTCTTCAAGAGTATCTAATTCATAATACATTCTATCAATATATTGAGATGGATCTTTTATTAGATATTTTATTTTTTCTAGTCTTTCATAACAGAGATGTTCTATATATGTTCTAGGCGTATATCCTTCAGGACATATAAATTCTGGTAGATTTAATGATTCTATTTCTACAGAGACGTTACATTTATCTGCTATGATATTAGTATTTTCTATTGCGGCTTTAACTATATCATTATCATACATATCCATAGAATCAAGTAGCTCGTTATATGACATAAGATAATATACTTTATCAGGATAAATTAAGTTATCTGATATGGTCATTTTGCGGCCTAATCTAACATGATAATCATGTATAAGATATTCATCTTGATTTAAATAATGTATATCATTAGTTACTACTAAAGGAATATTGTATTTATCAGATAGTTCTATTAGTTTATTATTAACAGTGACTTGATCTATGAAATCTCCTGGTTGAATTTCAAAATATAAATCATCTGCAAATATATCTAATAGTTCTTTAATATGACTCTCTATTTCATCGCTATTTTCTAGGATTAATTGAGGCAGCATACCACCTACACAAGCAGTGGTACATATTAATCCTGTTGAGTGTTGCTTAATATATTTTAAATCTACTCTAGGTTTTTTATAAAAGCCATCCAAAGATGCAATAGATACTATATTAATTAAATTTTTAAGCCCTTCATTATCTTTGGCTAATAATATCATATGATATGTTTTTGAATCTTTAGTTTTGTCTTCCATATCTGGAGTTAAATAAATTTCACAACCTATAATAGGTTTAATATTATTTTCTATACATTTAAAATAAAAGTCATACATATCAGCCAAAGAACCATGGCCAGTGACACTTAATGACTTTAATCCTAAATCTTTTGCTTTGTCTATATATTTATCTAACTTTAGAATACTATCACCTACACTATTCTTAGACGTGTGTACGTGTAGTGGAACATAATTCATTTTAACTCACCTTCCTTTGACTGATATGCAAACAATTATTTACTGCAAGGATAAGGAGTAATATCTATTTCTCCAAACTCTTCTAGCTGACAACATGTACACATATATGGTTTATTATAATCATATTCATATTGTTCGCAGTCCATGATTCCTGTTTCACTATCAATGACTAAATTAATTTCTTTTAACGTACAATATGTTTCTTTTTGTTGTGTATTTGCACAGCAAGCAGAGTTATATTTACATCCTGATAAGCAGCATTTAACACATGTCTTGTTTGCACTCATATAAATTCTCCTTTTGTATTTATTTCCCTGAAGATCCGAATCCTCCAGATCTTTCTTTATTTAAAACTTCATCATTATCTGCTACAAGATATTGTATAAATACTCCTTGAGCAATACGTTCTCCTGCTAATATATGAACTTCTTTATCAGAAGTATTAAATAATGATATACCTATGTTTCCATCATTGTCTGGATTAGAATAATAAGATGAATCTATTATTCCAGTACCATTAGATAGAACTACACCTTTTTTAACTCCTATAGAACTTCTTACATATAACATAAGAACTTCATTCTCTTGCATATATGCTTTTACATCAGTCCATACTAAACATCTTTTTCCAGGTGTTATTATAATATCTACAGGTGAATAGAAATCATATCCTGCACTTCTATTATCGCTACGCGTTGGCAATAATATATTTACTTTAGGATGTTTTTTATATTCATCAGATACTACTTCAAAACCTCTTACGTTACCCGATAAAGATCCTAATCCATCATAAAACATATATTAAAGCTCCTTTCTATTTATTAAAAATTTAAACAACTAAATGAAATAATTCAAACTCAAAGAAGGTGTTCCAAGTTCCATCATCGAATACAACTATATACATTGCACTACCTTTAACATCTTTGCGATCAATTATTTTACCAAACATGTCTAAATTTGATACATAAATATTTTCATTAATATCATATAAAAAATCACACATTTTAATCTCCTCCTTTTATAAATGTATATTCTATATCTACGTTATCTATACTTTCTAATTCATCTTCTTCAAAATAATAAATTTCATCACTTATATTATTTTTTAAAATAGGATCAACTATTTTGTAAAATTCAATACCGTATAAAGATTCTCCATTTGTATTTTTACCTAAACAAGTTATCGTTCCTTCTGATTCTATAAAAAATTCATATATACCTTTAATCACTTTAACACGTTGCCCTAAATTAAATTTCATATAATTAATCGTTCTCCTTTTATTAGATATATACTGACATCAACTGACATAACTTCCAAGTAGTTCTTGAAAGCATTGGAATAAACGCTTTCCTCATAGCAAGACATAAAATATATAATTTTATACCATTTAAAAAGAAAACGTTTATTCCAATAGGTGTAATTTTTTTGAAAACGTTTGCGGTCAGTTCTATGTCAGGTTTTATTCATGAACATTAAAAAACGCGAAACGATTAAAAAATCGCTCCGCGCGAAAATAATTTTTCATTCTCTATAGGCGAAATTTGTCGTTTTTCTTGTTTATAGAAAAATTTCAAAAGTGGAAAATTCGCTCGCGGCGAAAATAAAATTTTATTCCCTATAAGGAAAATTTTTCCATATTTACCATTATTGGCATTTTGTAAATCCACAATTAGTACAAGAATTACACCCTCCAGAATACATTAGTGATTTTTCACCACATTCTGGACAAACAGCATATTCTGGTCCTTGTACTTCTTTTTTGATTTGTTCTTTATTTATTTTTACTGCTTTTTTTTCGTGTTGATCTTCATCATCATCGTCATCTGCCACAAATAAAGCTTGGAATTTTGCCTGCATTTCTAATAATGCTTTGGCTATTGAAGCCGCACAAGATGAACCAGGAGATACTTCTTTTCCTGCTGCTCTTGCAGCTGCATAACTAGGACAAACAACAACAGAATTTAATTGGTCTACTATTTCTTCTAATGGAGCACCTTTTCTAGCAAGTAAGCTTATTAATCTTGATACAGCATTTGTAAATGCTAAACATCCGCCTTTACTACCTTTTGATAAGAATACTTCTCTTAATTCTCCTGTATCTTCATCAAAATAAGCATTTACATGCATTGTTCCACATCCTGATTTTATTGTCTTTTTAAGACCTATTAAATTATCAGAAGGCATTATAGTATCGCCAAATTTAAGATTATTATTCATTTGTGGTAAAAGGTTATTTAATTGTTTTGGTTCATTTTTAGGTTTTTCTTCTTCTTTAGGTTTTTCCTCTTTTTTAGGTTCTAGTGTTAAAACGCCCATTCTTGCACAACCGTCTCTAAAGATAGTCATACCTTTTAAACCGTTTTTCCATGCTTCCACGTATAAATCGAAAACTTCATCAACAGTTGCATGATTAGGTAAATTAACAGTTGAGGAAATACTTGCATCTATATGTTTTTGCCAAATTCCTTGCATTTTAACTCTCATGAAAGGATTTATAGTTTGAGCAGAAACAAAAATATCTGGTAAATCTTCTTCATTTTCAATTCCGTGTTTTTCCATATATTCTTTAGCTATTGGAGTAAATACTTTATAAAAAACATCTTCTCCATGTAATGATTGAGTTTTTCTAGTATAGCTGAAACTAAATATAGGTTCTATACCACCTGATATACCTAACATAGTAGATAAAGTGCCAGTTGGAGCTATAGTTAATAATTGACTATTTCTTAATCCGTATTCTTTTATAACGTTTATAGTAGATTCACTTGCATTAGCTTTCAAGAATTCAGATGATAAAATAGCTTCTTTATTACATTTAGGAAAAGCTCCATATTCTTTAGCTAACATTGCAGATGCATATAATGATTCATCTGCTAGAACAAAACCTATTTCATTACATATTTGTAATGCTTCAGCAGAATCATATTTTATATCCATTTTTATAAGCATATCTGCTATACCCATAATACCTATACCTATTTGTCTATAATCATGAACAGTTCGTCTTTGAACTTCTAATGGATGTAAAGGTAATCCTTCATCTAATACATCATTCATTGCTTTAACTATTACATGTATGTCATTTTCAAATCTCGCAAAATCGAATTCTTTATTTTCAAGAACATAAGCTGATAAATTAAATGAACCTAATAAACAACTACCACCATTAGGTAATGGCTCTTCTGCGCAAGGATTAACACCTGCATATTTAAATTCAGGATCATTGCTTAATAGATTATAGTTTTCTATATTATCCCAGAATAATATACCTGGTTCTGCCATATCCCAATTGTTTTTAGCTAATAATTTAAATAATTCTTTTGCATTAACTTCTTTAACTAATTTGTCTCCAGCTTCTGTTTCAAATGATAATTCCCAAGGTAGATCTTTCATAACTGCATCCATAAAATCATCAGTTATTCTAACTGATATATTTGCTTTAGTAACTGCATTTAAATCATTTTTAATATTTATGAATTCTTCTAAATCTGGATGATGACAATCAATACTAAGCATTAATGCTCCTCTTCTACCATTTTGACCTATAACTTCAGATACATTAGAAAATGTATTCATAAAACTTACAGCGCCTGTAGTTGTTTTTGCAGCATTATGAACTGCCATATCTTTAGCTCTTAATGGAGATATATCAATACCAACTCCTCCTCCATAAGAAAAAGTTCTTGCTAAATCCGCACAAGTTTTATATATAGATTCTATAGAATCTTCTTCTATTGCTAATACATAACAATTTGAATAAGTTACTTTTTTACCGTAGTTTTGTAAACCTCTATTTGCTAATATTCTTCCGCCAAATAAGAATCTTTTTTCTATTATTAATTTTTTTAATTCTTCATTTCCACCGCTTATTCTTTCTAACCATTCTTCAAAAGTTTCATTTTCAAATTTATATTTTTTATTCCATATATCTATTGCAAGTTGATTATCAACACCTAGCCAATCTTTTTCATTCATACTTATCGTTTCTCCTTCCCCTATAAATATTTTATTAATGAATTATCTACTATTTTATCTATTATGATTTTAGACCATGATGTGGCTTTATTATACCTATCAATAAGTTCTTGTTTACTATACCATTTATATTCATAAATGCTATTCTTCTCATATGTGAAATCATTTAATTCAGCATAATAAATACATCCTAATATAGATTGAATAGAAGAATTAGCAAGGTCACGAATATTTCCTATAAATTTGAAATCATTTACGCTATTGTTTTTGAAATGATCATTTTGTAAATGACTTATTTGGTTGTATAAAGCTCTGTAATTACCACTATATGATTGAACATAGGAATGCACTCCTAATTCAATAAATGGTTTTTTAGATTTATCATATAACTCTTTTACAAGATATTTGTTTTCTTTGTTTTTTATAAGTAAAAATACAGATATTCTTATTAAACATATTTTCTTTTCAATTTCATATAAAGGTTTGTATACTCCTATAGAATCATATAAACTATAACTACTTTCAGTAGACAAAGAAGCCCCAACAAAACCATTATTTATATGAAAGATATGATTTGTTGGGACTATTAATACTTGTGTTTTATTTTTCATATTATTTTAAAGATACTTCACCTTTTTCTAATTTTTGTAGCATACATTTATAACATTCTCTACAGTTTCTACATTCTTGCTTACATATTTTTTCTCCTATGTCGGCACATTCAGTAAGTTCTCCTGTATCAAAATATGAGCAAACACAATCTAATTTTTCAAATTTGTTTTCTGCTTTATTTTTTAATATAATTTTACCTTTACCTATCATAGCTACATCATAATTTTGTGAAATATCATGTACAAATAATTCAGTTAAACTGTCTATTTGTATACCATTAATATTGTTAGTATTAGCTAATATTGTAAATATATCTATCATATAAATCTCCTCTTTTATTTTCATTCTTTTTCTTTAATTAACTTCATTAATCTTTTAATTGCCTGATCAAGATCGTCTGTAACGCCAAATTCTGGATTATAATAAATTATATCTTCTCTATTCTTTTTATCTGTTATAATAACAGTAAAATGTTCATAATCTTTTAATGCATCATATGAATCTATAAGTTCTGATATTAAGCTATCTGTAAAATCTACGCCTATAAAAATCAATGTATGAGTAATTAATTCTGGTTTTCCATTTTCTTCTGTAAATATAGCTTCTTTTACAGATTGATAGACTGGAGTACTATATTTTTCCCCATGATATAAAACAGTAGGTTTAATATTTCCACCACAATCACATTTCAATACTTTATCTTGATTTTGCAATTGATTAAACATAGAATGTGCATCATATTCTTTTTGACATTTGACACATTGTAATGTATTATTTTTGCCGTTAGGACTAATTACTTTATAATTAGGTGCAATTGTTTTAACTATATTTGTATCTAATATAGATGAATGAATACCCATAGATAATAAATTATTTATCTCTTTAGTTGTTTTATTAGTTATTGCTAATGGAGCCATTATATTATCTGAATAATATTTCCAAAATTCATCTGGCTTTTTAATCATCATTTTTCTGTTGTAACATTCATATGTTTCTTGATTGATTTCAAATTGCTTACCATCTTCTAGAATATCTGGACCCAATATTATAACAGCGTCTTTATGTTCTACAAGATGTTTTAATAATACATCAATAGGTAATTTTTGTTTCTTTTGTTCAGCCATTATTTATCATCTCCTAATAATAAATCTGATATTGATACTACTTTGTTTTCATGCATTTGAGATAAATCCACAGTGATTCTTTCTTCTTCCTCTTCTTCTATATCGGAAAGAACCGTATTATTCTCTGGTTTAAATGTTTCAAATTCAGAATAATCAATAGGTTTTTTAAAAACAAGTCGATCTTGTGTTGTAAGACGGTTGTTATTATTAGAAGGGGTTTCTTTGTTTATAAATTTTTCGCAAGATTCTATATTTATAACCATCGGAGCATCTGCGAAAAAAGCATAATATTTACAGATATTTTTATTTGAACATTTTTTACATAACATTGTTGGATATATTCAACTCCTTATTATATACATTGTGCTGTATAAAAACATCAATTGTATTTTTTTCTGATTCAGGGACTTCTTGTTTTATTTGATTAAAAATTATGTTATATTTATTATATAGATTATATAAGTCTCGATTGAAATCATTTATAGCATTTTGTACATTATAATATCCATAAGTAATACTATTATCTAATACATATTTTTTAATTCCATGCTTTAATTGCATAGCCATATCTGCTAAGTCTTTTCCTTCAGGTAAAATCAATAATTTAGCAGAAATATTTTTAGATTCTAATAAAGGCATTACTTTTTTCATGGTTGCTATACCTTTAGCATCACTATCGTAAGCTA
>JAEIGA010006327.1_pt1 | contig 18024 bp, 14 predicted proteins | sample 9270691 | NCBI WGS metagenome assembly JAEIGA01 (sample SAMN17057246, study PRJNA624740) | gut metagenome | biome: biome; isolation source: fecal sample | host: Bos grunniens | place: China: Xizang | collected 2019
CCACGCGTAGCAAGTTCTTTTGCTATAGATTTGGTAAAGCCTACCAATCCTGCCTTAGATGCAGCATAATTGGCCTGTCCTGCATTTCCATGAATACCTACTACTGACGACACGGATAGTATATTACCGCTACGCTGACGCATCATAAGTGGTGCGCAGGCGCGTACATAATTAAATGCAGATTTCAGATTTGTATCCAATACATCGTCCCACTGCTGCTCGTTCATCCTAAGCAATAGTCCATCTTTTGTTATTCCTGCATTATTTACCAATATATCTATTTTGCCAAACTCCTTGACAACCGACTCTACTACTTGATTTGCATTTTCAAAACTTGCTGCATCAGACTGAAATCCTTTTGCTTTAACACCCAGTTCTGCAAGTTCCTGTTCTACTTGGTTTGCACGTTCAACACTATTCACATAAGTAAATGCTATCTCCGCACCTTCGGTAGCAAAGCATTTAGCCATTGCATAACCTATTCCTCTTGTTGCGCCTGTTATTAGTGCAACTTTTCCTTTTAACTGTTCCATTACTTATTGTTTTAAAATTTATCCACACAACCTAATGCCCCAAAGACCATTTTTTGTGTATCTTGTTTTATCTCTTCCTTTGTATTCCCCCTCCACAATCTGCCACTAATGTAAGGCACTTCAAATCCACGCATACAGTAATTAATTACATCTGCAGCACGTTTTACGTTACCTACGTGAAACACTCCCATGGATTTCCCCTCCATTATAACACTCTGCAGGATTAACTTTTCTTGTTCATCAAAATCTTTTCTAAAATGCTCCAAATACCAGATATTTCTAAAGAAAGATGATTTCAATGTACCATTGTTATCTATCACCTCTTTTAGTACTTTAAAATGAGCATATATCAGTTCCATTATTTTCTGCTGAATGGGCATATCAAGAGCAGCAACCAACTTTAATCGCTCTAATACCTTTGACATTTCATTCGAAACTACAGCTTGATAAACATCTATTTTGCTTTCATAGTATGAATATAGCGTACGCCTGCACAGGCCCGATTCTGTTGCAATATCACTCATTGTGGTATTATCAAAACCCTTTCTTATAAAAAGAAGTTTTGCTGCTTCTATCAACTGTTTTCTTGTTTTCTCTTTCTTCATTTTTCTATATACAGCAAGAAAAGTTTTACAAAAGTACAAAATCTGTGTATCACAAATGAATTAAAACAGAAAAAATTTGCAGTAACAAAATAAAAGAACTACCTTTGCATCGTCAAAACATCGCGGAGTGGAGCAGAGGTAGCTCGTTAGGCTCATAACCTAAAGGCCGGAGGTTCGAATCCTTCCTCCGCAACTAAAACAAAATGCAGGACTTTTCAGCCCTGCATTTCTTTTTATTATTTTCTACTTACCGCAAACTTTGAGAAGTAATAAATTACCATACCTAAAATTGGGAGTACCCATATAATTATACACCACAAGATTATTTTCATCTTGTCAAGATCCTTTCTATACATTATAAGATCAAATAATGTTAGAATGTTTGCAATAACAATCAATATAGGAATCAATACATCAAACATGTTTTGATATTTTTATTCAGTTATAGTAATATCTTCTGTTACCTTTTCTACAACCTCTACTGGAGCCTCCTCTTTATTATTCTTATTCCACTCTAAACCAAAACAAGAAAGTTTGTTATTAAAGAATAGAATTGCAAAAATAGCTACAAGTGCTACAAATATGGTTATAGTCCACTTTTTCCATTTTGGCATCTCTTTATCGGCAAATGGGTCTGCTTTTACTGGCATCATTGGCAACTTTGCAAGTTTAGTCAATGTAGCACCAAACTTAACATTCACCTTCACCTTGGCGTTCATTGCCCAACCATTAGCATTGAGTAGCGGAGATAAATCGCGCTTACGCAATTTCATCTTTGCCATTAACATAGAAGGTCCTGAAATTACAAGCAGCAATACAACAATAACCAACAATACCTGCCAAATAGATAAATCTATAAACTTATCAAATACTGTTGCCAATGCTGTTCCTAAGGCTCCTAATGCCATACCAATTGCAGCAAAGATACCGGCAAACTTAGCTATATCAAAAGGAGGTTTAACCTCTGCCGGTGCTGTTCCTGCTGCCGCAGCGGCAGGAGCTGCAGAAATCTTGCTTGTTGCATCTTTCATTATCTTAGCATCCTTTTCTGCTGCAAACTTATTTATTGTATTCTCTACAGCCTCTGCCATTTTTCTATATGGAGAGAAGAATGCCTGTCTTATGCTAATTGGATTATCTACTATTTTAACTACTGTAGCATCCCAATCCTTACCATCTCTATCGTAGAATATTGCGTTCTTACCAACTCGCAAATCGTTTATATCACCATCGGTAATCACTGCAGCAATAGTCATCTTTGCAGCACTATGTTTAGCCACGCAATCACAATAAAGAATATACATACCGCTTAAACTTGAAGAAGCAGCAGACTTTGCCATATCAGGAACCTTTATACAAAGTTCACAGCAACGTTGGTCAATAAACAGATTACCAGCCAAGAAGAGCGCCTTTGATTTAGGTTTGTAGAATTCACTGAATGTAACAAAATTACATAGCAAAGTATAGTAATCTCTATATAAGTGCAACAACTTATCTACAGCATCTATTGCATTAGCTTCACATTCCAATGCTTTATCTTCTGCAACAATAGCGAGCAATGCCTCTTTCTTGTTGTTATTTAATAGTTCAGAGATACTATCATAGCCTAACTTTTCTACTATATCACCTGCCTTAGCTGATTTCCATGCGGTATAGGCTGCAAACTTTGAAAGTATAGTATTCCATTCAGCCTCTGTTATAACGGTTGCATTTGGATAATCAACATCAATCACTAATGCTTTGAGTTTAGCAATTGCAGACTGCCAAGCCGGGTTTACGCTCTCATTAACAGGAAGTTCACCTGCTGCAGTAACACGTGCCAAAGGATACTGTGCAATTTCATCATTACAAAGTGACAAATCCTTATCACTTATTGTTGCTATTCTTTCTGCTGTAGCATCAAGTTTTGCGGTACTATCTGAATTAAATGCAGCCAATTTACATCTCATAAAATAATCAGCTACCTTCTCTTTAACAGCAAGACATGCCTGTAGCGCAGCTTCAGTGTTTTCTCCATACGGGAATTCAGCATCGCCGGCAGCATCTTTCCAGGACTTATATTGCTGTAGCGCTGCATAGAACTGCTCTATCTGATCTGCTGTAATTCCGTTGTCACCGCTTCTATCCATTGTACCACCAGTAGTAGCAATACAATCTGCTATTACAGCCTTCAACTCTGCATCTTCTGTAGAGAAATCGGTTATTACACCATCGCCATTAAACTTTGTCTTTGAGAAGATTGCTATGCTATCTGCAGTATCATTTATAGATATACTATCTTTTTCTAATCCAAGATTCTTCAAAATCTGAATTGCCGATGCCTTTAGTTGCTTTCCTTCTGCATCGTCTTCATTAAATGCCGATAATGGAATGAAATCATCCTTCTTTAACAACAAATCAGGATCATTGATAATCTTTGTAAGCCACTGTGATGCAGCAACCATTTCATTAACATGAATTTTGCCATCACCATTAGAATCTAAGATATCTAATGTTTTTTTGTCTAATTCTATGGCCTGAACCGGACAACTCAGTACAGTCCATAATTTTTGATCTAACTCATTCAAATGAGCAATAGCCTGTCCATCATCAATACAAACTCTGGTAACACCACCTATTGTGGTAAAATTCCATTTATACTTATCCATATCTGTTTAATACTTTTTTCACAATTAGCTACAAACTTACACAAAGAAAACCATTTATATGCTATTTTTTATATAAAATTACAACTTTTCCGGTTTTAAACACCCTTCAACCATTTCTGTAAACTTGTATGGTTTTATTCCCCAGGATGGAGCTATAAGCATAGATGGTGGCGTTTCCGATACAAATCTATCTAATGCAATATTACCGGGTAATATACGAATAAAATCCGCTACAATTTGAGCATACTCTTCCGGAGTAAATAGTTTAACAAAGTTACTATCTTGCTTATACAACGCGGCCAAAGGAGTATCCTTTATAATCTGAAGTTGATGCAATTTTATTGTTGATATAGGTAATTCAGATATTTTGACTGCATGATCAAGCATCATTTCTCTGCTTTCACCGGGGAGTCCCAGAATTATATGCACACCTACTGACACCCCTATATTATATAAGGTGTTAATTGCAGAAACCGCACATTCATAAGTATGCCCTCTATTTATACGTTCCAGAGTTTCATTACAAGTAGATTCAACACCTATTTCCACTAATAAATATGGATGATTCTCTGGAGCCATATTTCCAAAATGCTTTGCAAAATACTCTACTAAAGTATTTGATATACAATCAGGACGCGTTGCTACTACAAGACCTACTACACCCGGAAATGCTAAAGCCTCTTCATAGAGTTCTATCAGTTTTTTCGTATCGGCATAGGTATTCGTATATGACTGAAAATAGGCAAGATATCCATAAGCTGCCTGCTTCTTACTAAAAAAAGCGACACCATCTTCTAATTGTTTGGTTATACTACCTTTAGAATTATGTGCATACGCGGGGTTAAAAGATGCATTATTACAATATATACAGCCCCCCGTACCTATTGTTCCATCTCTATTTGGACAACCGAGATTTGCATTTATGGCTATTTTCTGTATTTTTCCCGGAAAAATAGTAGCCATATAATCGGCCATAGTGTAATACCATCTCTTTGTTTGCATAACTACAAAGAATCACTGCAAGGTTTTAACAATCTGGTTCAGCCATTGTTTTAAATCACTTTTCCACTGCTCAGCATATACAAAATCACTATTTGCAAACCATCCATGACCACCTACCGGATAAACATGCAATGTTGCCGACACCCTATTTGCTTGTAACGCATTGTAATATTCAATACTATTCTTTACTGGTACCAAACCATCATCAGAATTAGCCATAATAAATGCCGGCGGAGTATCTTTTGTAACCTGTTTCTCGTTACTATATAATTCTATCATTTCTGCAGAAGGTTCTTTACCTAACAGATTATAAACCGATCCATGATGAGAGAAAGACAAATCTGCAGTTATTACAGGATAGAACAAAATCTGAAAATCAGGACGATGCTCCGGAGTATCAAAATGTGTTGAAGCTGTAGCAGCCAAATGTCCACCTGCAGAGCAACCTTGTATTCCTAACTTTTTAAAACCATATTCATTTTTTTTCTCATTCAATATATCCATTGCTCTATGCACATCGTCCAATGGGACCTCATTATGTCCATTAGGAAGACGATACTTTAAAACTGCATAAACTATTCCTTGATTTGTGTACCATTCAGCAAGTGAAAAGCCTTCGCCACCATTCCATACGTCAACATATCCACCACCAGGACAAACCAAAATAGCCAGACCATTACATTTCTCCGGCAAGAAAATAGAAAGAGTTGGTTTAGTAACATTCGATACGTGATCGCCATAATCTTTTTCAGGACCAGTTAAACCATTATCTGTTGGAGCACCATTAGGCCACAACTCAATAACAGAATTTGGAGTTGGATACTGAGCAAAAATTGCCACACATAAAAGCAAAAAAACTGATAATAACGTTACCTTTTTCATCTTCATTATTTTTGTTTAAAGGTAGTGAAAATCCACAAATAGGCACGTATAAAAACAGAATAAATATCAAAATGAACATACTTAGATGATTATTTTTACACAATGACACAAATCTTAATCATTTTGACCCAAATCTTAATGCATTTCCACACTTTTTGCAACACTTCAATTTGCATATAACTCTTAAAAGAAGTAAATTTGTAATAGATAAAGAAAGGGGAGAAACAACACAAAGCACAAACCTTTCCAGTTGGTATTATGAAGTAAAACATTAAAAATAATTAAGGCAAAAAAAACAGGTTAGAATAAGAAAGCAAAATTTATAATTGTACATACCGATTAAAATTATTCCTGTAATAACTCTGTTAATATCGTTCAAATAGTGGAATAGTTTTGTACAATACCTTGTTAAAACACCAAGCCGGTAGAAAATTCACTCTCCATAATTTTCTACCGGCATTTTTTTAATTTCTCATGAACTCATTCTAATTGATAGCATAAAACATAACGAAATATCACACTAAAGTCCGGTTTATAAAATATCTGGCTTCAATAAAACAGACATTAAAATCAAATTAATAAGATAGAATCAAAAGAGCCCTATTAAGAAGAAAATACACGCATAAAATTAGAATAAACATCCATTTAAACGGACAAAAAAATCTGTATTAGAAGAAAAGAACAAATCTTAATGATTTTGACCCAAATCTTAATGAATTTCCACACTTTTGTCAACACTTAAATTTGCATAAATTTTAGTAAAAGCGTAAATTTGTAATAGAAAGAAAAAGGGATACAGACAGTTTAAAACGACATCCTTTATAACTTTCAGAAACTATGTATAACTATAAAAAAAGGAACATATAAAGAGAAATAGAAATACAATTGTACAATACAAAACATCAATATTCCTAAAGCAACTCTATTAATATCGTTCAGAAAATGGGATAATCTCGTACAATACTATGAATTCACCAGACCGACAGAAAATTCACTCTCTATAATTTTCTGTCGGTCACTTTTTATATACACTCCATACTATTTACAAACTGCTCTTATTGTAGCACCATGAAATCTATGAGAAGCGGAACAGCGCTACAATTACAAGACAGTAATAGGGTGTGTTTGTGAGGCGTGGTCGCCCGCGACTCGTGAGCGGGTGGCGAAGAGCCTCGAAAGAGGCGATGAGACGGGAAGAAGCCAAAACTTGTTTTGGCGGAACCGAAACAAACACAGCCCTATTACGAAAAGCAGCTTCGAACAGCTTGTCCTGAAGTTCCACTACGGTACTGCGCAAGTATGCAAAAAAAAAAAGAGCCTCAGGTTTAAATATAGCGTAATAATCTATACCTACCCAATACCACATCCCGACGTCTTTATAAAGAGCTTACGCTATAAGATTGAGTAATAGGAAGCATTTTATTTAATAACGATGATTTTGAAAACCAAGAGTAACAATAGATTTTTGGATTTAGGACAGAAGACACAAGGCGGCATTGACTAAAAGTAAATACCCTAATAGTAGTGGAAGCTGAAGGACTATCTGTGAGTAGCGGAATAGCGCAGTGAACCGGAAGAACGTAAAAAAACGGCGGTGTCTGAGGTACGTTAGACAGCGAATGCTGGCTAAAAGACCGAGTTCGCCGTTTTAGTTCTGTAGGTGAACGAAGCAGCTCCGAACAGCTACGTCCCTCAGTTCCACTATAAACTAACGGAACCTTAGCAAACTTAGCCCTATTACTACGAACCAACAGCTATGTCCCTCAGTTCCACTACGAATAAACCTCCAAATCCTTTATATATATAACAAAAATGTGTAAATTTGCGCTCAATTTATTAACAACAAGGAAAGAAACTGATATAAGTTTCAGTATATCAATATATTAAAATGAGTAAGAAGTTCGCAGAGCGTAGTCAGCTAAATCTTTCGCAAGTAAACAAAGATGTGCTGAAAAATTGGTTGGAAGAAGATTTGTTCACCCGCAGTATAAAAGAGCGTGAAGGTTGCCCATCATTCGTATTCTATGAAGGACCACCATCAGCAAACGGAATGCCAGGCATACACCACGTAATGGCAAGAACAATTAAAGACTGTTTCTGTCGTTACAAAACCATGAACGGCTTCCAGGTAAACAGAAAAGCCGGATGGGATACACACGGACTGCCTGTTGAACTTGGCGTAGAAAAGAATTTAGGCATAACCAAAGAAGACATAGGTACAAAAATCACCGTAGATGAATACAATATGAATTGTAGAACAGAGGTGATGAAGTACAAAGAAAAGTGGAGTGAACTTACAGAAAAGATAGGTTACTGGGTAGATCTTGATAACCCATACATAACATACGACAACCGTTATATAGAAACATTGTGGTGGCTGTTAAAACAGTTGCACACAAAGAATTATCTGTATAAAGGATATACCATTCAGCCATATTCACCAGCTGCAGGTACAGGATTGTCAAGCCATGAGCTGAACCAACCGGGTTGCTATCGCGATGTAAAGGATACAACAGTTACCGCACAGTTCCTGATAAAGGATCCAAAACCTGAAATGACAGGATGGGGTAAGGCATACATACTGGCATGGACCACAACTCCATGGACATTGCCATCAAATACAGCACTTTGTGTAGGCAACAAGATAGATTATGTTGCAGTACAGACATACAACCCATATACAGCAGAACCTGTTACAGTAGTACTGGCCAAGGAACGTCTGTCAGCATACCTGCAGGCAGATGGCGCAGAACTGCCAATGGATTCATACAAGCAGGGTGATAAAGTGATACCATATCGCGTTATAGCGGAATATAAGGGTGCCGATCTTGTTGGTATGCACTACGAACAGCTGTTCCCATGGGTGAAGCCGGTATTCAAGGATACAGACGGGTCAATCAGAATAAGTGAAGATGGTTTCCGCGTTATCCATGGCGATTATGTAACTACAGAAGATGGTACAGGTATTGTTCACATTGCTCCAACATTTGGTGCTGACGATGCTTTTGTAGCGAAAGCTGCAGGTATTCCATCGCTCTTTATGGTAAACAAGAAGATGGAGACACGTCCGATGGTTGACTTTACCGGTAAGTACTGGTTGCCTGAGGAACTGGATGCTGATTTTGTTGAAAATTGCATAGATAAGGAACTTTATGCTGAATTTGCCGGTGCATACGTAAAGAATGCATACGATCCAAAGTTCAATGTGGATGGCAAATATGATGAGGCAGCAGCTCAGAAGAGCGAAGATCTGAATGTATATCTCTGCATTAAGATGAAACAAGCAGGATCTGCATTCAGAATTGAGAAACATGTGCATAACTATCCTCACTGCTGGCGTACAGACAAACCTGTGCTTTACTATCCTCTTGACAGCTGGTTTATCAGAGCAACTGCTGCAAAGGAGAGAATGTCTGAACTGAACAAGACCATCAAGTGGAAGCCGGAATCAACAGGTACAGGCCGTTTCGGTAAATGGCTGGAGAACCTGAATGACTGGAACCTGAGCCGTAGCCGTTACTGGGGTACACCGCTGCCGATATGGCGTAATGACGAAGGCGATGAAATATGCATAGGTTCAGTTGAAGAGCTTTATAGCGAAATTGAAAAATCAGTGGCTGCAGGTGTTATGGCAAGCAATCCGTTGCGCGACAAGGGATTTGAACCAGGCGTTTACACCGCAGAAAACTATGATAAGATAGATTTACACCGTCCATACGTTGACGATATTATTCTGGTTTCACAGTCAGGTAAGCCAATGAAACGTGAACTGGATCTGATTGACGTTTGGTTTGACAGCGGAGCTATGCCATTTGCTCAGATGCACTATCCGTTTGAAAACAAGGAGATTGTGGATAATGGCAGCGTATTCCCTGCAGACTTTATTGCAGAGGGTGTGGATCAGACACGTGGCTGGTTCTACACATTGCATGCAATTGCTACAATGGTAAGGGATAATGTATCATTCAAGGCGGTAATTTCAAATGGTCTTGTACTGGATAAGAACGGCAACAAGATGAGTAAGCGTCTTGGAAATGCTGTAGATCCATTCAATGCAATTGAAGAGTTTGGTAGTGATCCACTGCGCTGGTATATGATTACCAATGCTCAGCCATGGGATAACCTGCGCTTTGATGCTGATGGTGTTAAGGATGTGGTTCGCAAGTTCTTTGGAACTCTGCACAATACATACAAGTTCTTCGCTCAGTATGCAAACCTGGATGGCTTTGCATTTGCTGAGGCTGAGATTCCTGTTAAGGAGCGTCCTGTTATGGACCGCTGGATATTGAGTGAGCTTAACTCAATGATTGCTGATGTACGCGAAAGTCTGGACGATTATGAACCAACCAGAGCAGGCCGCAGAATTACCGATTTTGTCAATGACTTCCTCTCCAACTGGTATGTTCACCTTACAAGAGAGCGTTATTGGGGTAGCGTAATGAGCAACGATAAGCTGGCTGCATACCAGACATTATACACCTGTCTGGAGACTGTGTCAAGACTGATGGCACCAATTGCTCCATTCTATGCCGATCAGCTGTTCCGCGATCTGAATGCTGTTACAGGTAAGGATGCTGCACAGTCTGTTCATCTGGCTCAGTTCCCTGTTTGCGATACATCTATCGTTGACAAAGAGCTGGAAACTCAGATGGAGCTTGCACAGAAACTTACATCCATGACTCTTGCATTGCGTAAGAGAGACGATGTTAAGATTAATGTTCGTAAGCCTTTGCAGAAGATACTGATCCCTGTAACTGAAGAACTGAAAAAGCATCTGGAGCCGGTTAAGGAGCTTCTGAAGAACGAAGTTAATGTTAAGGAGGTAGAATTTGTTGAAGGAACAACAAATGTACTGGTTAAGAAGGTGAAATGTAACTTCAAGATATTGGGTAAGAAGTTTGGTCCGTTGATGAAGGGTGTTGCTGCTGCTGTTCAGACTATGTCGCAGGAGGATGTTGCAGCACTGGAGGCCAACGGTTCATTTACTTTCGATATTAACGGAACTCAGGCTGAGATACTTTCATCAGAAGTAGAAATCTTCAGTGAAGATATTCCGGGTTGGGTAGTATCCAATGAAGGTACTCTGACTGTTGCTCTTGATGTTACTTTGACTGACGAACTGAAGCGTGAAGGTATAGCACGTGAATTGAAGAAACGTATTCAGGATATAAGAAAGCAGATTGGTCTGGAGATTACTGACAGAATTGTTGTTACAATAGAATCCAATGCTTCTACCGATGAGGCTGTCCGCGAATACGAAGAGTGGATTAAGGAACAGGTTCTGGCCAACAGTGTTCAGATAGTTGATGCCGTTGCCAATGCAGAAGATGTGGCATTTGACGAATATCAGCTGAAAGTGTTGGTTGAGAAGGTACAATAATAACTTTATATATAATTTGATTATGGCAGAAAAGACACGTTATTCTGACGAAGAACTGGCTGAATTCAGAACTATCATCAAGGATAAGCTGGAGGTGGCTCAGAGAGATTACGAGGCTTTGAAAGCATCGTTAATGAATGCCGACAACAATAGTACGGACGACACATCGCCTACTTACAAGGTATTGGAAGAGGGCGCAAGTACTCTTTCAAAGGAGGAGACAACACGTCTTGCACAGCGCCAGATGAAGTTTATTCAGTCTCTTCAGGCTGCAATGGTACGCATTGAGAACAAAACCTATGGCGTATGCCGTGAAACAGGTAAGCTTATTCCTAAAGAGCGTCTTCGCGCAGTGCCACATGCTACATTGTGTATAGAGGCTAAACAGAATAAAAAGTAGTTGATGGGAGAACTTAAAAAGCCTCATCAGGGGCGTTTGGTTGCTGCTATTATTTTCTCTGTATTGGTTATAGATCAGATTATAAAGATTCTGGTCAAGACCAATATGAGTATAGGTGAAGAGATTCGTATAACTGACTGGTTCTATATTCTCTTTGTAGAAAATAATGGTATGGCTTTCGGAATGGAGTTTATCAGCAAGCTGTTCCTCTCTTTGTTCCGTTCGGTTGCTATAGCGTTTTTTGTCTGGTATATAGTAAAGATTATCAACAAAGGCTTCCCTAAAGGGTATATAGTAACCATCGCGTTTATAATTGCAGGTGCGGCGGGTAATCTTATAGACTGCCTGTTCTATGGACAGATTTTTTCTGCCAGCTTTTATGGTCCGGAGGGGGTGGCGCATTTTGTTCCGTTCGGTGAAGGTTATGCACCAATGCTCTACGGAAAGGTGGTGGATATGTTCTATTTCCCACTGTGGACATGGCCGGACTGGGTGCCTTTTATAGGTGGTAGTATATTTTTTGGCCCAATATTTAATTTTGCAGATTCCTGCATTACATGCGGTGTGATAGTTCTGATATTGTTCTATTCAAAGTATGTAAATATGGGGCTGAATTTCACTGAAGAAGCAACTGAAGCAAATGAAAGCAAGACAGGTAATTAGCCTATTGGTAGTGCTGGTGGTATTGTCGGGCTGTAAAATAAACAGACCTGATGATGTGCTCTCTCCGAAAGTAATGGAGGAGGTGCTGTACGATTACCATCTTGCACAGGCTATACTGGCTCAGGAGGGACAATCTGAAAAGTACAAGCGCGACTACTATATTGAGTGGGTGTTTCAGAAACATGGCATTACACAGGCAGAGCTAGATACTTCTCTTGTATGGTACACACGCTATCCAAAAGAGTTTGCCAAGATCTATGATAAGCTGTCAGAAAGGTCAGTAAAGGACAGAACCCAGGCTGCAATGCTTTTGGAACGAATAGAGAAGAGTTCTTTCAGTGTAGAGTCAGGCGACAGTGTGGATTTGTGGTATCTGAACAATAGTGCCATATTATCCAGTTCAATTTATCTGGACAAGATACAGTTTTCAATAAAAGCCGATACGACATTCCATAAAAGCGATACTATTACGTGGAAACTGAATAATACCTTTGTATCCAGGAACGATACATTGCCATTGCAGTTGTATTTGGCATTGTCTATGAGGTATAACAATTCAAAAGTGTTTACAATTGATACGCTTCTGAACGGTGATGCCAGTCTGGAATTGACAACGGTAATTGACAGTGTTGTGGAACTTGGATCTGTTACAGGTTTTGTACAGTATATAGATTCAACTGCCAATAAAGATGCATGCGCTGTTTTGACTGATATATCTCTTGTTCGTCAGAGATAGGTACGTCTTCTGAATTCGGCACAGGTAATGGCTGTAGCTACAGCAACATTAAGCGATTCGCTGGTTGGTGCATCGGCAGGATAGCTTGGAATATACAAGGGGTCTGTTACATGAGAGCAGACCTCTTTGCTTATACCGTTCCCTTCATTGCCCATGATGATAATGCCATTCTCTGTAAGTACTGATTTGTAAATGTCTTTTCCGTTCAGCAATGTGCCATATACGGGTATCTTCTTTTTAAGTTTTCCAAGCTCTTTCTGTAAATCCATGTAATGCAGTTTTACTCTGGCTATAGCGCCCATTGTGGCTTGTATGGATTTGGGGTTGTATATATCGGCAGTACCTATGGAGCAGAATATGTTTTTTATACCGAACCAGTCAGCTATCCTGACTATTGTTCCCAGATTACCGGGGTCCTGTATATTATCCAATGCAAGAACCAGTTCCTTTTCTGCTATCTCTATGGAAGATTGATGATTGGGTATTCTGAATACTGCAAGAACATCCTGTGGAGTTTGTAATAGGCTGATCTGTTTTAAAACAGTTTCAGATACAATCTCTGTGCGAATATTCTTTACAGATCTGCTGTTTTTGTTTACCCATTCTTCTGTTGCCACAACAAGCGTACATTCCATTACTCCCAGAAGTTCTTCTACCAATTTGTGGCTTTCTGCAATAAAAAGACCTTTTTCCTGGCGTATCTTCTTTACAGCCAATGCTTTTATGCTCTTTATTTCGTTCTTGCTGATCATATAATTATGTTAAGGATTTACAAAGTAAACTCTTTTTTTTTGAAAGATTTGGCTTACCCCCATACTTTGTTTAACTTTGTGGATTATTTTATTGCGGGTATTGTACCCTTAGTGATTGACAGAACAGAAGTGAAAAGATTTATTTATAACATATTACTGATAGTTGCTGTACTATTGTGCTGGACATCCTGTTCGGTATATAAGTATGTGCCGGAGGATGAATATCTTCTGACCAATGTATCTGTAAAGGTTCAGGATGCCAGACTTCAGAATATGTCAAAGTATAAATCTTTGTCCAAGCAGGTTCCTAACAGCAAGGTGTTCGGACTCTTCAGAATTCCATTGCGCATGTATTCATTGCTTGGTGGCAGGGCTGGCAAGATAGGCGAAGCACCGGTTATATACGATTCAATATATACCATAGAGACTGTGCGTGATATGCGCAGAACTCTGGTAAATTCCGGTTATCTGAATGCTGATGTAACGTATAAATCGCATAAACAGAGGGGAAAAAAGGTTGATGTGGAGTATCTTTTGATTCCAGGGGCTCCTTTTGTGGTAAAATCCATAGATCTTCAGATTGCTGATTCTGTTATAGCTGCAATTCTTAAAAACAGCAATTCCCAGCCACTTATTTCTGAGGGTATGAATCTGGATGTTATTACTCTGGATAATGAAAGAATCAGAGTGGTGGATCTGTTGCAGAAGCATGGCTACTATCGTTTTGACAAGAGTTATATAACATTTCAGGCCGATACGGTTGCCAATTCCAAAGATGTGAATCTGACTATGTTTATAGACGGGGCAGATCATACTCAGTATGAGATTGGAGATATAACATACGTTCTGACTGACAACACCAACTATTCGATAGATAACTATCAGGATTACAAGCGTGTAAAATCCAACGGTTTCGATGTGTTGTTCGATTCTGGCAAAAAGAATCCGGAACTGTCGCCGGAAGCTCTTTACAGCCATTCATTCCTTAGATCCGGCATGTTGTACAACACGGATTCCATAACCAAGACATATTCTACACTCTCCAAGTTGAGCTATAATCAATACTCCAATATAGTGTTGAATGTTGATGATGAAAAGGACCAGCTGGCTACCACTGTCTTTTTTGTGAAACGTCCAAAGAACTCATTGCGTGTTGAAGCGGACGGAACAAATACCAATGGCGATTTAGGTGCTGCTGCATCAATCTCTCTTATAGACAGGAATCTGTTCCATGGATCGGAACAGCTAAGCCTGAAAGGCAGAGTGGCATACGAAGCCATTACTGCTTTAAGCGGTTATTCAGGTAACTCATATCTGGAGTATGGTGTTGAGGCAAATCTGGATTTTCCATCTCTTATTGTTCCACTGGTTCCAATAGACTTCCAGAGAAAGAGTCAGGCTACCACTCAGTTCAGTGTGGAGTTTAATAAACAAAACAGACCTGAATATAAGAAGACACTGTTTACAACAAGATGGAGTTATCTGTGGGCTCCTAACTGGCGTCAGTCCCACAGACTGGATCTTGCTGACTGGAACTATCTGATGGTGCCATGGATATCGCCTAAATTTAAAACAGACTATTTGGATCCTATTACAGGAAAGAATTCAATACTCAGATACAATTACGAAGATCTTCTTATTACCAAGATAGGCTACCAGTTTGTGCTGAGTAATGCCCGTACAAATGCTGTTGTGCCATTGCAGTATTCATTCCGTTTTAATATTGAGACTTCAGGTAATATGCTGTATGCTGCATCAAAGGCGTTCAATCTGACTCCTAATGAGAATGATCAATATGAGTGTATGAATATTGCCTTTGCACAGTATGTAAAGAACGATATGTCATATACTCTTAACTGGCGTATAAATCAGTCCAACAACCTGCTGTTCCACGTTGAATCCGGTATAGCATTGCCATATCTAAATTCACAAAGTGTTCCTTTTGAAAAGCGATATTTTGCAGGTGGTGCCAATAGTGTTCGCGGATGGTCTGTTCGTGAACTTGGACCTGGTACATACGTTGGCAATGAGGAGAAGATAGATTATATTAAACAGTCCGGTGATATAAAATTAGGGGCAAGCATAGAGTACAGAAGCCATCTTTTCTGGAAACTTAATGCTGCACTATTTGTTGATGCCGGTAATATATGGACCATAAAGGAGTACGAAGATCAGCCGGGTGGTCTATTCCTGTTTGATCAGTTCTATAAGCAGATTGCAGTTTCATATGGTGCAGGTCTGCGTATGGACCTGAACTTCCTGGTCATAAGACTTGATGCGGGTGTAAAGGCTATAAACCCTAATTATGCATCAGGTAAAGAGAAATATCCTATTCTTAACCCTAGCCTGAAACGCGACTTGGCATTTCATTTTGCTATAGGTTATCCATTCTAATTCCTGAACACGTTTTGGTATGAAAGTAAAAATAAAAAAATATAATAATGAAGGTAAGATTTATGAGCCTACAGAGTGGCAGCAGCGGAAACTGCTACTATTTAGGCACCGAAGAAAATGGTATTCTGATTGATGCCGGCATTCCGGTAAAGCAGATAAAGAGCAGTCTGAAAAGTGTAGGACTCTCTTTTGAGAAGATTATGGCGGTTTTTGTAACACATGATCATGCAGATCATATTAAGGCGTTGGGGAATCTTGGTGAAAAGTGCTCTATTCCTATCTATGCTACAAAGGCTACTCATGAAGGTATTAACAGGAATTACTGTATGACAGAAAAGTTGCTGACTTCTGTAAGATTTGTAGAGAAGAATACAACTTTTGATTTCTGTGGATTCAAGATAACTCCATTTGAGGTTCCACATGATGGAACTGATAATGTAGGCTATCACATAGAGGTTGGCGGTACTGTTTTCTGTTTTGTAACAGACCTGGGTCACATAACTGATGTGGTCTCTTCATATATACAGAAAGCTCATTATCTGATAATGGAGGCCAATTATGATGAAGAGATGCTGAATGGTGGTCATTATCCAAAATTCCTGAAGGAGAGAATTACCAGTCCATTGGGACATCTTTCCAATAAGACTACTGCAAAGTTCCTGGCGCAGAATATTACAGAGGAACTTAAGTATGTATGGTTGTGTCATCTTAGTGGTGAAAACAATCATCCGGAGCTTGCATATAAAACTGTTGAATATGAATTGCGTGGAGTGGGGGTTATACCTGGAGTAGATGTAAAGGTTACAGCACTTAAACGTAATTCTCCATCGGAATTATATGAGTTTGAGATTTCTGATTATTAACTTTATAAATTTTGTGTTATGAGAAAAGTGTTGTTAAGTGTTGCTTTGTTGTTTGTTGCACTTTGTGGTTATGCTCAGGAAAATACTTCTGCAAATATCCCTGGTCCTGAACTGGAATTTGTAGTACAGTTGAAGGTTGCATTGGGTGAATCTTATAGTGTAGGTGAAACTCCACGTGGTGGAAGAAATGTGGTGCCTATAACCGGCGGAACATTCGAAGGACCAAAGATGAAGGGTACTGTAATAAGTGGCGGTGCTGATTATCAGCTCTCAAGTAAAGGTGGCAGAACAGAAATTGAAGCAATCTATTCTATTAAGACCGATGATGGTGTTTATATACATGTTCGCAACAATGGTATTATATCTATGGGCAATGGTGAAAATGGTGCTCCATCTTTCTATTTCAGAACTACTCCAAAGTTTGAGGCTCCTGTAGATAGCAAATATGCATGGTTGAATAATGCTGTGTTTGTATGTGCTCCAGCAATGGGTGGTGCCGGTGGTGGCATAACTCTTAATGTCTGGATGGTAAAATAAGGTCGCGAATAATCGTGTACAAAAAAAACAGAGGTTCGTTTGAACCTCTATCGTTACGCAGTAACGACGCATTAGCGAGATAAGTTTTCGTTAGAAAACTGAATAAAATAAGGTCGCGAAAAATCGCGTACTAGAAAAAAGAGGTCATTCGACCTCTTTTTTCTAGTACGCGATTAGGGACTCGAACCCTAGACCCATTGATTAAGAGTCAATTGCTCTACCAACTGAGCTAATCGCGCAACTCTTTCTTTCAAAAGCGATGCAAAATTACTCTTTTTAATTCTATCTACCAACTTTTTGTGGCACTTTTTTTCACAATAAAGCCCCGTTTTTTTTTATAGACGGGGCTTATGTGTTGTGTATCAGTACAAAATCTATTTTAGAAATTGAAATACTTTTTTGCGTTGTAGTATGAAATATCTGCAACCATCTGCTCTATACGCGACATTTCTGATGCTGGAATCTCTCCTTTTTCTACATCGGTAGCGATAAGGTTACACATAATCCTGCGGAAATATTCATGGCGAGCATACGACACAAATGAACGACTATCGGTAAGCATACCAACAAATCGGCTTAACAGTCCCTGTAGGCTTAGTGCATTCATCTGCTGTTCCATTCCATCTTTC
>JAEIGA010006328.1_pt1 | contig 18024 bp, 13 predicted proteins | sample 9270691 | NCBI WGS metagenome assembly JAEIGA01 (sample SAMN17057246, study PRJNA624740) | gut metagenome | biome: biome; isolation source: fecal sample | host: Bos grunniens | place: China: Xizang | collected 2019
AGAGTGACGAATCGGCGAGTCGAACGATGTCGAAAGTGCCAACGCGGCGTTTATTCGCCCCGTAGCGGGACGGAACCTTTTCAGATGAGGCGATTTGCGCAGGACTGCGACCCGAAGACGTACTTGTGTACGTCGAGCGGTCGCAAGGACGCGCAATCCGGCCGCATAAGCGCGGGAGCACGGTTGCCGCGACATCCGCCGCATTTTGACAAGTCACTTAATCAACACTATGTTCAGTTTTGACAATACTATCATCTTTCTCGCCCGGCAACACTCTACAGCAGTTGCACAGGCGATTAAGTTACATATTGTTATCCTTGCCTAACTTATGATTGAAATGATATAATTATATCTAATTAATCACCACCACAAGGAGAAGTGAAAGTGAGCGATCAGTTAGAACAGATGACGCCTGAACTTAAGGCGTTCATACAGGAATGGAAGTCCAAACCTGGTAATCTCATCATGGTCCTTCATCAGGTCCAGCAGAAATATGGTTATATTCCGCGCAATATTGCGATTGAGACGGCGGAGCTTCTTGAAGTTCCACTCGCAAAAATTTACGGAGTTGTAACTTTCTACAATTTCTTCAAGTTGCAGAAAGCCGGTAAGTACATTATTCAAGTCTGTCTCGGAACGGCTTGCTACTTGCGCGGCGGCGACGACATTATTAAGGAATTCGAACGCCAGCTCGGCATTGGTGTTAACGGAACGACACCTGACGGCATGTTCTCGGTTGAGGCCGTGCGCTGCATCGGTTGCTGCGGTCTTGCGCCGGCAGTCGTAGTTAACGGCGAGGTTCACGGTAAGCTTACGACAAAGGATGTCGCAAACGTTATCGCGAAATACCGCGAGCTTGGTTAAAATTTCAGGAGGTAATAAAAATGGCCAAAATGACTTTGGAAGATTTGCGCAAGATGCGCGAAGAAAAGCAGAAGGCGATGGAAATGCGCGACAGCTCCAATAAAGACGTGCAGGTTATCGTCGGTATGGGCACATGCGGTATTGCAGCGGGCGCTAAAGATACGTTTACGTCCCTCATCGATACTCTCACCGAGAAGGGGCTTACGAACGTTCTCGTGCGTCAGACCGGCTGCATGGGGCTTTGCCATAGTGAGCCTACCGTCGAGGTCGTCGCTCCTGGAATGCCTACGGTCATCTACGGAAAGGTAGATGCGGCCACGGCGAAGGAAATCGTTGAAAAGCATATCGTCGGTAGAGAGCTCGTCGATTCGAAAATCTGCGACAAGCCTTCGATTGACATCATTAAGGAGAGCTGAGCGTCATGGCATACGAATCATATATTCTCGTTTGCGGCGGTACCGCGTGTTTCTCCGGTGGCGGCGACAAGATTATCGATGAATTCAAGGCGAAACTCGGTGAGGCCGGGCTTGCTGAGAAGGTTCAGGTCGTAGCTACGGGCTGCCTCGGTTTCTGCGAGCAGGGTCCGATCGTCAAGGTTCTTCCTCAGGGAACGTTCTACGTCCAGGTCAAGCCTGAAGACGTCAAGGAAATCGTGAACGAGCACCTCGTTAAGGGTCGTGTCGTGCAGCGTCTTTGCTACGATCCCGATCAGGCGAAGAAGCTTGTCGCCGAGGCGAACATTCCGTTCTATCAGAAGCAGTATCGTATCGTCCTTCGCAACTGCGGCGTAATCGACCCCGAGAAGATTGACGATTACATCGCCCGTGACGGTTACAAGGCGATTGAAAAGGTGCTCTTCGAAATGACGCCCGAACAGGTTGTCGAAGAGATTTTGAAGTCCGGTCTTCGCGGCCGCGGCGGCGCGGGCTTCCCCACTGGTATGAAGTGGAAGTTCGCCGCAGCTCAGCCCAAGGGTCAGAAGTACATGGTCTGCAACGCTGACGAAGGCGACCCTGGCGCGTACATGGACCGCTCAACTCTTGAGGGCGATCCCCACTCGATTCTCGAGGCGATGATTATTGCCGGTTACGCGATTGGCGCGAACAAGGGTTATATTTACATCCGCGCCGAATATCCTCTGGCCATTCACCGTCTTGAGCTCGCCATCAAGCAGGCTCGCGAGTACGGGCTTCTCGGCGAGAAGATTCTCGGCAGCGACCATGATTTCGATATCGAGCTCAGATTCGGCGCCGGCGCGTTTGTTTGCGGCGAAGAGACGGCTCCTTTGCAGTCGATTGAAGGTAATCGCGGTATGCCCAAGCCTCGTCCGCCGTTCCCGGCCGTCAAGGGTCTTTGGGATTGCCCGACCGTCATCAACAACGTCGAAACGCTCGCCAACATTCCTGTCATCATCAACAAGGGTGCTGATTGGTTCAATAAGATCGGCACTGAGACGACGAAGGGCACGAAGGTGTTCGCTCTTACCGGTAAGGTCAACAACTCTGGTCTTATCGAAGTTCCCATGGGTACGACGCTTCGCGAAATCATTTTCGATATCGGCGGCGGCATCCGCGGCGGTCACGAGTTCAAGGCGGCTCAGACGGGCGGACCTTCGGGCGGCATTATTCCTCCTCAGTTCCTCGACACCGCCATCGACTTCGAGTCTCTCGCCAAGATCGGCTCGATTATGGGTTCGGGCGGCCTTATCGTCATGGATGAGACGGACTGCGTAGTTGACATCGCCAAGTTCTATCTCGACTTTACGGTCGATGAGTCCTGCGGAAAGTGCGCTCCGTGCCGTATCGGCGGCAGAAAGCTTCTTAACTACCTCAACAAGATTTCAGAGGGCCGCGGCGTTGAAGACGACATCAAGCAGCTTGAAGCTATCTCCGATTCCATGTGCAAGGCGTCATTGTGCGGTCTTGGGCAGACGGCGGCTAACCCCGTCAAGTCCACGCTCAAGTACTTCATGGATGAATACATGGAGCATATCAAAGATAAGAAGTGCCGCAGCGGAAAGTGCTCTAAGCTCGTTCAGTATAAGATCGATGCTGAGAAGTGCAAGGGCTGCACGCTTTGTGCGCGCAAGTGCCCGGCGAACGCTATCGTCGGCGAACTTAAGAAGCCCCATGTCATCGATACACAGAAGTGCGTCAAGTGCGGCGCGTGCGAGGCTGCATGTAAGTTCGGCGCCATCAGCCACGGCTAAGCGGGCCTTAAGGAAAGGAATTATTTATCATGGAAATGATTAAACTCGAAATCAACGGCGTAGAAGTTGAAGTTGAGAAGGGTTCAAACCTTCTTCAGGCGGCGCGCAAGGCCAACGTGAAGATACCGACTCTCTGCTACCATCCCGATCTTAAGCCAGGTGCAAGTTGCGGTATTTGCGTCGTAAGACAGCTCGTCCCCAGCCGCACCGAGCCCGGTAAGTTCGTCCCGTCGCCGAAGCTTCTTAGAGCCTGCTGCACTGAGGCGGTTGAAGGCATGAAGATTCTTACGCATGACCCTGACATTGTTCAGGTTCGCCGTACGGTTCTTGAACTCATTCTCGCCAATCACCCGAACGACTGCTTGCAGTGCCCCCGCAGCGGGCGTTGCGAACTTCAGGACATCGCTGCCGATTTCGGCATCCGCGAAGTCCCGTTCCCGAAAGAGGTCAACCACCGCGACAATGACACATCTACGCCTTCGCTCGTTCTTAATCCCGACAAGTGCATTAAGTGCGGAAGCTGCGCAGAAGTGTGTCAGAAGATGCAGAACGTGTGGGCTCTTGAGTTCATCGGTCGCGGCGAAAAGACTGTTATGGCTCCCGCTGCCGACGTCAAGCTCGCCGAGTCGCCCTGCATCAAGTGCGGTCAGTGCTCCGCGCACTGCCCTGTGGGCGCCATTTATGAGAATGACGAGACCGCTAAGGTCTGGGATGCCCTTCGCGATGAAGAGAAGGTCTGCCTCGTTCAGATCGCTCCTGCCGTCCGCGTCGCTCTCGGCGAAGATTTCGGCATGAAGCCCGGCGAACTTTCAACCGGTAAGATTTACGCCGCGCTGCGCCGTCTTGGCTTCAACAAGGTGTTCGACACGAACTTCTCAGCTGATGTTACCATTATGGAGGAAGGCACGGAGTTCATCAAGCGCTTTACTACCGGCGGTAAGCTTCCGCTCATCACCTCCTGCTGCCCCGCATGGACGGACTGGATGGAGAAGTACGCGCCTGACTTCACCGAGAACTTCTCGTCCGCAAAGTCGCCGCAGCAGATGCTCAGCGCTCTTGCCAAGACTTACTGGGCCGAGAAGAACGGTGTCGACGGCAAGAAGGTTCACGTAACGTCCATCATGCCTTGCACGGCTAAGAAGTTCGAAATCGCCCGCGATAAGTCTATGGAGTCTTCAGGCTCGCAGGATACCGATGTAGTTCTTACGACCCGCGAACTCGCCCGCATGATCAAGGCCGCCGGCATTGACTTTATGTCACTTCCCGATGAGCCTGCCGACGATCTTCTCGGCGCCTACACGGGTGCTGGCACGATCTTCGGCGTTACTGGCGGCGTTATGGAAGCGGCTCTTCGTACGGCCTACTGCCTCATCACGAAGGAGGCTCAGCCTCCGGCGATTGAGTTCACAGCGGTTCGCGGTATGGAAGGTGTCAAGACGGCGACAATCGACATCAAGGGCACAAAGGTCAATATCGCAGTTGCTCACCAGATGGGCAATGTCGAGAAGGTCTTGAACGAAGTGCGTGAAGACATTAAGAATGGCGTTAAACCCCGCTATGACTTCATTGAAGTTATGGCTTGCCGCGGTGGCTGCATCGGCGGCGGTGGTCAGCCTTGCCTTGCGACCGACGAAGTTCGTGCAGCGCGCACGGCCGGTCTCTACAGTGATGATGAGAAGTCAACCGTTCGCATGTCGCACCTCAACCCTGAGGTTCAGTCCCTTTACAAGGATTACCTCGGTGAGCCCGGTAGCGAGAAGGCGGAGCATCTCCTTCATACGCACTACCACAAGCGCGAGCTTTATAAGTTCACGAAGTAAGACTTCTTAACAGGTCAAAAAAAGAAGACGCGAAAAATACATCGCGTCTTCTTTTTTTATGAATTTTTCTTTGAACTTATTTATTGTCGGTGGCGTTAATATGATTGATGTTGCGAATATTTTCCGTTAAAAGAGGCGGTTTCACGTTAGTGGAACTTACGTCGGTTATTGCAATTTTGGCCATTCTGGCCGTTTTTGCAGTAAGTCGACTCTCTTCGTTCGCTTCTCGTGCGAAAGAAACGGTAGTAAAGAAAGATCTTTTGACGATTAGCGAGGCTTTTGTTAGTCCTAACGGCGGATATATTGCGGATATGGCGAAAATTCCCGGGTTTTCTCGCTCTTACCTTAGGGTTGCTAATTTGCTTGTTTCGACAAATTTATATGGTGAAGTTATAGACGGATCAAATAATATGAGAGGCATTAGGGTCGATGAGCAGTATTCCATCATAAAGGGTCTTTCATCGGCAGAGGAGTTTAGAACTTGGAGCGAAGAGAGAAAACGCGGTTGGAGAGGACCGTATCTGAAAAACTTTTTAGGGGTCTTTCCTTCGCGCAGCGATCGTCGTTTTACGGATGATGCGACATTTGAAGAGAGAGGCTTTTTCCCGGCGGTTGACGGACTAAGGCTGCCATCTGATTTTTCCGATTCCGATCTTTCGGTTTACGGCTTTCCCGGCGAGGCGGCCATCATCGATCCGTGGGGGAATCCGTATGTTCTTCAAATTCCTCCAGCTCAGGCGTTTTCTTCTCACAGCGCGACGAACGTTTCTGATTTGCAAAGGTTTAGATACGCTAGAATAGTATCGGCCGGTCCTGATGGGGTACTTTCAACTCCATGTTATACTGTCAACGAGACGAATGATTGGCGTGAAATCGGCATTAACTGGTCGAACAGGCGTCATCGTACGATTTCAAGGCAGGCTGGCCTTGTTGAAGGCGATGATCGATCGTTAAGAGGTGATGACATTGTGCTTTTTCTCAATCGCAATGATATTGATGAAGGAGATGTGCTGTGAAGAGGGCATTTTCACTTCTTGAAATGACGGTTGTGCTTGCCATTATAGCGCTTCTTACGCATTTGGCCGTTCTGAATCTCGGAGAATACAGAAACAAAAAGCTTGAAAAAGAGGCCGATAGACATCTTTCTGAAATCAAAGAGGCGGCAGAACGTTTTTTGCATGACGTAGGCAGGCTTCCTCGTCTTCAACCTCATACAAATTCCTTAGGGCGCATATCGTGGACGCTTTCTGAACTTTGGGAAAAGCCGTCTCATCTTGATTATTGTCATCTTGTCAGAAAAGATTCAGTAAGTTTTGCCGTTGGTTGGAACGGGCCATATTTGAAAATGCCCTTCGGCGCGAATAGGCTTTTAGATCCGTGGGGGAATGAATTGGAGCTTGAAGATTCGGCTCATTTGAAGCGTCTTTGGGCGGATGCGCAGGATAATGTGACGAACATCTGCCATTACGGTTCATCTGGAAGAGAGGTAGACAAGAAATCTCTTTCGCTGATTCCGAATGGAGGGCTCGTCGCTGATTTGATTCTTACTGTTGATGCCGCGTCGTATGACGGCGATATCAGATGTTCTTGGTACGGAGCGTATGAGAATGTGTTGACAAACGATACTCAGATCATCTTTAGCGGCTCTCAAGCAGTATTTAGAAATGTTCCGTGCGGGCCAAAGGCGATAAAAATTGTAACGTCGAAAGAGACGATAAGGTTTGTGGATGTCAAAGGGCCCGTGACGCAGATAGGGTTTAAGGTGCAATGAAAAACGCAAAAGAGAAAGAAAACATCTACTCTGATAAGAGAGCTTTTCGCCGCGAGGTGCGCCTTGCGCGGGTGCAGGTTGAAGGCCTTTCGCGTGAAGAACTGGCAATGGTGCTCGCGTATGAGATAGAGCCTTATTCCTCGATTCCCGCCTCTGAGGCGAGTGTTGAATGGAGAGAGATTGAAAGCCAAGAAGAAGGGATGCGGGTTTTTGATGTGGCGCTTCTGCGCAAAAGAGAAAAAAAGAACGGGGCTTTTGATGTTGAGCGCCTGATCAAACCTTTGTCGTTTATGGCCGTCGTTTTGCTGGCGGCAATGGCGTACGATTATTTTCATATCCGCAAAAATATCGCCTCTATAGAAAAGTCTCTTACCCGCCGCATGCCTCTTCAGGCCGATTTGATGAGATTAGATAATAAAATTTCGGCGATAAACCGTCAGGCGCAAGATATCAGAATTAAGCGTGAGTCTGCCGAGAAGGCGCAGAAGGAGTGCGCTCTTTTGCGAAGCGCTTACTGTGATTTTTTAAGTTCTCTTTCGGTTATTGGCGCTCGGGCGATAGTCAGAAAGATCGAGAAAGGAAAAGAAGACTTTTCTCTTTCATTCGTGTTGGCGGCGCTTGACGAGAAAGTCGGCAGCGAGGCATTGTCCGATTTGACGGACGATATGTCTAAAAAAGGCTGGGAGATTCAGGTCGCGGATATGGTCTCTACGGGCGGCGCGATCGTGGAAATAAAGGCGACGGCGAGGTTTATACGATGATTGAGGTTCGAACAAAAGACAAGTTTTTTATCTGCGGCGTTTTGCCGGTTATTGCAGCTATCGCCTACTTTGCGCATTTTAGAAACGTTGAAACGGCAAAGATGAAGTCACTTCGTGACAAGGATTTTTCGACTGTGAGCGAAGAGGCTTATCCAGTGGAAAAAAATATTAGGCTCTCGCGCCTTAAAGAGGCCGAAGCTAAACTTCAGGAAGAGAAAAGCGTTGCCCCATCCCGGGAATTCGTGGTGGCCGACAATTCTTTAAGCGCTTCTCACCGCACGCGCAATGTCGTTCAGGTTTTTCGGAAATCTTCTTTGGCTGTGGAAGAAGTGGCCAAAGTTAAGGATATCCGGGAGAGCCGCGCCGAGAATGTTTTAAGATCGACGCTGGCGATGGAAAATCCAGTAAGAAGAGCGTATCGCATCGATGGTGGCTTTTCATCGCTCAAGGCGGCTGTCGATGAGTTTGCATATAAGAAATTTGCAGTTATTATCGCTCAGCTTGAGCTTCTGGGGATTGATAAATGGAGGCTTGAACTTTATGAATAATCTTTTAGAGAGTCTTTTTGCCAGATGTGAGGAATTGGGGGCAAGCGACATTCATATTTCGGCTGGATATGCGCCAAGATTAAGAGTTATGGGTGAGCTTCTGCCGCTTGAAGACTACAGGCTCTTCGATGAGAAGGCCGTAGATTTGATAGCCATGGAGCTTGGTCTTACGACATTGCCTTTGGGGTGCCCGGACGGTAGTGAGAGAATCCGCTATACGCTTCTAAAAGAGGGTTCGCTCGACGGAGCTGTATCATCTCCTTCTCATGCCCGCTACAGGTTCAATGTTTTTCGTGAAATGAATCGTCATGCGATAGCGTTAAGACGCTTGGATATGACATTCCGAGACTTCTGCAATCTTGGACTTCCAAGAAGGCTTGAAGACTTCTGCAATGAAAAAGAGGGTCTTGTGATTGTTTCTGGGCCGACTGGGTCTGGCAAATCAACAACTTTGGCGACGATGGTAAACCGTATCAATCAGACAAAGAAAGGGCATATCGTCACAATTGAAGATCCTGTTGAGTTTATTCACGATTCATACAAATGTCTTGTGCGTCAGCGTCAGGTCGGCAGAGACGCGAAAAGCTTCAATGATGCTCTCGTCGAGGCGTTGCGGCAGGACCCCGACGTTATTCTTGTGGGCGAGATGCGTGATGTCGATACGATGCGCACGGCTCTTCGGGCGGCAGAGACGGGGCATCTTGTTTTTAGCACTCTTCATGCCGGAGATGCGGCCGGAGCGATAGAGCGCATGATAAGCGTTTTTCCTGCAGAAGAGCAGTCGAGCGCGAGACATCAGCTTGCTCTTGTCCTGCGTGGAGTTTTCGCGCAGCATCTTCTTCCGACTGTGGATGGCCAGGGGCGCGTTCCGGCTGTCGAGCTGCTCGTGAACAATTCCGCCGTAGCCAATCTCATCGCTACAGGCCGCTCGCAGCAGCTTTATTCGCTGATTGAAACCGGTGGAAAGTACGGCATGTGCACCCTTGATAATTCTCTTGCCTCGCTCGTGAAACGAGGTCTTGTTTCCGAATGTGTCGCGATGGGGCTGACGAAAAACCCCGAAATTCTCAAGCGGAGGATTTGTGATGCTTAATGCTGTTGAACTTCTCCGCGATGCCGCTACTCTCACAGACAGCGTTCGCTTGGTTGACAGGATTCTTAGAGCCGGGCTTCTCATGAGGGCTTCAGACGCCCATTTCGACCCGATGCCATCGGGTGTGCGTGTTAGATTCAGAATTGACGGTATGCTTGAAGAGGTTTTTACGATACCTCCTTCAATGGCAAGCGGCGTTACGAGCAGGCTTAAGGTTTTATCCTCGCTTGATATTGCAGAGAAACGCGCTCCGCAGGACGGAGGTTTTTCGTGGCGCATGATAGGCTCGCAGCATAATTCGTTAGACGTGAGAATGGCCACTCTGCCGGTCAGGCACGGCGAGAGAATCACTCTTAGGCTTCTTGAGTCCGGCGGGCGCCGACTTGGAATAGATGATCTTGGTTTTAGTCCTTCGCACAAGGCCATGTTTATCAAGGCTCTTACCAATCCGCAAGGCCTTGTGCTTCTGACGGGACCGACTGGCAGCGGAAAAACGACAACTCTTTACGCCGCGATAAATTATCTGCTGTCGCTCTCACCGAAGAACATCCTAACGGTTGAAGATCCAATCGAGTATGAAATTTCAGGTGTAGCCCAGGCGGAAGTGGATTCGTCAGATAAAGTAAATTTCACGAAAGCGCTTAAGTCTCTCCTCCGTCATGATCCAGATGTCGTCATGATAGGCGAAATACGCGACGGCGCTTCTCTCGATGCGGCCGTAAAGGCTTCCCTTACCGGGCATCTGGTGCTTTCAACGCTTCATTCGGGCAGCGCAAAGGGCGCGCTTACAAGGCTTGTGGATATGGGGCTTGATGCGCCTTTGGCGACATCTACGCTTAATATGGCTGTCGCTCAGCGTCTTGTAAGGCGTCTGTGTCCAGTTTGCGGCGGCAAGAAGCGCTCTTGCGAGGGCGCGTCTGTCTGCCATGAATGCGCAGGTCGCGGCTACAAGGGAAGAGTCGGACTTTTCGAACTATATTCTCCCGCTTTAGGAATAGAGACGAGCATGACCGATGATGCGAGAGAGAAGATAGCTTCAGGTGTCACGAGCGAGCTTGAAGTCGCCCGTGTTATGGGAGAAGACTGATGCTTTTAACGGCCAAAGTAAGAGACAGAACGGGGCTTGAGCGCTTTATCGAGCGCGAAGCTCTCTCGTCAAGCGATTTGGCCGCCCAATTGAGACATGAAGGCATGGTCGTTATTTCTGTGACTGAGAGCGAGGGGCTTTCTTTGAAAACAAAAAAAGGACACCTGTTTTCAAGACGAAGGATGTCGACGTTTTCCGTCGAGATGGGGCTTAGGCAGCTTTCTTCAATGCTTTCAAGCGGAGTTGCGCTTTTGCTTTCGTTGAGAACTGTTTCAGAGCAGTCTTCCACAAAGAAGGCTAAAAAGCTTTGGTCGGACGTTGCGGATAGGATTTATGGCGGGAGTTCCTTTTCTGCCGCTCTTGAAGAGAACATAAAAACATTTGGCGCGATCACTGTCAGATTGGCGGAAGTCGGGGAGCGCTCGGGCGAGTTGGAGAATGCGATGCGACGCGCTGCAGATCAGCTGGAAAGCGCGCGCAATCTCAGGACGGCTGTTGTGAACGCGCTTGTCTATCCTGTGCTTACGCTTCTTATGACGGTTGGCGTTTGCACGTATTTGGTAGGTGTTGTGATACCGAAACTTGGTGAGTTTTTGAACGAGTCCGGTGCGCAATTGCCTGGGATCACGCAGCTTTTAATCGACATTTCGCATTGGTTTGCTGATTATTCCTTTTACGTCCTTCTCTTTGCCATAGCGGCGGTCTTGGCTTGGTTTACCGTAAGGCAGAATAAGAGCGGAAGAGAATTTGAGGATGTCCTTCTTTTGAAATTGCCGGTCGTCGGTAAAATTCTCCGAGTCGCGGGAACGGCCGTTTTTTCCCGGGCGATGCAGATAATGACAGAGTCCGGCGTAACTCTTTTAGATGCCATGGTCAGTGCCGAAAAAATACTATCAAACGCAAGACTGAAACGCAGGATTAATGAGGCTCACTTGATTATCCTTTCCGGCGGCTCTCTTTCGGATTCGCTTTCGCGGGCGAAAGAATTTATGCCTATGCTTTGGCATATGGCCTCCGTCGGCGAGGTCTCCGGTTCCTTGCCGGGAGTCTTTGAAGAGACGGCCCGTTTTCACGAGCTTCAGCTGGCGATAACGATAAAGAGGCTGGGGATTCTCATAGAGCCGGTGATGATAGCGATTACGGCCGTGATCGTCGGTTTTGTATACATAGCTTTTTTTATGGCGCTGTTCGCGATAGCCACGGCCGGTTGACGAAAGGTACATTTATGAAGATTAAAGAGATAAGTAAAATGAAGAAAATTCTGCCTGCGGCGCTTATCGCAGTTTCGGCGAGCGCATTTGCCTTAGATCCGCTCAAGCCATCGCAGGAAATGGCTTCGCGTCTTACCGAGCGCATTGCTCAAGGCGGAGGAATAAAGATTTCCGCGCTCGTCGTCGGTTCTGATGACGAGGGTGTAGCTTTTGTGCGCGACGACGAAAATGTCGACAGGCTTGTGAGATCCGGCAGCGTCGTCAGCGCGTCGCTCGGCGGAATCAAGGTCGATATGAAAGTGAAAAGCGTCTCGGTCGGCGGAGTTGAACTCAGTACGCCCAAAGGCGGCGTTTTTCTGAACGCGCGTTTTTCTTCGCTCGATAAACCCGAAGGCGCAGACAGGAATTTTCTCAGATACATTGAATCTGAGTCGGTCAAGTTGGGTGAGCTTGTAAAGCTTATCTCCGATCGAAGCGGCGTTAACATTTCCTCCTCCGACGCGGCGGCGGGAAAATCGGTTTCGATTTTCCTTCGCAACATCACAGTCGCCGCGTCGATCGAGGAGATTTGCAGAACGACATCGCTCTGGTTCAGAAGCGACGGCGGCGTGATCAGAATCATGACGATGGAGGAATATCAGAACAATTTGTCCAGTTTCAGGGAAGAGACGATGGAGACGTTTACGCTTCTGTATCCTAACGTTGTCGAGGTCGCGGGCGTCATTTACGGGCTTTATCCTGACCGCACGCTTCTTTCTCTCGGCGAACAGGAGGTTCAGGAGGACGGCGAAAACGATCTTTCGCGCAGATTCAGGCGCTTTAGGGTTTTGGAGGATAACGGGGGCGCTCAGTTTATGGGTATGCAGGCTCCTACCGTTTCGGGGAGTTCGGCGAATACCGGTAGCGGAACTTTTTCATTCAGCCGCGGAAGCGCTCTTTCCCGTGTAAGCCAGTGGGATCAGCTTAAGAACAACCGTCGACGCAGAACTGTCGCTATGGGGGATGTGATTTCGCAAACCCAGGCAAAGAAACTTGACGAGGCGATTTCTTCGGGAGATAAGGAGACTTTCGATAGACTCCTAAACGAAAGTCAGACCGTAGCGAATATTTTCGTCTCCATTTCGCGCAAGAACAATATGCTCATCGTGCGCACAAGCGACACAAAGGCGATGGGCGAGATCCGCGCTCTCGTGAAAAAGCTTGATGTCCCAACTCCCATGGTTCTCATGGAAGTTAAGGTTATGGAACTGCAGCTTGACGACGATTATAATGCGACGTTCGAATATTCGTTCAACAGGAAATCCCATTCGATGGGCAAAACCGGCTTGCTGGATAAGGACAGTAAAGGCAATCTCGTCAGTGATGCGATTCAGTCAGGTTTGAGCGGCTCATATAATCCTACATTTTCATTCAAGGTCATCAGCGATAATGTTGATGCGTCGATAAGGCTGATGCAGAAAGACGGCCGAATAAAAATGCTCGCGACCCCGACGCTTCTTACGGCGAATAATGAAGTATCGCGTATTTTCAGCGGCAAGGAGTATCCGATCATTACAGGCTGGAGAGGGGGCGAGACTGTAATTCCTGTAGATGGGCCGGCGATGATTTCTGTTCCCACTCCCGAAATTGAGCGCAAAGACATCGGGACGATGCTTTTGATAACCCCTAACATCAATGCTGACAGAACCGTGACTATCCATCTTCTTCAGGAAGATTCCCAGGTCGCCGGAAAGGCCGACATTCCCGTTGTAAATACAACCGTCAAAGATTCGGGCGACTCTTCAAATTCGGAATCTTCAGGTTCAAACCTTAAAATTGATTATGTGGAATCGCGCTCGCTGACGGGAACTTTTGTCGCGAAAGACAATATGACCGTTCTTGCCGGCGGGCTTATCAAAGAGACGGAAGAAGAGACATTTTACCGCACGCCGTTTTTAGGCTCAATACCGCTTCTCGGTTGGCTTTTCAGGGGGACAGAAAAGAGCAAGGTCCGTACAGAACTTATAGTTCTTATCACCCCGCATGTCATATCGACTCCATACGAGGGAGGCAAGATATCGAACGAGCTTTTGAAGGCTCTTTCGGCACATCCTGCCCGCGACGGGTCAAAATCGCTCGGCACTCTTCGCAAAGGCAAAGACGGCGTCGCGGCCGAGCATTCGGCGACAAACGATTTCTTTAACATATTTAAATAACAAAAAACTGAAAAAGGAGCATAAAAAATGAAAAAAGGATTCACACTTATTGAGCTGTTGATGGTTGTTGCGATCATCGCGATAATATCGACGCTTGCGGTCTCCAAAATCGGAGGAGTAAAAGAATCTTCCGCAAGAAAAATATCTCTTGCCAACCAAGCAGCCGTAGAAAGGGGCATCAGCGCGTTTCTTGTTTCCGGTGGGCGTCTTAACAGGCTTGATTCTCTTATTTACGCTGGCGAGGGCGGCGCTCCCTTGTTTGGGATGAAAGAAGGCGATTTCGATTTTGATACCGTATCTACCGCTCAAGGTCGCGAGGGCCTTTATTTAGGGCCTTCTGCGGAAGGTTCATCTACTGACATAATCCGTGAAGAGCAAAATAGCGGCCTTACTCCGGGCCTTAACAAGGTTCTATGCCTTTATACGCTTAGCAAGAAGCAGGCCGAAGCTTTAAATACCAGGCTTGGTCTAAAATATGTTATGGCTCACACCGCATTCGCCGATGTAGATCAAATGACATATCCCTCGCTGCATTATCCGAAGGATCGCGCCCCTTACGGAGACGGGACTGTGCCCAATGCCGCAAACGGTCTTGATGCCAATACTTCCGCGATGGTCGCGACGATCGTTACGAATGGTATGATTGTCGCTGCGATAAACCCGAGAAATGACATAGGACGAACAATTTATCAGGCGATGGGGCAGGAACTTCTCAGCACGGAGAACTATGATTATCAAGGCAACCGTAATAATGCGGCGTATGATGAGAACGAAGTTCGGTCTGAAATCATCAGCAAAGGAGGGCCGCTTATTGCTTTTGGTCTTGGTGACAACTGCTCTGTAATCGGTAAGGCGAATGCAGGGCTTGAGTCTGCGCCGTATGCGTCTTACGCGCAGAAGCGTTTTTATTCAAGGTATATCGTTCTTATTAGGCTTAGGACTGTCGGAGAGGGGTCAATAGCGCAGGTTATTCCTGAATTTGCAGGCGTACTTGATTGCTGCGGCAACACGATTCGCGCCGCGCAAAGCATCGTCCGATCGATGTAAGGCGTGATTAGTTGGAGTCGGAGAGAGGGTTAATGTTAGAATGTTAGAATGTTAGAATGTTGGAATGAAGGTTTAGAAGGTTTAGGAGGTTTGGGAGGTGTAGAGATTAGGTGTAGGTGTAGTTTAGGATAAAATCGGAAAGTGAATAGAAACTCTGACTCAACTAACGGGTGATAATTTAGGTCCTAAATTATCACCCGATTGCACGCTGGTTGACGGATTCGGCGGGATGTGGTAGCATACACAATAACAACAATGGGGGAATAGTATGAAGAAACTCGCATGTGGCGTTATGTGTTTTGCGACGATGATTGCAAGCGCGACTGTTACGACCAACCTCGATAGCTATGTTGAGTACATCCAGTCGTCTGGTACGCAGTGGATCGACACTGGTGTCATCGGCAAGTCAACCGTGAACATGGCCGCCGACGTTATGGTGCTTTCCAGCGCCGGTTCGAGCTGTCTCATCGGCGAGAGGCCGGACACCGGCTCCAAGAAGGACCTAAGGCTTGGCCTTTGGATTAACAATTCGTACAAGTGGGCCTTGAACTGTGGTGCAATTGATACCAGCTGGATCGATAGCATAAGCTATCAGAATAGCCGGTGCGTCGTCAGCAACGAGAACGGCCGGCTCTGGGTGGCCGTGAACGGCGGCACTCCCACGAAAATTCACGACGGAGCGGATCAGACCTTTACTTCGAGTCTGACACTGACGATGTTCTTCCTCAATACGTCGTTGGGTCTCGACCAGGGCAACAACCGCGCCATTTCCGCCCGTGTCTATGGCCTCACACTCCACGACAGCGGCACTCTCGTCCGCGACTTCCATCCCTGCCGCGTGACGATTACTGACACAGACGCCGGAACGTCCGTATCGAAGAACGGGCTTTGGGACGAAGTTGACGATTGTTTCTACGGCGACTTGTCCGGTGGAACCGACTTCACCGCCGGCGTGGATGTCGTAGCCGCGAAATTGGTCATCTTGCCGATCCCAGACCAGATTAATGAAACCTTCGGGACGAGTTGCCCTGAATGCGTCGTTTCCAATATGAGCGACAACTCCTTCTGGACTGTTGGCGGCGCTATCGAGAGCCCGCTTTTCGATGTCGAGTATGCGGACAACGACGGCACCGGCGTGGCGAAGGTGACTGTGACTGGCAAGGATGGAGGAGCATTTGCGGGCAAGCATGCCGTGAAGACATTCAACATTGTTGCGACTAAGCAGGAGGATGAGAACGTTATCTCGTCCGATCCGTCCGTCCGGCGGCGGATTGTCGACGGCAAGTATGTCTATATCTTCAAGGACCCCTCGTCTGCGTATGCGGTGACGGCGAAGCGCGGAATCTACCTTACCGACTACCTGATTGTCGGCGGCGGCGGCGGCGGCGGTTGTGATCGCGCCGGCGGCGGCGGCGCGGGCGGCGTCACCAACGCGACCGGGCTTGTCGGCATGTATGTCGATAAGGGCGACGCCTTCACGCTCACCGTCGGCGCAGGCGGCGCAGGCGCCACCGCGATGTCCCAGAAGGGCGGCAATGGCGGCGATACGTCACTTAATTTCGGATTGCTCGGCGCAACCGTCTCCGGCGGTGGCGGCGGCGGAAGCTGGAGCAACACGGCCGGTGCAAATGGCGCATCTGGCGGCGGGGGCGCCCCCAATGGAGCTGGCGGTGCTGGTATTGACGGCTTTGGTTTTGCCGGTGCGGCCGGAGGCGTAAAAAACACCGGGCAGTCCGGTGGCGGCGGTGGTGCGGGACATGCGGGCTATGCCAATGTCGATGGCCATTCCGGCTATGGCGGCGAGGGCGTCTCAAACAACATTACCGGCGCATGGGTCGTCTATGGCGGCGGTGGTGGCGGCGGCGGTGCGCATCAAAGTCTGTACTGGAAGAATGATGCCGGACTCGGCGGCCTTGGCGGCGGTGGCAACGGCGGCAAGGATGTCGCGGGCGAAAACGGCGTTGACGGCCTCGGCGGCGGCGGTGGAGGCGGCGGCGCCGGTTACGGCGGCACCGCGACAACTCCAATCGTTATGCCTGGCGGCAGAGGCGGTTCTGGGACGGTTATCGTTTCAATTCTGCCTGCCGACTTCAATATCGAGCCGATTCCGGACCAGATTCTGGTGGCCGGCGGAAGCGAACCGGTCCCCGTCGTATACAGCGGCGAGACGCTCCTCGTGAAGGATACTGACTACACGGTCGCCTACACGGACAATGACAAGCCCGGCGTCGCCACGATGACCATCACCGGCATCAATGACTATGCCGGCAAGTCTGCGACAATCGCCTTCAAGACCTTCGTGTGCTACTTCGTGGATTCGGAAGCGGCGACGGAGGGAGACGGGTCCGCGGAATCCCCGTTTGCCACGATCTCCAACGCTATCGAGAAGGCGGATGCCGCCATCGCGGGTGGTGCGCAGTCGGTGACAATTCATGTCGAGGATGGAACCTATCCCGAAAACGGTCTCGTCGTCACGAACGCGATTGTCATCGCCGGCAACGCGGTAGACCGCACTGCCGTCAAGATCGGGATCTCCGGCGCGCGGGTCTTTCGCATCGCCAACGACGACGCGATCCTTCGCAACCTTACTGTCCAGAACGGAACGGTGACGGCCGTAAACATCGCCTACGCCGGCGGCAACGTCCGGCTTGAAAACGGAACCGTGGCGAACTGTGTCTTGACGGGAGGCGGAATCAACTCGCTTACGGAAGACAAGGGTGGGAACCTCTACATCAGCGGTGGCATGGTTGTCGACAGCCTTCTGACCAGCCCATTGGTAGGGAGCGGATCGCTTGGCTCAGGCGCCTACATTGCCGGCGGCGTAGTTTCGCGCTGCATCCTCGAAAACGCGCCGGCGAAGAAAGGCACCTGGCTGGCGATTGGCACGGGTGCGTACTTGACTGGCGGCGTCATCGAGAACTGCCTCGTTCGCAACAACCACGCCGGGAAGGGCGCAATCTATTTGAACGGCTCTGCCAAGGCCGTAAACTGCACCATCGTCGGCAACTATCCTGATAGCGGCTCTGGCGGCGGCTATGGCGGCGTCTATGTGAACAATACGGGGGCGTCAGTCGTGAACTGTGTTGTCTTCGGCAATGGCGGCACGGCGGCAGCCGAGTGGGGAAACAAGAACGGGGAGAAGTTCTACAACTGCGTCTCGACCGTCGATAACGAGAGCGGCGTAAACTGGACCAAGTTGCCGCTCACCAACCGGTCGTCATATTTCAAGGACGACGAATACTGGACGCCGCTGCTTGGGTCGCCGATGGTTGACGCTGGCGACGACTCGCGCTACCCGTCCACCAGTTCCCAGACTGACATTGCCGGGAATGCGCGCATTTCCGGCAGCCACATCGACATCGGCTGCAGCGAACTTGACCAGAGCAGCTTCAGTTTCAGCGCAACGCCGGCCTCCCAT